>ERZ1026894.813-NODE-813-length-21016-cov-2.855875_pt1 | contig 21016 bp, 15 predicted proteins | sample MGYA00380177_ERZ1026894 | MGnify/ENA primary metagenome ERZ1026894 (study PRJEB33269, sample SAMEA4719813) | human gut metagenome | biome: human-associated habitat; feature: organic feature; material: feces | place: Cameroon | collected 2013-10 ... | reverse complement strand
GCTGATAATCGGAACCGGGGTCGATACCGGGGATTCGGAATCGGTCACGGAATATCCTCAGCTCTTCGGCGGAGGTACCGGCGATATCCGCAGCACTTCCCTCATAGTCCATTCCGGGACATATGGCAATATCTTCGGAGGTTCTGGAAACGGAGGCGCCGCAATCGGGGGAGATACGAAGGTCGTCCTCCGTGATGTAACGATTCTGGATACACTTGCAGGGGGATCTGCAAGCGGTGCGGGGAATATTTCAGGTTCTACGAATATCTACGCCACTTCTCTGTACATGCCGGGAGATTATTACGAGGAGGAACATCTTGATCCGAACGGATGGAGGTTGAAACCGAAATTAACGGAATCAACCATCATCACCGGCGGTTCCAACGGGTCTTTGGGAAATTACGATCAGAATAAGAATTGTGTAGGCTCTACCAATATCCATCTATCCGGGGATTCGGAGGTCTGGGATGTTCAAGGCGGAGGGCGCAGGGGCGATACCCGTGTTGGCAGCGCCAATCTCGTGATATCTGGGAATGCTCTGGTCAAGCACATCGCTTGCGGAGGAATCACCGACGGTATGAGCAGTGTCCGTACAATCGGCAACGTCGGCGGTGTGAATCTGGTCGTGAAGGATGACGCAAAGGTAGCCATGCTCCTCGGAGGAGGTTATGATACCTGGGGCTCCCCTTCTAAACAATCCACGGTTGTAGGAAAGATCGACATCAGCATCGAAGGCGGAACCGTCGGATACGTCTACGGAGGCGGATTCAGGGGTGTCGTGGGATCCGATACTACCGAAGTGAAGATCGATATTAGCGGCGGGAAGATCCTCAAGGATGTCTATGGGGGAGGACGTGGAGGATTCGACAAGATCCTCCATAAGAACGATGGGACCCTGGGACCGAAGGAGAACAATGGATTCAAGGATACCACCGGATATTCGAAGCTGACCGCCGAATCCATCAACATAACGGTGGGCAAGGATGCCGTTGTGGAGGGAAGCGTGTACGGAGGCGGTCAGAGCACACCTGTCATCAACAGTTACAATGGGGAGACGATACGCCAAGACAATTATCACAACGAACAGCTTCGGGATGTCGCCGAGGTCGATGCAGGAAGCGTCCGCATCTCCATCGAGGGAACGATCAATGGTTCCGTCTATACGGGAGGAAAAGGAATCGATACCAGCCTTTTCACCGATACGACCAGTTCCGAGTATATGGAATGGACCAAGATCATAGGGATGAAGGACTCCGGAGAACTCGGGTACATCCCATGGTTCGTCGGCAGCGAAGACAATGTTCTTTTCAAAGATACCGCTGGGGCATATGACTCATTCGCGTCATCAACATCGCCATCAACACCGACAGTTGCGTCCCGTTCTGTAACCATGACCGACGGAACCATAGGCGGTTCCGTCTACGGCGGAGGGGCCATAGGCATCACTGACATCGGAACAGGAATGATCTCCGTCACTGTAGATGGCGGAATCGTATCCGGTTCCGTCTACGGCGGAGGGATGGGTCTCAAGGGCAACGAGGAAGCCGGCAAGGTTCAAGCCAGTATGATTAAAGTTACCATAGGCACTCCGACCACCGAACCTACCATCAAAGGCTCCGTCTACGGCGGAGGCGCGTACAGCTTCACAGCATCCGAGATCTCTGTCGTCATATACAACGGAATCGTGCATGGCAACGTCTTCTCCGGAGGGCTAGGAACCAGCAACCCCCAAACCATCAACCCCCAATCAACAGCAGGGAATCGTACTCTCAAAATGAACGGCGGAAGGGTGAAGGGAAGCGTCTATGGATCGAGTTCATTCGGAAACGACGGCAGCGAGGGCAATACTTACGATACCACAGTGGAGATAATTGCGGGAACCGTTGATGGATCCGTCTACGGTGCCGGATTCAAGGGTATTACCCGCGGAAACACCGAGATAGTCATCAAAGGAACCGCCAGCATCGGCATGTCCGTCTACGGAGGGGCCGACGTCGGGAAGATCGAGAATGTGACCGTGGAAGAGATCAAGGTCTTTGGAAATTCGACGATTTCCATCGACGGTACCGACAGAGCGTCCGTCGCCGGAAGCGTCTTCGGAAGCGGAAACTCCTGTCGCGTGAATGGAGAGAAGACCATACACATCAAGGGACTGAACAGCGGAACCGCGATGGCCTCCATCCAGAACGCCGATAAAGTCGACATCGAAGGCTCCCGTCTGATCCTCGCCGGAAGGGCTGCGGGAACGAGCTCCTCTGCGACCACCAAATACAGTCTGAACAACATAGAAGAGCTCAATCTGGCCGACGGAACCTACATGGAGCTCCGGGCCAGGGTCAACGACATAGGGAAATACCACAGCAAGATAGTAGAAGGCGGTGCCGACACCAGCAGCTCCAATCCTAAGAACACGATCCGTCTGGCCGAGGGGAGGTCGTTCGAGGTCAGGAACACCGACGGATATCAGAAGATCCACGGATACACCATACTGTCCCTCAATCCCGCCGAGCTCTACTACGGCGCCTTCGCCTATGGTTCCAACGAGTCCCCCGGCGGATTCGTCATCGAGCGCGAAGGGACCTACATCAAAGCCGATACCCAGGATTTCGGTGAAAAGTGCAGGCTCTGGTTCATCAGCGGGGCGGTTCTACGTACGACCACGCTCGTTGCTACGAATACAGGCCCAAACAAAATCGAGGCGAAGGAACCGATCCACAGGATCTCCGCCGATACGCACATCCTGTACACGGGACACGTCCTCTCCATCAGTCAGACATCAAACATGAGGCTGGTGGAAGGCACTCCCGCCGCAGAAGGAGAGTACAGACTCACCTTCGGGTACCAGGATGCGGATCTCATGACGTTCGGAGGGGCGGGTGGAACCCGCGTCTCCGGAATGTACAGCGTCGACGATGTCGTCGGCCAAGGCGGGGGATCCCACGTCGGATTCAGACTGGAGTACTTCACGCCGAGATACTCCGGATTCGCCGGTACCGTGCACCTCAGCTTCATCGAAGCCGTGCAGGTGACCCTCGCAAGCGGAGAGACAAGGTATCTCCATCAGAACCGCATCGATTACCGCATCGACGTATACACCGACGCCTCCGGCGGGTTCGGCGGAGATTATACCGTGCCCGTCGTCCTCCGCGGAGGAAGCGGGTCCGGGGAGTTCGTAATCCCCAGGTCGTTCTACGAGCACAGGCTCGTGCTGGAGAGCTTCGATCTCTCCGGGATGCCCGGTGCGAGCCTCACGATCGCTCCCAGCGAAAACAACGAGGGATCCCTGGGCTGGGCGCATCCTCTGGGGGACCCGGTGGGTCCTTCCGCCAATTCGGTCATCGGAACCCTGACGGGATCGTTCAATTCCACGCTTCTGTTCGCCATCAGCAACGGCTCGGAGAATCAGAGGGCCGTTCTGAACTTCAGCCTGGAGCACGATACAGAGCAGAATAAGACATTCACCGTTGTGGTGACGACGGAGAACGTCAGGATGCTGACTGTCGAGTTCGTCGATTACGAGCACGAATACGATCCCGTAACCAGTTCCTATACTTCCAAGGAGATCCGCAGGACCGCAACGGTCCCGTACGGGTCGGTAATTCCCGCATCCGCCGTGCCTCCAACGGGCAACGGATTCATCGGATGGTTCGAAGATGAGAAATTGAAGAAGGCGTTCAACCTCAGCCAGCCGGTAACAAACAACAGGACGGCATACGCCGGATACAAGTACACCGTGACGTTCGATCTGATGAATGGGAAGACGCTGAAGGACTATGCCGAGTTCCCGGGCGGCTCCAAGGTCTACAAGCCGGAGGTTCACCGTGAAGGATACGAATTCAAGGGTTGGTACAGGGACAAGGGACTGACCGTTAAGGCGTTCGTCGATGAGAACGGTGAAGACAGAGATTATGAGGAGATCGTCAAAGACACCACGTTCTACGCGAAATGGAAGGGTGTAGATGTCACTGTGACCTTCCTGTTCAAAGGAGACGAAGAAAAGGAATGGACTCTGAAATACGAGTACGGCCAGCTGTACGGAGCAGAGTTCCCAGAGAATGACACTTTCGATTCGATAACCGTGGAGGCGAAGAAGCTTGCCGAAAAGTATGGGGTGGATTTCGTCCGCTGGGAGCTTGCAAGGGAGAATCCCGATGGCAGTCTCCAAGGACAAAAAGTCTATGTCTATGGAGATATGGAACTCCTTGAGCCGAGTCCTCACATCCTGCTCGCCGACTGCAGAGATGTCGCTTTGAAGGTAGATCTGATTGGAGAGTACATTGATTCCAATGGCGAAACAATTCCCGAAGATAGGAGATTTGGCGACATATCGATCGATGCACCGAAGAGCATCCTGGTCTTTGAAGAGAAAGATGAGTTCCGCTTCACTCCCAGCAATGCTACGACTACCGGGTATTCTCTCCACGAATGGAGATTGAAGGATCCCAAGAACCCCAAGGGGGCATCATTCACTGTCGATGCAGGTATCGAACTGGTTTTCAAGAAGAAGAAGAATGAAAACGGTTTCAAACTCGTTGGTACGGATTACACCATCAGCAGCTTCGAACTGGAGATGGAAACCTGCTGGAAGGCGATAACCTACGAGATCCATATCCAGGAGCCCGCCGGAGGAACAGTCGAACTGACGACTGATCCCAAATACGATCTGATGAAGGTGCCCTATGGCACAACACTCAGCTTCGTATATACCCCCGGGGGACCGTATGTCCTGAGGGATTGGGTGCTGTCCGGAGAGGGGAATCTGACCTCGTATGGGAATACCTGCACCTTGTACGTGACGGGTAACTGTTTGATATATCTCCGTCTCGGCGGATCGTACAGGGTGGACGTCGCTCTCGAGATAGATAAAGCACCTGCTCCGAATGAGACGGAGCTGATGCTGAAGTCCGGAAACCGTGAAAGACCCCTGATCAGGGATTCGGCCACCGGGCAGTTCTACAACTCCACGGTGGAAACCGGATACTACGAGCTGTACATCAAGGACAAGAGCGGATCATGGCTGAAGATCGACGAGAACATCCTCATTCAGGATGATCGTAAGTTGGAGTATTCGCTTTTTTCCATCGACGTGGTCGATGGAAAAGAAGTTCGGATCGATAAGAACCTGGTATCGTATCCAGATTATTCCATATCCGAAAGAGATATCGTCGTACAGCTGCCGACCGAGGGATACAAGTATGGCACATTGACCACGGTTCCGACCGGTCTGGGACAGATTAATAGTTCCGTGATATCCTTCAAGATGCCAGATGAGAAGACGACGCTGATGCTCGATGGATTCGAACGCATGAAGTGGAAAATAAAATTCACATACGCTGTTGGAGAGCCGGGATTCAAAGAAGCGACGGGTATTATCATAGATGGGGAGGTCGTCTATGAGGAGGAGGTCGTCTATGGAAGAGAGCACTCCTTCCCCATACTGAATGTTTGGGAAGGTTGGGATTTCTCCCGTTGGGAGTGGATCGACAACTCAGGAAATATGAAGCAGTATACGGGTGGGCAATTCCTCGTCGAGATCGGTATGGAGAGGATGAGAGCCGTGTGGAACCACGGGACCATCGACTATACCGTCGTGAAGTACCGCCAATTGGCTGTAGATGACGGATACGAGAAGGTATCCGAAACCATCGTTTCTGGAACCGCCGGAAGCCATGTAGACATCAGCGGGGATCCCGTCGATCTCGGATTCCATCTGAATGAAGGCTATCCAGGCAGCGTGCTTGCGGCGGAATTGAAAGCGGGTCTCGTTCTGAGCGCGTATTACGACCGCGACACGTACGAGGTCACGACGAGGCTGATGATTGATCCGATTAAGGACTTCGGACCGACCACAATGCGTTACGGGGCTCCCTGGAATCCCAGCCTCTATACGGGAATCCCGTTCGGATACAACATCGAAGGATGGTACAAGAAAGAAGGTCTTTCCGGGAACCCGACCGAAACCGTTCCATTGGGCGCGAGCGACGGCAGTTCCATGACCCTCTACATGAAGGGCATACCTTACACGTACAGGATCATCTACACCCCGCCAATCGCCGATGCCCCGAAAGAGTATGTCTACGGTCCGGGGATAATCGATCTCAATGGTTATGAAAAACCGATTGATCCGGAAAGGCGTCCTTTCGAAGGATGGACCCTCAACGGTCTCCCGCTAGTTAATGGGATTATCGATTCACAGCTCCTCAAAGATGCGGATATCACACCCGAGCGCGAACTCCTAGTCAATGCTGTATGGGGGTATCTTATAACCGTTGTGCAGCCACCAGTAGGCGAGATCACCGTTTCCGGAGCGGATCCTGTCCAAGGGCAAGAGGGGAAGTACACTGTCGGCAGGGACAAGAACGTTCAATTCTCATACGATTCCAAGGGAACGGAAGAGAAGGTCTTCCGTTGGCATTTCAATAAACAGTCCCTGGGTGAGAGCGACTCCGTCGAATTCAGCATCAAGGAAGATGTTGCCGTAGGGGTCGTTCTCAAGTTGAGAGCGGAAGGATTCGTTCCGGGACACCCCTATCCGGAACACTCGTTCGTCGGGATGTTCAACGCGCCTTCAGACGGCTATGTGTTCGAGCCCGACCCTGAGCAGAAGATCGAGTGGAAACAGAAATTGGGCATCGAGGTCGGCGGGTTCAGAGTGGACTTCTTTACCGACGGCAGGATAATCCTTCACGCATCGGATGCGCTGGGCACCGTTATCATCGGACACATCATCCATCAGGATTCCTCGGGGAATTATCATCGCGTCTCTCTGACCGCGATCATCGTATCGGGGATCTACCCGACCGAGGAAACGTGACGCTCAATTGACCGTCCGACGGACGGATTGAGAAAACGAGGCCCCCTTGTCTTCTTTCATCAGGGGCCTCCAAACATCTTACGAATGCGGCAGAGCCGCAGGAGGAACAGACATGAAGAAGATTCTGACTGCAATGGCCGCCATCCTGGCGGTCGCGTTCGTCGTCATTGCTGCGGCGCCGGCGACGAACGAAGCGGCAACGGGCGACTTCGCGAATCCGACATATATAATCGGCAGTGAAGGCGCATCTTACGATATCGGAGACGGCGTCTCCACCGAGATCAAGTTCAACAGGACCTCGTTTGCAGGTGAACCATCATTCAGGGTGTACGTCGGTACGCAAGCGGAAGACGCCGGAACTCCGATCGGACTCGACACTGCTACAACCGTTGGCGGTTTCAAGTTCACCATATCCAAGGTCAACGATGAAGGCACCTACAAGGTATCCGTCGCCAAAGACGGGACGCCTACAGCATCCATGTTCAAGATCGGTGTATCCATCACCGAGACCTGGAAAGATCTCACCACGACTCAGAAGTACTTCTGGGGCCTCAACATCAAGGCCGAATTCGTCGCTGCCGAGATAACCCTCAAGGAGAACGAAGCGGCTCTGACCACCGGTGGAACCGCTGCCGATCCCTATCTCATTGATTTCGACCAGAAGGTCGATATCACCATCGGAACCACAGCAGGAACGTTCTCCTACTATGCCACCGGTCTTCCTGCAGGTCTTTCCGTGACCACTACAGGCCACATAGCCGGGAAGCTGTCCAAGGACATAGACGACGGAGCAACGGGTTTCTTCACGGTTTCGGCCGTTGACGGAAACACGCTCTTGACGAAGCAGGTGTTCTACAAGGTCGGTACGAAGCCTGCCGACAGCGATCTCACGTTCAAGATTCTCGGTTCGTCGAGCACTTCATATGCGCTGGTCAACAGCGGTCAGGACGTGATTGTCACCGACATCAAGATCGGCGGAGTCCCCATAGACAAGGACAAGCTGACCGTCTCGTTCTCTCCTGAAGGAGGCCAGAACAAGAAGTGGCAAGACGGTACGCTAGTCATCGATACCGGAAGCGGTCTGGGCTCCTTCACGGTCTATCTGACATACGATGCACCCGGATCCAAGACCGTTACTAAGTCCTTCCAGGTCTTCGTTGTCGGCGGCATATACGATGCGAACATCGACCCCGTCGTACACGGAAACCCGTGATGGACCGAGTCGGTGATCGAATGGACGGACGCGGAAAGATCCTTCTCGCGGCGGCGTTTATCGCCTCTCTCGCCGCCGCATCCGTCCTCCTCTCCACGGAGGAGGCGGATGCGAGCGGGACCATGCTGAAGGAATTCTACTGTTACGGGTACGTTCTGGACCTGGAGGACAGGAACTACAATGATCTGACGTACTCGGAGATCGGATGGACCCTCGCATACACCTACGAAGGACTCGATACCCCCGTTTGGAAGTCGGACGATCCCAGGCCGAGCTACAGGATCGATCCCGGGGAGCATCCGTTGTTCTCGACGTTCCCCGTGTTCGTCCGCGAGCGTGCCGTCGTCGACGGAGTCGAGAGGATAACCGACATGATCATCCATGTCAATCCCATCCAGACGTCCTGCTACGCCGTGTTCATGTACGATTCCGACAGGGGATACCAGTACGTGCAGTTCACAGGGTACACGACCATCCTCAAGGGGAGCGGATACTTCGCCACGCCCCCGTCGAAGGATCCCGCACGCAACGGATACGCCTTCGAAGGGTGGTACACGGACAAGGGATGCACGGTGCCGTACACGGCGGATACGGTCATACAGTTCTCCGCGGATTCCAAGGAGTTCCCGATCTATCCGAAGTGGAAGCTCGTTTCCGATCCTCCTGCGCCGAAGAACCGCAGCGTGGTCGTACACCCGGTATCCGGATTGGATATCAGATACGACGGGACCGTCGTCGACGGAGGCCGCTTCTCGATGACGGTGGGGGTCACGGAGGGATTCAGATTCGATCTCTCCGACATGACCGCCACAGCATCGAACGGGAACGTGCTCGAGAAGACCGTCGTCGGAGACGGGAGGTACGAGTTCTCCCTGCCGTCCGTCACGCAGGATCTGGACATCTTCCTGTCCGGGTTCCGTCAGTACTTCAGGGTGATCGCGCTGCTCGACAATGTCCATGTATCGGATGGCGGCAAGATCCCGGAGTGGGTGCCTTCGGGCTCTTCTCTGGAGCTCCCGCTGACGTCCGATAAGGGAGGTACCAAGGCCAGGGTGTACGTCTCCTACGTCGACATGACCGCGGCCTCGTTCGCAGACGATACCATCAGGATCGCCAACGTCGACGGGGACGTACTGATCATGGCGTACGCCGTTCCCGATCCGGGAAGGGATACGAAGGAGGTCATCCCGTTCTGGGTGTGGATCGCGATAGCGATCCTCGTAGTGCTTCTGGCGGCGGCATACCATCGTAGGGAGAGGAAGGAATGAGCGGAGTGCAGAGTCTGAGCGAGAAATACATGATCTCCATCCTTCTGCATGTTCAGAAGAACCCGGGTTGCATGAAGACGGAGCTCTACAGGGCGACGTCGAACAATCCCAACATGCCCAAGCGTCTGGACAAGCTCGAGTCGCTGGGGCTCCTGGTCCAGACCAGGACCGTATACAACGGGGCCACCGTGATCGTTCTCACCGAGAAGGGCATGGAGGTCGCGAAGCTCCTGGAGCGCATAGACCGCGCTATACAGAGATCAGCGGGATGCGACCCTTCGAAGGAGGAGGGATCTTCTCCGGATGGACAGAAACGCAGGAGGAAATGATGGAGCGATCCGTCGGTGTTCGAGAGGCACGGGTGCAAGGGGCGGGTCGCCTGACAATGGTTCACGCGGCCTTCCGTGTCTCTTTCTGCACCGATGATGAAACAGGCCGGAAGGCCGTTTTAGATATCCCGATACATGATTTCAACATTGTGGTCTATGTACTAAACACGGACTTCGTGAACAAGGGCGAGAGGAAGACCGTCCTCGACACGAAGTTCGGGAAGCGCGATGTCACCGTCAGGACGGAGGCGTCCATGACATTGGCGGGCACTCCCACTGAGATGAAGATCTACTACGGGAGCGAGGGCGTGATCTACAAGATGGAGTACACCGAGGGCCTTGCCACCAAAATGACCAAGCTGGTGGAGTCCAACCTACTGACCGTGGAATCCTGATCGCCAGTCCATTCCAAGGTTCGACGGATCGGACGGAGGGAAGGTCAGGAACAAAAGGGCCTTCGTCGTCATCGCGCTGAAGAGCATCGGCCTTCCGACCCCTGCGGTCCGATCCTGCAAACCGCTGCCGTCCCTGTGGCAGCATCCTTAAGCATCCCGGCAGGGTTTTCGGCGACCCCCTGATTCCGTTTATATACCCTGTGGCGAATCGAACGTCGGGTTGGGAATGGCACCGCCGGGAGATGTTTACGAACGCGAGCTGAAGGCCCTTTTGGCCGGGGACAGCAAGGCCATCGCGAAGATGGTCAAGACGTGCAATGCGATGGAGAAGGCCAACTACGGGACCATGCTGCAGGATCCGTTCCTCGTGATCCGTGCCGCGGGTTCCCTCGGGGTGGATCTCGTCGCCCTGAGGTGGGACTTCTCGTTCCCCATAGAGGTGAAGAGCTCCTGCGACGACGTCCTCCATTTCAGCAAGAACCAGAGGCTGACGGAGCAGGCCGATTCCATGCTGGCGGAGTGCTGCCGCTCCCATCTAGTTCCGATATACGCCTACAGGCTCAAATCCCAGCGCGGAGACCCTTGGAGGATCTTCACCATCCCTTCGGACCACAGGTACCGCGGACGGCATGACGTCCTGTACAGGCGCATCCCCAAGCTCGAGGTGTCCGACAACGGGTACTACATAATGCGCTGGGAGGACGGCATGAAGCTGTCCGACTTCATGGGATACACAGGGATGTCCGATTACTCGGAGGATTGAGCGGGACACCGTCAGGACTCATAGGGCTCATCATCGATCAGCCTCGGGTTGTCATCATCCGGTCTGTCCCGACCTCGTGTATGGGGCGCCGGTATTAGGAATGTGGGTGCAAGAGTTCAATACCCATGTCCGGCCCTGGGATCACGATTCTGTCTTCTCCGGATGGCAGATCGCCACCATCGCGACAATCGCCAGGATGATGCCTGCGATCATCAGGGTCGTCGGTATCTCCGAGTATATGGCGGCTCCGAAGAGGATGGCCGCCACCGGTTCCCCTGTGGAAGCGAGGATCGCCACGGTTCCCGCATCGATGCGGGCCAATGCGCCCATGTACAGCAGGTTCGGGATCACGGCGCAGACCGCCCCGTGAAGCACCATGCAGAGGAATTCGGGGATGCCCTGCCGCCCGTAGGAGACGATCCCTCCCAGGTCCGCGAACGGGATCAGGACGATCATCGCGACCAGCATGCTCCAGAAGAGCGTTGTGAGCGTGCTGTTACCTTCGGAGGCGGACCTCTTCGACGACAGACCGAAGAGGGCGTAGGAGAACGCCGACAGCAGTCCCGCGGCCACGCCCCATGAGGAAACCTCTCTGGATTCCTCGAGGAATCCCGTGACCAGGATGCATCCTACGACGGCTACCATGATGCAGAGGCATTTCCTCCTGGTGATCCTCTCCCCGAAGACCATCCTCGCCATGATGACCATGAAGACTGGCGACATGCTGAGGAGGACGGCCGCTAAGGAAAGATCGGCATTCGCCGCAGATTCCGTATAGAAGATGTTGACTCCCGCAAGGGAGATGCCGCAGAGCGCCATCAGGGGGATGTCGCCTTTCCGGACCTTCAGAAGCTTCGGATCACCGTTCCGAAGATCAGGCGGGTCAGGACGATCGCGGCGGAATCCATCCCGGCCGCACCGAATTCCCTTACAAACACTCCCGCGGAGCCCCATAGTGCTCCGGCTATCGCAGGAAGGGCGAGGTACGCCCTGCTCAACGGATCACCGATCCAGCGGGTTCCGATTCCCTCTCGTAGTGGCGGTTCTCGCGGGTATATCCATTGCACATTCCAGGTTCCCCTATGGATTCCTGCAGGCCTCTGTCATAGCTCACAGACGCTCCTGCATGATGGATGGGCACAGGATCCTCCGATAATACGTGTTTGGCTTACTGGTGTGGTTTTCAAGGATAAGAGCTATCCGGAATCATGTCCGAATTGAGTGATGCCCTTAAGCCGCTGCCAAACAAGGAGCTCCAGATCAAACGCGTCATCAACCGCAGGGTGTTTCCATGTCCATCCTGCGGGAAGAATGTCATCGGTTGCTATGCGAAGAGGCCTGTCAAGAAACCGTTGGAGCACGCCGATATCGTCGTACCATGCCCTGATTGCGGGACTTTCACCATCCTTACCAATCTGAAGAAAGGAGAGCCCGTCATGACCGTGAAGGAGACCGGAGCATCATATGACCGCTTCTCAAGGGTAACGGCTGCTATGAAAGAGGCCGGGAAGTGGAAAGCAGAGACGAAAGGCGCCAAGATGGATCCGGAATGGTATATCGGAGCAGCAGACAGCCGTTCACGTCTGGCCCGCGAACTCCAGATCGCCGATCCGAACAATGAGATGCTCCCCCGCTTGTTCAAACTGGCCATAGATTGCGAATGCGGTGCGATCGAAGGCGGCCGTCTCGAACGCATAGAAGGCCTGGCCCGCCTGATGAACGATTGCGACGATCTGTCCCAATACGATCTCCTGATGGCCAGGGCGAATGCTTTCGAGATGATATCCTCTCACGGGGATCTGCTCGCCCCGGCTCTCTTCATCAAGCTAGAAATCGAGGACGTATTGGTCTCTTCGGCATTCAACTCCATCGATATGGATGACAATCCCGAATTCACCGACATGGAATTCGACGAGTATATCCGCGATTTCGATGCCTTGTCCAAGGAGGAGAAGTCAGTATATCCTTATGCCGCGGCCGATGGTTATATCTACTCTATCAACACGGCTTTGAGGTTAGGCAGGAAAGGCAACGAGTTCTCGAAGAAGCTCATCACAGCCATCCGCAAAGCAAGGAAGAACGGGGCTCCGGAGGAACGCAGATACATGCTGAGCTTGCTCCAAGCCTATTCGCGCGTGATGACCAAGAAGAACGGTATGGGCGAGAAGATGCTGGAGGATGCGAAGCTATGGAGCGATCCGCTCTACGGTGCCATCGCCGACTACATCCTGGCCGATCACATAGTGTCGGAACACACGGATCTCTTCGGATCCGTGGATCCGGAGGAGATGACCTACGAAGAGCGTAGCGAGGCGGTGTCGAGGATCAACGATGCACTGGAGGTCATGGAGACCATCGATGATGTCAGCGGATTCGCCTGGAGGATCGCGGACTCGTATGCTATCAGAGGCATTCTGACCGGTAGCAAGGACGATCTGAATCTGGCTGCGGATTATCTGTACTTCTTCAGTTTCATCGGGAAGATGGAACCGGAAACCGCCCATCACGTCGCATATCGCATCACAACCAACACTCGGCTCGGATCACCGGTTCAGAAGAAGGTCATGTCCATGATGGGGTACCCTGTCTTCTAAACACACCTACGGGGTCGGCATCCAATCCCTCGTTAGAGGGATCGATTTCGGGATGGTTGAAGGATGAAACGGTCGACTCCGGCCCCGTAGGACTCGGATGGAAATCGATGGAGAGCCAGTTCCGATAGGATATCGATGGATAATGATGGCGCGGAGGAGGGGATTTGAACCCCCGAGGAGTTTCTCCACCGGTTTTCAAGACCGGCGCCGTAGGCCACTGGGCTACCTCCGCTCGCACCAGCGATTGCTCGACGCGATATAAACCATGCGCATCCCCGTTCAGGAGACGGGGATGGCCTCCTCGCTCGCGGGAACGGGCCAGATCTTCTCGATCGCCTTGGACATCAGAGCGAACCAGGCCGCCTCCATCACCAGCGATACGACGCAAGGGAGCACCGCATCGGGCATCGTGGCTGCGAACAGGGCCATGGTCATGGAGATGGACATCCCGGAGTTCTTCCAGGCGGCCATGGACAGGTAGACCACGGCGTTGTCCCTCTTGACGCCGGCCCTCTTCATCATGTAAAGCAGGATGAAGCTGGCCGCGAAGATCCTGATGAGGCACGCGCCGATCAAGAGCATGACGACGTCGGAATCGCTGAAGATGAAGTCGCGACGGCTTCCGAGGCCGATGAAGACCATGAACAGCATCATCACATTGATGAACACGGACTTCGGGACGCTCTTGATATGGAGCCTCTTCACCAGGAACGACAATCCGAACGGCACGACGATGAACAGCAGGATGTACTTCAGGACCTCGAGGGGGTTAACGGAGTCACCGAGGAGGGTCTTGGTGATCAGAGGGGTCAGTCCGATGGCGCAGATGTAGATCACCGTCAGGGACAGGACGCACATCTTCGTGTCTCCGCGCATCACAAGCGAAGCGACGACGACGGAGACGCCGCAGGGGACCGACGAGAGCATGACCCACCCGGTCCAGAGGTGGCTGTCGTCGATGAACAGCAATCCGCATGCGAGGGTCAGGAGTGTGTTGAATCCGAAGCAGCACAGCAGGCTGATGACGATCTCCTTGTCGTAATGCTTGAAATCGTCCCTGTGGAACTGGATCCCGTCAAGGGATACCGCCATCTGCGCGATGAGCACGAACATCAGGATGGTGGAGGCGTTGGGATTGTCGAAGCCGATGCCGAGGGCCAGCACCACACCCAGCAGGATCCATACCTTGACATCGCAGAGGACGTTGATCAGAGGCATATTTGCGAGCGGAGTCGTAGGATATAATTACGTTTTTCTCACCTACTTCCGAAGAAGAAGCGCGCGGCATCGCCTACCGGGTCGTCGGACTTCTCGGCCTCCAGCTCGCGGGCGAAGCGCGAAGCGCGGTTGTCGAGGATCACGGCCATCCCGCGGTCCGTCTCGGTCCTGATCAGACGTCCGATGGCCTGCTTCATCTTCCTCTGCGCAGGGACTGCGGAGCAGTAAAGCCATCCCTTCCCGTCCCCGTACTTGGCATCGAACATATCGCTCATGGCCTTCATCTCCGGGGATGGGGGAGGATACGGTATCCCGACCACTATGGCGAAGCACAGCTCCTCTCCGGGGAAATCGATCCCTTCGGCGAACTTCCCTCCCATGACGCAGAAGAGCACTCCGTCGCGCCGGGATCTGAATGCGGCGAGGTTCGATGCGTTGCGCTGGGCGTTGCGGGACTCCTCCCAATACAGCCTCTTCTGGATATGGGATTCCAGGTAACCGCGCATGGACGACATGCTGTTGTAGGATGTGAAGAACACCAGCGTGTTCTTGTCGACCGAGTTGCAAAGGTCCGCGATGGTCTTCTCGAGCCGCGTCTTCATCGACGGGTCGTTCTTGAGGTCCTGCCATCTCGTGGTGAGATCAGGGGTGTACACGACCTTCCTGTTCTCCGGGGGGAACGGGGACGGGTACTTCCTGAAGGTGATCTTCGAAGACAATCCGATGACGCGGGCGTACTGGTCCAGAGGCTGGAGCGTACCGGACATGTGGACGGTGCCGTTCGTGGAGTTCAGGAACTTGGATATCTCGTCGGGATCGATGCAGCACGCCCTCAGGTACTCCCCGTCCTTGTCGGCCTTCACGGTGCGTACGAAGCGCTCGGAGGCGGTGCCGCACCATGATTGGAGGAAGGATGCAACGGACTGGATGTCCGATATCCTGTTCTCGCCCTTCTCCATGAGGGCGTCGGTCCTCTGCTCCCCGATATCGAGCATCGTCTCTATGGCGGAATCGAGATCGGCCTGCTTCATGCCGAACTTGGTCATGATGCGCTCCTCGATCAGCGGCCCCTCGATCACCGCCGTGTCCGAGCCCATGGGGATGAGGTCGGTAGCGACGCCGCGGATGCAGGCCTTGAGGAACGTGAGGAACGAATTCAACGGGACATCCCCCCAGATGATGGGCTGATGCCTGAAGGTGGAGCATTCGTCTATGGACGCATCGACCATGGACCTCTCGATGCGGAACGTCTCGCTCTCCCTCGCAGCATCCACGAGATTGTGGGCCTCGTCGACGATGATGAGCAGCGACTGGGGGTCGCCCGGACGGTCCAGATTGGTCATCAGGCTCTCGCGTATGTCCGGATCGAGGATGTGGACGTACGGGGCGGCCACGACCTTCGCATCCTTCATGAGCTTCTTCTTCGCCTCGTACGGACAGGCCTGGAGCCTGACGCAGAACGAATCCAGCTCATCGGATGTGGGGAACTCGGTCTCCAGGTACTTCTGTATCTGCGGGAGTGCGTAGTCGACGCGGTCGAAGTACCTGCATCCGCCCGCCTTCCCGTGGATGCTCTTTTCCCTGGCATCCTCGCACATCATGGACAGGATGTTCGAAGGGATGTTGTCGTAGTCCCTCACTCCGCGGAACAGGGGGCACGACTTGGAACGGCCGGTGATCGCTATACCGCGCACCGGCTTGATCTTGGAGATGGAACGGAGCTCTCTCATGACCTGGTCGCTCTGGGAGATCGTCCTCGTGAGGTAGACGATGGTCTTCCCGGTGCGGGTGGCGTGGTCCAATCCGGCAGCCAGGGATATGATGGTCTTCCCGGTGCCGGTTCCGGACTCCATTACGAAGTGGCGTCCGTCGTCGAGGGCGGTGACCATGTCGTGGATGATCTCCAACTGGCATCCGCGGGGCTTGTATGGAAGGAAAGGTGCCTCTGGGGTCTCCTCGATGACGGGTGCCTCCCTCTTCGGAGTCCTCTCCTCGGCGAAGTCCAGTACGGCCTGGTTGCTCTCGACCAGCCTGTCCAACGTCATGCCGCAGGATCTGCACCTGCTGTCGGCAGGCGATACGAGAGCATGGCATTTCGGACAGAACATCCCCATCATGTCCGACCCCAGGACGAACCGATAGAAGAGACTTGTCCATCTTTGTCAGGAACGCCTGCGGGTCTCCCCCGTGATCATGGAGGGGAGCCTCCATATCATCGAAAGCGTGTCGGGTCCGACGGAATAGAACTTGTAGCGGTCGCGGACCTCCCCGTCGATGACGCCCGCCCTCTCCAGGACGCGAAGGTGGTGGACCAGGGTGGATTTGCACATGCAGAGCAGTTCGACCAGCTCGTCGGTGGTCTTCTCGCCCTCCATCAGGGAACGGACGATCATCACCCTCTGGTAGTCTCCGAGGGCCTTGCAGACATCCGCCGTCTTCTGGCATTCCGGGATGTTCATCGGAATCCTAACCGTCGAACGGACCGTATAAACCTGCTGTTCAGATTTTCCTGGTGGGGAACGTCTTCCTGATGAAATCATCCAGTGCAGGGGTCGTATCCTCCTTGGGGAGGATGATGCCGATGCTCTTGGTGAACATTATGTGGAAAGAGCTCCCGCTCTCGAGCGCCTCAATCGCATCCTTGTAGAAATGGGTCGATGAGTTGTCGTGGGTGGTGATCGTCAGGAAATCCGGTCCGAAGCGGTACGTGATCGTCCCGGCGAGCTGCTCCTCCTGATACTGCGCGAATTCGGCCTTGCGGAGGTTCCTGACGGTGGACCAGGCGTAGATCCCGCCCAGCACGAAGAAGAACGGCGCCACGAGCCATTGCCTGTACATGTAGGCGAAGAGGATCCCTATGATCACATCGAGAGCGACCATGCCCCATATCCTGTACTGCATCCTCCCGTAGATGCGCTGCACAGCACGGTTGTATGCCTGGTACTGGGACAGCGTCACGGCCGTCGAGACGGTGTACAGGGGCTCCGACATGATCAATCAACTATCCTGTATCCGGACTCGTCGCCTTCGGCATCGTAGCGGATGCCGTGCTCGTCGAGGATCTCCCTGATGATCTTAACATGGAGGCCCAATCCGACGTTCATGAACTGGTTGGCGACCTCCGTCCTTCCGTCGACCTCGATGGTGGGGGAGAATCCCAGTGGCATGTGGGCTGTGGCGACCTGCATGGCGTAGATGTGCCCTTTCGTCGTGAATATCGGTCCGCCGGACTGCCCTTTCAGACCGGGCGTGGACGTCTCGACATAGAGCATCTCGTGCTCGTCCTCGGCCATCCCCTTGGAGACGTACCTGGTGTGGATCCCGTCGTTGTGGAAGATGGTCTCCTTGGCGGGGATGCGGCGGATCTGGAACGTCTTGTGGGTTTCGTCCCAGCTCGCCGTTATGTCGGCGAAGGAGAATCCGGAGCGGCACAGGCTGGTGCCGGGGCGGAGTGAGTCCGGATCGACGAGAACAGGGTATTCGCGGATCCACGAGGGGTCGAAGGGCTCCAGCTTGCAGATGACTATGTCCTCCTGGCGGTGCATGTACGCCTCCTTCACGCGCACCCCGTCCCAGCTCCACCAGAACGAATGGTTCGTGATGAACGTGGGATCCAGTTTTATCTGGGAGCTCGGAGAGCCGGGCTTGGAGGATCTGGATTGGTTCAGTTCGCGTATCTCCTCGGCCTTCTTGAGGTCCCCCTGGAACTTCACGAAGGAGTCGTACACGTGACCGGCGGTCATGACCCAGCCCTCGCGGTTGAGGACGATGAACGTCGCTATCTCGGTACGGACGGTCCCGTTCTCGTGTCTGGTGGAGATTGCCAAGGGCCTGGTGAACTCCGAGACCCTGCTGCAGGCATCTGCGAACATGCACAGCACAATGCCGAACGGATAGATAACCCTGTATGGGGGATAACGACGCGGTCCCGGGAGTTATTCCCAGATGCATTGTCCTCGTTACGTGTTGGAAGGCTTTAAGTCGGACCGATACATCCCTAATCATACCCGGAAATCGTTGCGATGTCCGGGATGGGAGTTAGTCTGGGCATGTTGACGAAGGAGATCCAGTATCGCATTTATGCCGGAACGAGCAAGGACGACTACACCGGCTGGACTCGCACCGAGGTTCCCGAGAACGAGAAGGATGTGGAGTTCTGGACTCTCGACCTCGGAGACGGATACGTTCTGGACCTCGTGACGAAGCAATCCCGCGGACTCTTCGGCAAGAAGACCATCAAGATCAACAGCATCCGCAGGGACCGCACCGTTGCAGACCCCGACGGGGACTTCCGCGACATGAACTTCAGCATGCTGTTCAATGTCAAGATCATGGTCTCCCCCGACGCCATCAAGTTCGACACCGGGAAGAACTCGTTCGTCGTCCTCTCCCGCGAGCCTGCCGACTGGGAGGGATTCTCGAAGGATCTTCCGACCTTCGACGACAAGGAGATCGAGGAATCCAACTGGTCCAGCTTCTACAGCTGAGAATCTACGTTCCTTAGGAACGTAATCTCGCCCGAACCGGGTATATAACCTGCCCTCGACTGGTAGGGCATGGTTCCCGATCCCTTATCCGCGGCCGTCGTATCCTCGGCCAATGCGATATACGATTATCTTCAGGATATGCAGTGGGTATCCGATCCCCCGAAGGGCGTCTCCGAGACGCGGGCGGATTCCGTGGACATCATGGACGGCTACGCCATCCTGCATCTTTCCTCGGCGTTGTCCGATACATCGGGTCTGATGCTGAAGGTTGGGAAGAGGATATTCACCGAGGAGGAATCCGATTTCCGCAGGTACGACGACGTGTCGAAGACGATACTCGTCCATCCCGGGGAGGACGTCCTGGCGGAGATGGCATCGGACCGCGTGCCTGTCTCGGTCGTCTCCGATATGAAGTTCCTCATAATCGCGGTCAGGGACTTCTTCAAGACCTACGGCGACCACCTCGGATTGCCTCCCATGCCCCGCGGCGAGGTCCATGCGATCTATCCCGACATGGGTGTTCCGTCGAGGGAGCAGGAGGTTGCCGCCGAAGGGATGCTGGAGGCCTCCATGGCCTACGTATGGGGTGCTCCGGGAACCGGCAAGACGCAGTTCGTCCTCTCGTCTGCGATAAGAGGATGTCTTGATGCAGGCGAGAGGGTGGCGGTGTTCGCCCACCACCAACTCCGTGGAGCAGGTCCTGAGGGGGATACTCGATGCGATACCCGAGAAGGAACTGGGCGAGGTGATCCGCCTCGGCGTACCGACGAAGCAGTTCTACAAGGAGCACCCGGGGATGTGCGAGGACAGACAGGTTCAGAGGCTCATGGACAGGGCATTGGAGTCCCTGTCGAACCTCGAGGAGCTGCAGTACGAGAGGGCCTGCGAATCGATACGCGAGGACATCGACAGGCTATCGGGATGCGACGCATGGGGTCTGACGGAGAAGGACGGCCTCGATCGCGATTCCGTCCAACGCGTCCAATCGGTCAAGGCCGTCTGCAGGCTCCGCAGGGCCACCGCATCCCTGGCGGATGCGGACGATATCACTCCGAAGGAGTTCTCCTCCGCAGTCGGGAAGGCGCTCTTCGACAGGGAGCGTCCCGCCCTCCATATCGCCGAATACTCGGATATGACGGACGGGGACATCAGGGATGCCATGCAGTCCCTCGAGGAGGAGATCTGCAGGCTGAGGGGATCGACCACCGGCGGACGCATAGTGACCGCGCGCGTGATAGCGGCCACGCCCCAGCAGTTCATCGCCCGCTTCAGGCCCAAGGGGTCCGAGGAGGACGGGAGGATGGAGCTGGACGTGGATCGGATATTCCTCGACGAAGCAGGCTACTGCGGACTGATCCAAGCCCTTTCGCTCTTCACCAACGGCGTCCCCGTGGTGATGCTCGGGGACCATATGCAGCTCCCTCCGGTATCGGAGATGGACGACGAGGACCTCAGGAGATGGGCTTCCGGCTGCAGCAGGCTGGAGGAGGCCTTCCTATGGTCCATGCCCGCCCTGTCCTGCGAGAGGGCCCTCACGGCAGGGATACAGGGTCTGAAGGAGGATTATCTCGGCCGTGCCCCTCCGGGATTCGTTCTCACGAGCAGGTTCGATCTCACGAAGACGAGGAGGTTCGGTTCCAATCTCGCAGAGGTCCTGGACCGCTTCGTGTACAGGAACGGTCTGACAGGTGTTAACGGGAGCAGGCTCGACATCATGTGCATAGACGCGGTCTGCGATCACAGGGAGAACCGTGAGAACCGGGCCGAGGCCGAAGGCATTCGCGCCTATCTCCGCGAGGAATCCCCGGATCCGCGCGACGTGTGCGTCCTCACCCCGTACTCCGTCCAATGCTCCCTTCTGAGGTCCAGGGTTCCGAGGAGGTACAGGGACTGCGTGATGACCGTCCACGGATCGCAGGGGAGGGAGTGGGACAC
>ERZ1026894.812-NODE-812-length-21031-cov-11.506102_pt1 | contig 21031 bp, 10 predicted proteins | sample MGYA00380177_ERZ1026894 | MGnify/ENA primary metagenome ERZ1026894 (study PRJEB33269, sample SAMEA4719813) | human gut metagenome | biome: human-associated habitat; feature: organic feature; material: feces | place: Cameroon | collected 2013-10 ... | reverse complement strand
GTGAAAATTCGATTATTATTGTTATTTTTGCACTTAAATATAAATCATATCTCATAGAAATGAAGAACCTAATCCTGATAATACTTTTTATATGCACTTGCTGTCTGCCGATAAGTGCCCACTATATCTATCGCTTATTGAACACCTCTATCGGCTTGCCTGACAATGAAATCAAGTCGCAACTTTGGCTTCCGGATGGAAGGTTGTGTGTCCGTACTTCATCCAGTCTGTCATTCTTTGATGGTTGCACCTTCCGCTCTTTTCCTCCTGTGGTAAGCGAGATGTATCCTATGGATTATGTGGCAGCCTTGCCAACGGCTTATGTGGATGGTCAGCAGCGGGTTTGGATTAAGGAATCAGGACAGATGTTGGTTTTCGATTTGACCACAGAAAGATATGTTGGCGATATCAGGGGATTGCTTGCTTCTATGGGCATCAAAGAACGTATCCGTAATTTATTTATTGATTCAGCTAAAGATTTCTGGTTTGTGACCGTTTCAGGGAAAGTCTTTCATCGGGAGGGAAATTCAAAAGGAAAGGCTGTTGCAGTGCGTGTGCGTGCCAAGGGATTACGGGATGTGGCTAATTGGGCAGGTAATCATTGGTTTGTCTATCATGATGGAAAGATTATGTGCTGGAATGCGGCGATGACAAAGGTTCTTCATAGTCAACTTCTGTGGAATGGTGAAATGCTGGCGCGTGATTTCGTGCAGTTTTCACAAAACTCAGAACAGCTATGGGTGATGTGGAATCATGGTGTCGCTTCATGGCTTTCTCTTACCCATCAATGGCAATACAGATATGTGAATGATAAGGATGTTGCGGTCACGTTGTGTGCCACTTCTCCGAAAATCTGTTATGTAGGGCTTCGCAATGCGGGCTTGTTAGCTTTGTCGGCAGATGGAAATACGATGCTCCAGTCAGAATATGAGATGATGAATGGAGATGTTGTAAGAGATGGCGTGCAGACGATTGCTTACCGGGATGGTAATCTGATGGTGGGAATGGCAAATCATGGCATTTTCTTCTGTCATTCCAATATGCAGCGTTTTCCTTACGTTACCTATCAGCAACTTGGTTTGTCTGATGGCGGTTTTCGCCTCAATGATGGAAAGGGGGGAAAACCTTTGGTCGTGACTTCTCAAAAAGTGTATCAGCTCTTGATGCCTGAGATGCGATTGAAGCCTTTGCCTGTGAAAGGCACTGATTTCATCCGCGGTATGGTGGATAGCAGAAATCGTGTTTGGATGGGAAGTTACAAGCAGGGTTTTTATATGTGGGATGGTCTGGAAACTCACCATTTCATGCAGGGTAGTATTCCGCAGAAAGACATTAACTACAATATCGTAAGAGAGTTTCAGGAAGATGCGCATCATCGCATTTGGGTAAGCTTTCATGGTGGCATAGGTGTCTTGGATGAGAATTGCCGCATCCATCCTCTGAAAGATAAGAATCTGGAAAAATATAAGGTGGTCAATGAGTTCCGGATAGATAAGAATGACGTTATCTGGGCAGCCACTTCGCAGGGATTCTTTGCTTATTCTCTGAAAGATAAGAAGTTTCTGTCTCCTCAGAATCTTGTGGATGATGTGGAGATGCAGAATCTGCTCAGTGGACCCTGCAAGGCCTTGCTGGTTGACAGTCAGGGTTGGATATGGATAGGTTCTCTGAACGGTGTGTTTGTCTTGAACCCGAATAGCAGAAAGGTATTCCATTACGGTTTGAAAAATGGAATGCCCAATGAGATGATCAATGGAATCATCGAGGATCAGTTTGGAAATGTATGGGTGACCACTGCCAATGGCTTGTGCCGCTTTTCTCGTTTGGATGAGCAGAACTTCAGATTAGCAGTCTTTGATGAACAGAATAAGTTGGGCGATTGTAGCTTCAACTGGATGGCAACGACCCATCTTGCTGGAGGTAAACTCCTTTTTGGCAGCCAGAAAGGTTTTTATGTAGTGGATCCTTCTAATATTCAGAATTTGAAATATTCAGGCCACCCAGTTTTCACTTCCCTCTTTGTGAATGAACAGGAGGTATTGCCGGGTAAAGAACTGAACGGAAGAGTCTTGTTGGAGAAAGTCCTGTCTTCTACAAGAAGGGTCGTGTTGCGATATGATGAGAACTTTATCACGGTTTATTTCTCTGGCCTGAATTTTGACATGCCTCGCCATACCTATTATAAATATAGGTTGAAAGGAGTCAATGCTGATTGGGTGGAAAGTAGTCCGCAGGATGGTATTGGCAAGGTGAGCTATACCAATCTGGCTCCTGGCGAGTATGAACTCGAGGTATTTTCTGCTGGCTTTGATAAGAAATGGAGCCAACGGTCCATCAAACTCCTTATCGTCATACTACCTCCTTTCTGGGCCACCTGGTGGGCTAAGTTGTGTTACTTGCTGCTTATCGGCGGTGCTATCTTCTGGATCATCAGTAGGAAGATGAAGCGGGATCGCCAGCGAATGGAGGTGGAAAAAAACAAGGAACTGGAGGAAATGAAATACCGTTTCTTCACCAATATCACCCATGAGTTCCGTACGCTCCTTACGCTCATTATCACTCCTGTGGGTAGTGTGCTGAAGCGTACTGCTGATGAGGAAACTCGCCAACAGTTGAAGGGTGTGAGCAAGAATGCAGGCGATCTGTTGCAGTTGGTCAACCAGTTGCTCGATTTTCGTAAGATGGAAACGAATGGAGAAAGCCTTAACTTACGGAGCGGAATCTTCGGTGAATTCGTGGAATATACTACCATGAAGTTTCAATCTTTGGCTGAGCAAAAGCAGGTGAGTCTGGATGTAAATGACCATTCAGACGGTATCTTTATGTGCTTTGATCGTGACAAAGTGGCTAAAATCCTGAATAATCTCTTGTCTAATGCCTTCAAATATACTCCTTCGGGAGGAAAGGTTAGGGTTGAGTTAAGTCAGACTGCCTGTGATGACCGCCGTTTTGTGCGCATGGAGGTGGTGGATACGGGTTGCGGCATCTCTCCAGAAGACCAGAAACGTGTGTTCGACCGATTCTTCCGTTCTGCCGACCAGAAAACTACGAATGTGGGATCTGGCATCGGCTTGAACATGGTGGCAGAGTATGTGAAGTTGCACCAGGGAAAAATCTCTTTGGAAAGTAAAGAAGGCGAAGGCTCCCGATTTATTGTAGAATTACCTGCCGATCTAAAAGCAGAAACTCATGAGGCTTCTTTGAATCGCCAGACGGATGATTCTTCTAAACAGCAGTCTGCTGCTAATCGTCAGGCGGTTGCTCCTTTGGGGCATCAATTGGGAAATCATCAGTTTATCGATAAGAGTATATTGGTGGTAGAGGATAATGATGGTTTCCGTCAGTATCTGGTCAAGGAACTGTCTCATATATATAATAAGGTATTGATGGCGGAAGATGGTTTGCAGGGTGCCATGATGGCAGAAGAACACAATCCAGACCTCATCATTACCGATGTGATGATGCCGCGGATGAGTGGCACCGAAATGTGCCGTCGCATCAAGGAAAATCTGCAGACTTCCCATATTCCGGTCATTCTTCTTACGGCATGGAGTACGGATGAGGGGCGGGCGGAAGGCTACAAGGTGGGAGCTGATGCCTATATCGCCAAGCCGTTTGATATGGATGTACTTCTTGCTCGCATCAGTAATCTCCTGGAGAAGCAGGAAAAGAGGATGCATGATTTCTCACATAGTGCTTCGCTGGATGTCAAAAACATTGCCGACTCGGCTCCTGATGAGAAGTTCCTGAAAGAAATCATCTCTTTGATAGAAAAGAATATCACGGATTCTGATTATACTACAGATTCGCTTGCCGCTGATATGGCGATGTCGAGAATGAGCCTATATCGTAAGATGAAAGCTTTGACAGGACAAACTCCTTCCGACTTTATCAGAACGGTACGTTTGAAGGCTGCGGCTGAACTTTTGAAGAGCGGACAGCGCAATGTTTCTGAAGTCTGCTATCTTACAGGTTTTGCCACTCCGCAGAATTTTACCAAGCATTTTAAGGACATGTTTGGCGTTGTTCCTTCCCAATATAGGGGGTAAAAAGGGTGTTGTTACGTTTGATATGTGTTTTTGTTACGGTTCACACATAGGCATATGGGATTATTCTCTAATTTTGCAGCCGTAAACTAAACCAACGTACAACATGAAACCAACAACTGTAACCCAGCAACAGATGATTGCTGACTTTTATAAGGAATATCAAGTAAAGCTTGTCAACTTTGCTGTAGCTCGCTTGGGCAATTGGCAGGAAGCTGAAGACTTGGTGCAGGATGTGTTTGTCAAGTTGATGACCTATGACGGCATCATCAATAAGACAACCATCCGGTCATTTGTCTTCACCATAACCAATCATGAAGTCATGAATATCCTGCGCCGTAGAGCATGTCGTCACAAGGTGGAAGAGAATGTGGCGTATGAGCAGGAATTGCAGCATTGTGCCGTAGAGCGTGTCGTAGAGTATCATGATACGCTGCGTATGGTCAATTATTGTGTGGATCAACTGACTCCTTCCTGTGCCAAGGTTTATCGTATGACTCTTTTTGACGGTAAATGCGCAGGAGAGATTGCAAAGGAATTGAATGTTTCTAAGCGTACCGTCGAATCCCAGTTGCTCACTTCCCGCAAGAAAGTCAGAATGATGCTTCAGGCGATATAATGTGTAATTAAACCTATAACTTTATATAAAACGAACCCTATTTAACTTTTAGTTTATATGATGAAATCAAAACTGTTTATATTGTGTTTTTTGGCTGTTTGCCAAGTGTGTCAGGCCAACTTCTTGCCTGTTAACCTGAAAGTAAATGGATTGCCTAATCCTGTAGGGATAGATACTTCAAATCCAACTTTCAGTTGGCAGACGGAAAGTGACGAGAGAGGTTTCCTGCAGTCTGCATACGAATTAGTTGTAAGGTCTGCTTCTGGAGCAGAAGTTTGGAAATCAGGAAAGGTTGAGTCTGCTTTGCGAAATCAGATTACATACGCAGGAAGTCCCCTTGTGTCATGTTCCCCTTATTCTTGGACGGTTACAGTCTATGATAAGAATGGTAAAGCATCAGTAGCCTCAAAGGGCACTTTCGAAACTGCTTTCCTCAATGCCAATGAATGGAAAGCGCAATGGATACAACCTGCCAAAACCTGCAATGCAAAGGTGGAAATTCCGCTCCAGACTTCATGCAGGTATGTCAAACTTGATGTCACCAAGTTGGGACTTCCAGCTTCCACAGATTCCAAGTTCTATTTCTTACAGTTGGCAGAAATGGAAATCTATAGCGGAGAAGAAAATGTGGCCCGTAAGGCTACCTTCAGTGCGAGCGATACCTGGACGATTGGTAACTGGAACTTAAACTATCTTAATGATGGAGTTGTTCAGGGGACAACTTTAGGATATACTACAACACAAAAAGGTAATAATAGCCAGCATGTGTATGTCATTGCCGACTTGGGTAAGGTAATGGACATCAACCGTATTGTGCTTTATCCACGACAGGATGATAAGGCTGCGAGCGGTACAGAAGCAGCTAACTTCCCAAGTTCTTATACCATCCAGACATCAGATGATAACAAGAAATATTCTGTAAAGCATAAAGTGGTTGATGGAGTTGCTCCAAGTTTCATCAATACATCTCAGGTAATTCCTTATCTTGGCAGAAACTTTACTGTTGCGAGTGGAAAGAATGTCAAGCGGGCAAGAATCTATGCTTCGGCATTGGGAGTATTTGATATGACTCTAAATGGGAAACCAGTTACCGAAAACAAACTGGAACCAGGAGAGAGCGAGTATGAAAAGACGATACTTTATTCTACATACGATGTTACTTCTATGGTTTTGCAAGGTGCCAATACGCTGATAGCTCGCGTTGCGGGTGGCATCTTTCATGTTGATAAGCTGAATGGAAGATTCTCCAAAGGTGAAGTGGTGAATACTGGTGACAAGGCTTTGAAAGCAGAACTGCATATTGATTATGAGGATGGTACATCTGACGTGATTCTGACTGATGAGCAGTGGACAAGCATTCCTTCGCCTACATTGGGAAGTAACTGGTGGGGCGGTGAAGACTATGATGCCCGTAAAGAAATAGCTGGTATTGACCAGGCTTTCTATGATGTAAGTACTTGGAATCCTGTAGAAGTGGTAGCCTCTCCTTCTTTCAGAAGTAGTCAGGCCAGTGGATTGGGCGTTCTGAAAGCTCGCCAGCATGAACCGGTTCGAGTAGTGGAAGAATGGAAAGCGGTAGGCGTGAAGAGTGTATATAGTGGCGGCTACCATCTCTATGTCGTTGATTTCGGCAGAAACTTTGCAGGGCAGTACCGTTTTAAACTGAAAGGTAAGAGCGGACAGGTTATCACTCTTCGTGAGGGAGAAAGTCTGAATGCTGATGGATCTATCTTCATGGAGAATTACTATACTGGTCCTGCAGATACGTATGAAACTTATACTTTTGCAGGCAAGGAAAATGGCGAGGAATGGGGGCCTGAGTTTATGTACCATGGCTTCCGTTATCTTCAGATTATAGGTCTGGATGAGGCTCCCAAGCCGGAAGATTTTACGGCTTTGCGTTTGCGTAGTGATATGGACTTGGCAGGTACTTTCGAAACTAACAACTCCTTGCTCAATGATATACATGTTATCTGCCGTGATGCCATCCAGAGTCAGTTGTATAATAGTATCACCGATTGTCCTCATCGAGAAAAATTGGGATGGCTGGATGTTCCTAATGAGATGTACAATTCCTTGGTCTATAATTATGACATGGAAAATTTCTTCAAGAAAGTAGTACAGGATTGTTTTGATGCACAGTACAGTAACGGAAGGGTTCCAAGTACCGTTCCCCACTTTATGTCGGTATATGATGATGATCCAAACTGGGGTGGAGCTGCCATCTTGGTACCTTATCGCAATTGGAAAACCTATGGTGATATGACAACTATGACCAAGTTCTATCCTCAGATGAAAAAGCTGATGGATTATTATACTTCCAAGACGGTAAATCATATCATGCCAGGACGCAATTATAGTGTGTTAAGTGACTGGGGACAGGAAACGGCAGGAGTCAATCCAATGGTTCCTGGTGAGTTTACCATTACCACCACCTATTATTATATGTTGAATGCGATGGCGGAGATTGCTTCTTTCCTTGGTAAGGATGTAGATGCAAAGGGATTCCTCACTCAGGCTCAGAATACGAAGAAAGCTTTCAATGAACGCTTTTATAAGGATGGAGTTTATGAATACGGACAGCAATCTGAATTTGCCATGCCTCTCTATTACGGACTCGTAGATCAGGAAAATGAAGAGTTGGTAGCTGCTAAGTTGGCTGAGCGTGTGAAGAAAGACAACTATAAGATCAAGACTGGTGAAATCGGTTTGAAACCTTTGTTTATGTCTTTAGCGAAGTATGGATATAATGATATTGTTTATCAGATGGCAAATCAGACCGATTGTCCAAGCTATGGATATTGGGTAAAACAGGGTTACACTACCACTCCTGAATATTGGGATGTTGGAGCTTTCTCCCAGAATCACTGTATGATGGATCATATCGAGGAATGGTTCTTCTCTCAGTTGGGTGGCATTCGGAATGATGGTAATGGTTTTGATATAGTTCGTATCGAACCATGGATTCCTGAAGATATGAATCATTTGGATGTAACGACACGCAGCATCTATGGAAATATTCGTTGCCATTATGAACGTGGGGCTGATGACGAGATGAATTATACTTTTGCGATTCCTGCAAATAGTCAGGCAAATATCGTTCTGCCTTGCTTGAATCACCAAAGTGTATTTGAAAATGGAAAAGATGTGAAAAGTGGCGAGAATGGTGTCGTATCTGTAGAATACAAAGATGGAAAGGCTTATTTGAAAATAGGATCTGGAAACTATACTTTGCAGATTAAAAAAAAAGAAGCCACAGGAATCCAAGAGGTAAACATCTCAAGGGCACGGCTAAATGATGTCTATTATGACTTGGAAGGGCGAAATCATGGCAAAGTGAGACCTTCTCAGAAAGGAATTTTTATTTGGAATCAGAAAAAAGTTGTTCTCTAAAGAATTGCTTTGTAGAAAGAACAGGTTTGTATTGTACAAAAAAGCAATACAAACCTGTTCTTTTTTTAAGTATATTGTAAGTCTGATTTGTATAACTATAAAACGACATAAACAAAAATATTTTTTATGAAAACAAAAAAGCTTACATTATTGTTGACTGCTGCAATGTTCTTGATGGGGGGGCATAATGCAGTTAAAGCTGACACTACACTTCTGACAGCGGCAGATGGGTGGCAGAAAATCACATCTATTTCACAAGGTGATATAGAGAAGTATTACTATGTCTTTGTTGATAAAGACAATGACTTGATGCTTGGATTGGCAGATTGCAAAAAAAATCCCAAGCGAAAAGCAATGTTCTATCAGAAAGGTGCTGACGTAGTAGAGGATAAGTCCAAACTTTGGGCTATTGAAAAGAATGAAGAATACTATGCTTTGAGAAATGCCAGTGTTGACAACTATTTGCAGATGCAGACAGAATGGGGAGATAATAATCCTGCATGGGATACGAATGACCAGCCTAATGCATGCGAATGGACAGGTGTCAGGTTGGAATATACTGACGGTGCGTGGTCTATCATTTCCACTAAGAACACTCGTGCATTAGGTGTATATGGCGATGAAGAGAAAGTACCTGCTGAAAACGATGAGATTGGTGCCAACAGTAACGGAAAGGGACAGAAATTCCTGATCTATGCGATTGAACGTTCCACTTATTATGCCAAACTGACTGAGGGTGCAAGTAAAGATAATCCTAAGGACTTGTCTTGGGCAATAAAAAATAATACTCTGGATGATAATCAATTTAATAGAGGATGGAATTTAACTTGTAATGGTACTCACAATTTCAACAACAATTATGAGGTTGGCGAATTCTGGTCACCTGTTAATCAGCCGAATTTTGAGTTATCTCAAACTCTTACGGGATTGCAACCAGGAATTTATCAGTTGAGTGCGCAATTGTTTGAGAATGCTAAAAAGGATGTATATCTCTTTGGAAATACAAGAAAAGTTTGTGTTGAGCAAACCGATTATTCTGCAGGAACAGGAGGCACTGATATGGAAAAAGTTGCTAATCTGATGAAAGCAAAGCCTAATTATGGCAAGGTAACCGTATCTGTCCTTGTCGATGAGGATGGTAAATTGAGATTAGGACTTTGTGGAAATGGTCCTGCAACGACTTGGGTTGTCTTTGATAATTTCCAATTACAGTATATGGGCAATGAAAAAGAGGATATTTGCAAAATAAAATATCAGGAGGTTCAGGATAAAGCCAAAGAATTGTTGTATAATCCGGTTTATGCTAAGATTCAGGGAAAAGACAAGGTTGATCTGGAAACCTTAGCTGATGAGGATGCTAATACCGAGATTAATGTTGATAATTATGAGACTAAGAAACATGCGTTAGAAACCGCTATGACTACTTTCCAGGAAGATAAGGAAGTATATAATACGTTTGTAAGTCATGTAGAGAATGCCAATCTTTTCGGCAAAGATGTCTTGGGACTTGATGAAATTCCTTCTGAAAATCTCGTTTTAAATCAGTCTGTAACTGGAGCTTCTTTGCGAGACTGGCGTGATAAGATGTATTTAGCAGAGTATAATTATGTGAAGAAAACCTATACTACAGATATTACTTCCCTTAGGGGTATTGATGGATGGAAGGATTGGACAAAGCCAGAATTGGCAGCAGACAACTGGCAATCTTATGCTGGTGATCATCAAGATCCAAGATATTATGAAGTAAAAGGCAGATTTAATAATACTGCGAAATGGGATCAGTCTTTGTCAAGAAGTATCAAATTATACCCTGGAAAATATGTTGTAAAGCTTGCTTGCCGCACCTCTTATAATGGCGGTGCTTCTTCTGGTTATGTCTCTGTAAAGGTGGGAGATACTGAAACCCAGGCCAACTTCCCTTTGAAGGATGATACAGGTTATGGTATTACGACAAATGGTGAAGCAAGTTTTGATGGTAGTAAGGATTACAATCGCACTGGCCGCCAAGGTGGTGGATGGGAATGGCGTTATGTTCCATTTGAGTTGAATTCTACTTCTGAGGTTACATTGACTATCCATGTGGCTTCAGAAGGAGGTAATAACTATCCTGGATTCTACGAGCCACAACTCTTAGCCATGCCAATAAATGTAACACTTAAAGATACCGAGACTTATAATGAGGCTCCTGCTCTCGTTGCCAATGTTACTCTTGATCGTAAATTAGGCGAGAAATGGAATACGATAGTCTTGCCTTTTGCTTTGGATGAAACACAGGTGACAGAGATGTTTGGAGAAGGTGCCAAGGTGGCTGCCTATAAGGGTTCTACCGTTAATGGTGATCACGTAACTCTCAATTTCGAAGAGCAGACAAGCATGGAAGCCCAAACTCCTTATATGATCAAACCTGGTACAAATGCCAGCTATAAGGTGAATGGTGTTATCCTCGAACCAGCCAGCGGATTAAAGAAGGTGGAGGATGCGAATCATAATGGAATTGATTTTGTTGGCAATTATACCACAGGTCAGACATTGCAGCAGAACAGTTTCTTTATCAGCAATAACGTGTTCTATCGTGCCAGTGGACAGGAGACTATGAATGCTTATCGTGCTACGTTCCAGGTTCCAACATCGACCAAGGCAAAGATCATGAATACCGTATTTGTAGGTGAAGGCGGTTCTGTTACGGCAATAGATGATGTTCATGTTTCTCCTCAGGGTTCTTTCGATGTTTATCATATCAACGGTATGTTGGTAAAGAAGAATGCCATCGACTTGAACGGACTTGATAAGGGAATCTACATCATCAATGGCAAGAAATATGTAGTGAAGTAATTAATTTGATTTAGAATAATAAGGAGCAAGAACAATGAAAAAATATATAAAACCCAATGTTCGCATAGTAGCGAATATCATTTATGAACAATCCTTGATGGCAGGCTCTATCACGACGAACGGACTTCCATCGGACGCCCCTGAATATGGTGGTGATAATACGAATTCCACAATTGAGGTTGATGCCAAAAAGAATCCGAGTTCTTCTACTTGGGATGGATGGACAGAATATACATCCTGGGATGATTGATGCGTAGCGTCAGGTCTGATGATATAAAAAGGTCCTCAAAACATGAAACTTGTTTTGAGGACCTTTCATATTTTCTATGATATTTGCTTTCTGAAAGAACTTCCTATTGGACGATTACTTTAGTGCAGATATTACCCATGATTACGGCATATATGCCAGCAGGTAGATTCTGAGTTCTTCCCATTAACATACCGTTCAGATTATATACTTTGACAGGAACATCAGAAGTAACGATAATACAACCTTTTCCTCCCTTGATATTTGGGATTGGGGTAGATGAGGAAGGCAAGCCAATGCTTGTAGAAACATTATCTGAAACATAATAGAGTTGGAAATCATCGAATGACATCCATGTTCCAGTAAACTTCTTGCCCGTCAAATAGAAATCGTTGGTATATCCTATGGTCAAGGTATGATTTCTTACGATGATGTTCTGTATTTCGCAAGGATTCCATCCTTTGCCTAATTTACCTTGAGTATTGCCAGAGTTTTCAATTTCTTGCTGATACCAGTCTGATTCTGTCTGAGCTGTCAGGAATACGGCTTCACCATCAGTTCGGGCGCAGGCTTTAAGCGTGTAAACTCCATTTGGTAGGTCTGTCAAAGTCTGGTGACCAGTAAACCAAAGGCTGCCTGCTGTTTTATTGAAAGAGTCAAAATACATATTGGTAGTATTGCCGCTATAGTGTTCCCCGCTCTTTCTGCTTCCGTCACCATTGGTTACATTGATATCCCATCCTTCTGAGTCTTCAGCATCCGCATTCTTGATGTAATAGGTAAAGTCTGTAGATGGACTCGGAACTTGTGATAAGCGAGTTTTGTTGATCATTTCCTTCAAAGCACGGATGACATCCTTGATGGATGGTTCTGAGACTTGTTTTCCTGCTTCTATCCATTGATCATACAGCTCGGTCTGTGTTTCTAACTCTTGACGTGCTTGGTCTGCATATTTCTCATCTTTAGCGATGTTATGAGCTTCTTCTGACAGTGCCTTGTATTGCTCAAGAATCTCGGTCAAGTCAGTGCCTGATTTTAAGGATTCACGTAATAGAGTCAATGCTTCCAGTTGTGCCTCACGTCCTACAGCATTCTTGGCTGTAGTAATCAGTTCACTTAATGAGTTGCCTTCCTGTGCTTCTGCTTTTTTGATAGCAGCGTCAATAGCATTTTGTATCAGTTCCGCATCATCTTCTATTTGATTTAATGTGAAGTCAGAGACACAGAACCAGCCTTTCGTGCCACCTCCAGAGGTTGATGAATAGCCAATACGCAGGGTTCCATCTGTTCCCACAACAATCGGCTCGGTGGTTTGTTTTTCCCAACCTGTAGTTTGATTCCATATAGCGACTTCTTTTATTGGAGAAATCGTCTTGTCAGATTGAGCTTCGGCATAAGCATGCTGATTGGTGATTTCACCAGGACCGCACATGGAAATGGCAGACAAAGTATAGGCACCAGGCTTTAGATTACCTAAGTCTTGATGGATATCCATTGACGTGAAATTGTTAGACCAGTTGTTCCAACAAGTCTTTCCTGCTATAGTTGCAGTTTTGAAATCTCCTCCAGCAGCTTTGTTGGCTATTGTCCAATGAGTAGATCCATCTGTAAAGGAAGGATTCTGAATCTCATTGCTCAGTTCTTGCGTCTTCGTGTCTTTGCGAACATCTATGACGGCATTGGCTAAAGATTGTATAATCTGGGCACTGTCACTCTCTGCAATTGTCTGTTTTGCTTTACTGAGAGCTTCTTTCAGATTTGTGAGTTGTGTTTCTGAGAGTGAGGCGGTCTCGATTTCTACCAATCCTTGTGCTTCCTTGCGCAAGAACTCTAATTGTGCTTTCTCATTCTGTCCTACTACGTAGGTGTTGAATGATTTAGCAGGCAGTGTAGCTACCATATATTTGCCATCTATATCCAGTGTTAAAGTCTTTTCGCTGCTTCCGTCATTTCCTGCTACAATCACGATGTTGCCTTCAGGTGTTAATGCCGTTGTCACAAGCTGACTTTCGTCAGTTGTTAAAATCTTAGAACCAGCAGGGATGAAGTGTGTATAATGGCAGTAAGCGTAATATTCCGGCGTGTAGCGTGGGGTCTTAGTGCCAGAGTTGACTTGTACCATTGCGTTCTGTATCCATCCCCATGGACTGATACCATTGTCTTTCAAGATGGCATTCCAATAATAATAGGTGGTAACTTTATTGGCAAGGTAATGGTTCGCTAATTGGAAGGTATGTGCTCCTGCATTCCAGTCAAAGGTTCCACTTCCACATTCATTTTCTGTCTGAATTGCTTCATACTGAGGATGGCGGCGGAGAATCTCTTTCATGGCATTGGCACCTTCCCATTGGAAGCCGATGGCATCCATATATTTATCTATGTTCGGGGTGCTCAGAATTTGCTCATATACATCCAATGATCCTGTATTCATGGTTCCTATAATTAGTTTGAGGTTTGGCTGGTGCTCTCTCATATAAGGACCGAGATATTCTGCCAAGAACTTACCTGTAGTCTTGGCAGTCCAAGAACACCCTGGATAAGGAGTATTGCTATATGCCTCATTCTGATAAGCTAAAGATGTAATGTTGATGCCTTGCTCCTTGTATGCCTTGATAAATTTGTCGAAATACAAACAGTATGCCTTGTAGTATCGTGGATCATCAATGAATTGGTCATTGAAATATGGTGGTACGTTGAAAGGACAGCCATTGGTATTGGTCTTGCGCTGTGCATAGTGCTTGTTGGTTTTCATCCAGGTAGGAGGACTCCAGGGAGAACAGAAGAAGTCAATTTCTGGGTTTTCTGCAAGTGCCAGTTTGATGGATGGAATAATAGTAGTCAAATCTCTGTCAATATTGAAATGTTCCATCTCAAAGTCTGTTTCGTTGACATCAATCTCATCACAGCTATACCATTCTCGTGCATAGTCGTTGGCTCCTGCCGACAGACGTCCTTTCTGCAAGCGCAGGTCACCGTATGGGTTGAACATACGTTTGACGAGCAGTTGCTTGTCATTATCGCTCAGCAAGTTGTAGGCGTCCCAAGGTAATTCGTTAAAACAAGTTCCCCATCCCAAGAATGTTTGTTGGGGTTGGGAAGAACGAATAACCACCTGCGCTTTGCCAGGTACTTTGTCTGAAAGTGTCAGCGATGACATCTTCCAGAAGTTGCCATCAGTTGTCTTAAACTGATAGGCGGTGGTTTGTGCCTGTATCTCTGATGCAGACAGCAAGACCATGCTTAAGAATGTTAACTTGTTCATTTATTTTAAATTATTGGTTAGACTTAATCTGGTGTCCTGTTCTGTGTATATTGTGATGGAAGAACACCAAATTTTGTTTTAAAGCATTTCGATAAGTATTTCGGCGTAGCAAATCCTACTTTCGCAGCCAACTGCCCTATGGTAATGTTGGGATAACGTTTCAGAAGTGCCGCAGCTTTTTTGAGACGAACATCTTTGATGAATTCGTTGGGTGAAAGACCACTGGCCGTCTGCATCTTTCTGTATAGACTCATCCGGCTCATGCACATATCGCAACTAAGTTGTTCTACATTGTAACTTGTATCTGCAAGGTGCTCTTCTATTTTACTGATGACAAGTTTGAGAAATTCGTCCGAACGAGCTGTGTCTTTGTTGGATTCCTCATCGCTTAACTGTACCTCGGTCAGTTTCAGCATATTACGCCTTTGTTGCAAAATACGTAAGATTCTTATACGTCTATTCAAATTCCAAATACCATATCCCAACAGGATGATTCCCAAGCCATAGATGGAGTAGGCCCACCAGGTTTGCCACCAGGCAGGTAGCCGGTGAACTATATACATAGTCTCATGTTCCGACCAGCATCCGTATCTGTCGGTTGCCTTGATGGCCAGTTTATACTTGCCTGTTGGCAGATGGGTCAAGTAGATCGAGTTGACTCCCTGAGGTAGATAAATCCATTCCTTGTTCCATCCTTCTATCTTGTAGGCGAATGTCACTTTTTGCGCGTGGATGGGGTCAAAGGTCGAGCATCGTAGAATGACACTTGAAATTTGGGCAGGAATCTGCACCTCGCCATTTGATTTCCCCAATAAATGGGTGGAGTCTCCCATCTGTATGGCCGTGATGTATGGTTGTGAACCTTCTGCATTTTGCTGGTCTAACATCTTGGAAGACTTGACCTGCAAATAAGCTCCAGCACCATCTATTCCTATCTGATTGTCATCGACCTCTTCCAGATGATAGAAATAACTGACATTGATGTCTGAGTCCATATTTCTTAATGTGCGAAAGGAGTGATTTCGCGGGTTGTATTCCCGAAGATATTGATTGGACAACAACCATACATGCCCCGATCTGTCGGTCTTGATGTCGATGATGGCATCTCCATTAGCATTGCTCATTTGCTGTTCGTAGTCCAACTGTTTTTTTACCGCATTCCACTGGTACACGGAACCTTGTTGCGTAGTATACCATAAAGTACCATCGCTGGCCAATGCCAATGCCGTTATATTCTCCTTGGAGAGTTGGCTGATCAGTCTCTTTTGTCCATTGACTTCACAGAGGAAGAGTTGGTTCAACTGATTTGTGAAATAAACATTTCCTTCAGAATCCGCTGCGATGTTTTCTATTCTGGACGAACTTTTGCTCAATCTGTTCAGCGTGTTGCCCATCAGCGAATAGCTATAAAGAGCGTCCTGTGTTCCTATGAATAGGGTTCCGTTTCCATTGTCAGCTATCGTTTGGATAGGGGTGGTGAAGGTTGTGATAAGTTTTTCCGTTATTTTATTGTCCTCAGCCTGTAAATGTTTCAGAACTCTACCTGCAGCAGCCCAGATTCCCTCCTTTCCTTTGGTCTTGCATATACATCGGTAAAACTGCATTCCTCCTGCTTCATAGAGGTGCGAGATACGTGGGTCGTAGTACATTAACCCCATGCGACCTTGCCATATCCAGAAGCCATGTCCATCGGCAACCATTCTGTCTGGTAACAAAGGAAAACCAGTAAGTTGGTTCATGGCGGGTACGGTTTCTCTGATGATAGACTGAGCCGAGTAGGAAACGATAAAAGTATGTGGTGTAAAACCTGCTACCCAGATGTTCCCGAACCGGTCTTCACATAACCCATCTAATATCTTGTATCCAGGAGATAGAAACTCATCGGTGTTGAGTGGAATGAGTTTTTTCCCTTCGCGTTGATATAGGTAGAGATTGTTCATGGTAGTAACCCAAACTAATCCCTGCGTTTTGTCTATCAGCATGTCGATACAGCACGATATGTCTTGAGTGACGGCTGTTTGTGGATTCCGGGTTATTTCCCCAGAGTTGGTGTCATAAAACACGATTCCGTCTCCCCAAGTGGCAATCCAAAAACCACTTTGTTGTTTGTCTTCTATCATCCGGATAGCCCCAGATGTGATTGACCAGGGTGCTTTTTTGAATTTTTTCTTTTCCTTAAGATAAATGTAAGGTCCCCCATCCCTAGTTGCTATCCAAATGCGATTCAGGTGGTCCTCTGTAATCTGAGATGCAGAACAGATGGCTTGATTCTTGTCATGAATCAAAATCCTGTCATGGGTAGGGTCTATGCAATAGACACCTTTCGATGATGCCACCCAGATGTGATGCTTGGAGTCTTGATACAAGGCGGTGATGCCCATGTTTCTACTTGTCAGAATCTCTGTCACCGAGAAGGTATTCTTGTTTATCCGATAGAGTCCTTTCTCGGTACCAAACCAGATTCTTCCCAAGTTATCTTCGGTGATGCAATTCACATTGTTATTTGCTAAAAAAAACATAGCTCGCCCCTTTGGGCGGAATATATCTACTTGGTATCCATTGTCCCGGCAAAGCCCTCCGCCAGTCATGCCATACCACATGAATCCTTCAGAGTCTTGGAAAATGCAATGAATGGTAGCTACTGGCAATTGACTTTGGGTGGGTAGTGTGCGTGACGTAAAAATGCTATAAGCACTTTTAGGTAGTAACGCTGCCAACAGCAGGATCCATATCCAAGGATGCACTGGTAAATGGAAAAATAAAGTCTTTTTCTTCATGATTACTTGTTCATTATGATTGATGGACAAAATTATGATATTTTTCCTTGTTTTCCAAATTTCCGAAGCAAAATTATCACATTTCTTCAATAAAGACAAAAATATCTGTCACTATCTATATGATTGAATGTAAAAACAGATTGTTTGTTACATGTATTCTCCCGCTGATAAAATGTATATATGCCCTATTTAAAGGAAGAATCAGTGATTTCATGGAAAGAAATGTAACAATGAAAAACTGATATGTGAACTCTATGGTAAAGGTTGTTTTTTGTAACTTCCGAGGGTTGCAAACGTAACAAAACGTGTCTTCTATATTTTTGTGTGGAATTAGTGACAAATATCCTTTGTGCAGTGATTGGATAGTTGTACCTTTGTGGCGCAGACAGAAAAATGCATTATAAACATTTAAAGTAATATTATAAACATGAAGAAATTATTTGTAATAATCTATGGCTTATTGACAATGACAAGTTCATGGAGCCAGACTGTGATATCCTTTACCACGACAGAGCAGGTACAATGGGCGAAAAGTAAGGGCTCACTGTCTTCTAAGAAAGAGGGTAAGGTGGTGGCCGAAATTGATGCGCAGATGAAAGGAATAGAGTTCTCTGCTTTTGGCACAACCTTCAATGAACTGGATTGGGATGCTTTCAATATGCTTACCCGCAAGGAACAGGACGAAGTGATGTATAATATGTTTTCGCCAGAAGGCGACTTGAAATTTACTCATGGACGTGTCTCTATGAATGCCAACGACTATGCGCGTGCCTGGTATAGCTGTGATGATGTGGATGGCGATTTCGCACTCAAATACTTTAATATTGAGCACGACAAGCGCAATATCATCCCTTTGGCTCGTGCGGCACAGAAGTATCAGCCTAATCTGCAGCTCTTCATGTCGCCTTGGAGTCCTCCTGTATGGATGAAAATCAATCACGATTATCCTGTGTCTCCGAGCAAGACCAATAAGATGGACCCTCGACAGAGCTATCTGCTCTATATGGATGATGGCAAGCAGGTGGATGCCGACGAGATGAAACTCCTCGGCGACCGCAAGGGAGTGTTTCCACGACGCCTGGCCACCCAGGACTTTTTCATCCAGGATCCCCGTTATCTGCAGTGTTATGCGGATATGTTCTGTAAGTTCATCGACTTATACAAAGAGGATGGCCTGCCTATCACCAAGGTGATGTATCAGAACGAGGCTTACTCTTATACTCCTTATCCTGGATGCGCCTGGACAGCTGAGGGAACCTTGAGATTCAACAACGAATATCTGGCTCCAACTCTTGCCAAGAAGCATCCGGAGGTGGATTTGTGGATAGGTACATTCAATACCAACCGACTCGACTATGTGGAGAAGATATTAGACAACAAGACTCTGCAGGCTAATATCAAGGGTATCGGAACCCAATGGGAATGCAGAAACAACTTGCCCGAAATGCGAAAATGCTATCCAAACCATCGTTTCATGGTAAGTGAGAGCGAATGTGGAAATGGTTCTATGGACTGGAAGGCAGGAGAACATACCTTCTTCCTCCTCTCGGATAACTTAGGAAATGGATGTGATGAATATTACAACTGGAACTTCATTTTGAAGGATAATGGCATTTCGCCATGGGGATGGACCCAGAATGCGCTGATTCAGGTGGATAGTAAAACCCGCAAGAAGAGGTACACGGCAGAGTATTATGCCTATAAGCACTTCAGTCATTTTGTGCAGAAAGGTACTGAGATGTTGGCTTATGCCGGACGTGAATACAGCAAGACTCCGGTAGCTGTATTCAAGGATAAGAAGGGTCAGTATATAGTTACTGTGGGCAACTTTACCGATGCTGAGGCTTCTTTGACAGTGAAGGTTGGCAAGAAATACTTGAATGTACAGGCTAAGCCTCATTCTTTCAATACATATATTTGGAAGTAGCTGGGGAATATATTACCCACATACCAACAAAATTCTACTTCTATTAGGAAATAGAATAAAGTATGTCAATACTAATAATAAATAAGGTGGAAGATTGACAAGTGGGATTAGGAACAGAGATAATGTATTGCCCAAATTGTGGATATTAGTTTGGGCACTTGTTGCCCGCTTCATGAGCAACGGTTGCTCGTCTCTTGTTCACCAGTTCCCCATCACGTGGTCCCCGAGGGACCGCTTGGAGAGCATGGCTGGAACTGTAGTTTCCTATATTTAGTTGACTACATAGTTTCTTATTCCTATTGTAAGTTGACAATTATTTTCTCTATTCCTAATTCTACTTGTCAATCTTCTATCTTATTCCTAGTTAGTATTTACATACTTCATTCTAGTTCCTAATAGAAGTAGACAAAGGACCCACCCCTAGGGGTGGATCGCGGTTTTTACAATTTTGCTGCAAAATTAATCATTTTTCCTGAACTGACAAGGATTTTATGTACTTTTCCCTATAACTTGTCCAATTTTTCTTTAAACTTCCCTTTTGTTTCGCAGCTTCCTTTGGTGTTAGCATCCCGATACTTCCATGAGGGCGTAACTCATTGTAAAAGTGTACAGCCCTTTCTAAAGCCTCTTCTACTTCCTGTAAAGAAGTAAAAGAAAGCCCCATGAATAACTCGTTCTTCAACGTGTTATTGACACGCTCTGCTACAGCATTATCCTTCGGATTGCCACATTCTGTCATGCTAGGTATGATACCGTATTCTCTTAGTAATTTGATGTATTCGTTACTAGCATATTGTACACCTCTATCGGAATGATGGATTGGTGTAATAATATCCTTATAACTTTCCATGCGCATTAAGGCCATGTTTAGGGCTTTCAAAGGGAACCTGGTGGAGAGTGATTCACCGACAGAATAGCCAATGATTTCTTTTGTGTAATAATCCGTAATCAAAGAAATGTAGCAGAAATGATAAGTACCTTGTTCGGCATCATCCCAAATCTTCTGATATGTAATGTCGCTCACCCAAACTTCATTGGGTGATGATGGTATCAGTTCTTTTATCTTGTTGGGGTATGTGGGTAACCCATGACGAGAGTCCGTTGTACGAGGTTTTCGGTTGGAAGAACGCACTCCCAACTTGTACCTTGATATTATGTCCTCGAAACGGCAATGTCCCATGGCGTTCTCTTCTCCAAACTCCTTGCAATACATCAGCCAGAGTTTACGGCCGCCGATACCTGGATCTTGCTTTCTAATAGACTTAACATACTCTATTACAAACGATTCCTCTGCCAAGGCTGCAAGCATATTGTCTTCGTGCTGATAATACGCTTGACGAGTAAACCCAAACAGTTTACAGAGGCCAGAAACACTATAGTTTTTGTCCTCTGCACGAAGTTCCTTTACTGTTTGGGACCAGATTTTTTTCGCACAGGAATCTTATAAAGACGTTCTGCGATATCAATCATCTTGTTATAGGCGGCAGCTGCCATCTTTGCCTCATGGAGTTCTTGCTCCATAGCTGCCAAGCGTTTCTTCAATTCAATGTTCTCCTGTGAGAGACTTTCTGGTGTTGCATTTTGCTTCATTTCTTCTACGATTTGTGGATTATTGGTTGCAAAGTTACCAAGAATTCTGTAAACTGAAGTACTGCTAATTGACATTTTTGCCATAATTTCTCTAACTGGTACATGATACTGATAATAACTGCGAGCTATGCTCAACGCTAAATCCATTTTGTCTTTGTCCATATTTGTTATTTTTAAGTTGATTTATACTGTGTCAACTTTTTCTAGGACAAGACATACTCTTAACGACCCACATTTTACAGAAGAAGGAACACTGATTAAGAAACCTTCTTTTGCAAAGCTTGGTAACAGTTAAAAAATAACTTGGTACAAAAATGCTAAGCAGATTTGCACCTAAC
>ERZ1026894.811-NODE-811-length-21069-cov-2.988865_pt1 | contig 21069 bp, 19 predicted proteins | sample MGYA00380177_ERZ1026894 | MGnify/ENA primary metagenome ERZ1026894 (study PRJEB33269, sample SAMEA4719813) | human gut metagenome | biome: human-associated habitat; feature: organic feature; material: feces | place: Cameroon | collected 2013-10 ... | reverse complement strand
TACATGAATGATCTAAGCCTAAAAACCGGAATCGTGTACAACAATTACCCAATTACGTGGACTATCAAAGGTCTATGTGATCGATGCGTGTTGCACGTTGCTTTATACTCACTAGGCTATGTCTGTATATGGTCAAAAACGAAGCATCTGTCCCTAGGCAGAAGGATCTTTTCAAGCCGATCATGCAGGTGCTTTCTGATGGTTCTGATAAAACAGTCAATGAGATTGTTGAGGGCGTAGTCTCTATAATGGGGCTCGGACCAGAAGTCATTCGTATAGAGTCTAGACAGAAGGGCAAAAGTCTGCTCAAATACAATACAGAATGGAGTCTTACAAACCTGGGCAATGCTGGGTTTGTTAAGATCACAGGCAGGGGAGTTAGATGTATAACACCAGAGGGGAAGAAAGCTCTCGAAAGTGATTACGATTGGGAATCACTTCCGCAACTCAAACCCAAGGATGAAGATTCAGCATTACAGGACCCACAAACAACCGAGACTCGTCCAGATGAGACTGGTACTTCTGGATCCTTTTTCGATTACATTCGGAGTCGTGGACTCACATACGATACTCGTCTCATCGAGGATTTCCTCTTATCTCTGAAAGCGAAGCAATTCCTTGTTCTAAGCGGAGGCAGTGGTACTGGTAAGACAAAATTGGCTCAGGAATATGGTAGATTCATCTCATCGAGAACCCAGCCTGATGCCACAGAGGTATCATTTTCTGTGACTCTGGGCAAATCTGGCGAGAACGGTGGATATACGCTTAGTTCTGACAAATTTTTCGAGGCATTTCCCCAATACAAGAAACTCAATGGACAATACAGATTCAACATAGGTGGAATTGATGGGCTATGTAGGATCCAGATGACTCCTCGTTTATGGTTTAGAGGGAATGAAGGTGACGAAGAGATCTTCAAGACGATTGAACAACTGAAGGAGCATCAGAGCAAAGCCGATCTGAAGTTGATCATAGACAAAGATGAAAACCACTCGTCCGGATCCAATTATGTCATCATTCCCGTGGGGTCTAATTGGACAGACAGCCGTTCGATCATCGGCTACAAGAACGTCTTAACCGACAAATATTGCCATACACCGGCTCTTGATCTCATGATCGAAGCCGATTCCGATGAAAGTGATCCACGGATTCTTATTCTGGATGAGATGAATCTATCTCATGTTGAGTGGTACTTTTCGGATCTGTTATCCAGTATGGAAAGTGGAGAACCGATCCGCATTGAATCAGACGGTGATGTTCCGGATTCCGTTCGTACTGGAGACAACCTGTTCGTCATTGGAACTGTGAACATGGATGAAACCACGTATGCATTCTCTCCGAAGGTTCTGGACAGGGCTAATGTAATTGAATTCCAGCCGATAACCGTAGCTACGTTGCTGAAAGGTGTCAAAGAGTCTGAAGAGCCCAAGGGTAATGTTCAGTTCCTTCAGGATTGTATGGCCGGGATTGAGGTAAGATCCAAGGGCGCCGCGGAACTAATCGGTGAGATAATTGCAGTAGCAGAGAACGCGAATGTTGTCGAAGCGATGATTGGAGATGTAGATGCTCTTCAGAGGTTAATGTCATCGATCGGCCTGCCATTTGGTTTCAGAACAGTCGATGAAATCATGAGATTCATGAGTGTCGCCTGGGAATATGAGGGACGCGGTGAATTCACGAACTGGAGGCGTTATCTGGATTCGCAGATCATGCAGAAGATCTTACCCAAGATCCACGGGAACACTTCCATCAGAAAGTGTCTCGACGATATGAAGCAGTTCTGCACAGAGAACGGATATTCACGGTCTTCCGACAAGCTCGATCGCATGCTGAAGATTCTGGAAAGCCAGAGATATGTCTCTTTTAACAGTTGATAAGTCTGCAGTATCCATACTGGCGCTCCGTTTCACGGATAATGAGAAGACAATAGCTACGTTGAAATTGGCTGCTTCTGCAGCGTCATCTTCTTCTCTCGATCAGTATAGTTTGCCGCATTTCATCGATGCCGAAAACACCAAAGGCGTAGGCATAATCATGGAAGAATCTGAAGTGGATTCAGATTCACCTGTGCAATTGTATCTCGGCCCGGAGATCGATATGCGTCGCATTCTTTTGCTTGAGGAGACGGATTATGAATTGGAGCTTATTCCATCTGAGGGAGTCGAGATCGAGGATGCGTTCTCAGACCTTTTTGAGAATAGCGATTCTATGGCTATCAGAAGAATGTTATTAAGCTCTCCCGGGTCCGACGTCTATTCTCTGAATTTTAGGAGCTTCGTCGGAAACTCTGATTTTGATATCACCATCGACGGTAGAAAAATCACAATACCATTCGAAGTTCGTTCCAAGAAACTTCACTACCGTACAGACTATCTTCGCATGATGCAGGATGTGGCGGATTTCTCAACTTCGTTGCTACTGCAAATGAAATCTCCTGTTTACAGACAGTACGACTTCAATTATGATCCTTCTAGGTCGAGATATGAGGAGTTTATGATTCTGGACTATGTGTTCAGTTCTCTGGATTTGATTGGTTCTTACGAATCCGTGAAAAACAATAAGCATTGCGAACTCGAGAATTATTCTCGTCCTATACCTGCGAGCTTATCTGGACGTGTAGATTCATCAGATCTTGCGAGAATGATGTCGAGTGATAATCTCGTACTCGTAGATGGAGGTCCCATCATAGGTCGTTATGCCCCAATCACTGTGTCTGAGGAGATGTCTCGTGTCACCTATGATACTCCTGAGAATAGGTTGGTCAGAGATGTTCTGCTTACGATCCAACGCATGGTCGATCTTTTGTCGGATCACAAGGGTGGATGTTCAGACTATGTTGTCAGAAGACTCGGTGAGATGAAGGGAGAGATTGATCGGATCTCGGAAGATGGATGGCTGAAAGAGATTGGGGATCTAACACGCATTCCTATCGATTCCGCCGTTCTTGAGAGGAGGCGCGGTTATTCGGATATGTTCGCTATCCACCGGATTCTAGGCATGAGCACTATGTTTACGCATAATGACTATGACAATCTCCTCAAAGGTCATGGGAGCAGGATCCATCAGGTCTACGAGTATTGGTGTTACACGCGTCTTTTCAGATGTCTTTGGCGCATGTCTGATAATAAACCGGATGTCCCGCTCATATCGGTCGAAGATAGATGGACGGTATCGATGAAGCGCGGAGGGAAAGGTGTCGAGTTTCTGATTCCGGAGCCTTCTCTGACAGTGACTCTGTACTACAACAAGGAATTCTCGAGGGACGATAAGCAGTTCGAATCATATTCACTGAGGCTGAGACCGGATTATAGTTTAGTAATCGGGGTCGAAGGAGACAATGGGAAGTTCATCGTTAACTTCGATGCCAAATACAAAGTCAAGCGTAATTCTGCCAACAAGGTCATCAGTGATGACGAGATGAGTACAGATTGCTGGGAGTATGACATCTACAAGATGCATACATATCGTGACGCCCTGTTGCATAGCTATGGATCATACGTGATGTATCCCGGAGATTTTGAAGAGAAATATGTCAAACCTCTCCCATCAAGAGGAGAGATTCTTCCGTCTGTAGGTGCAGTTCCGTTGGTTCCTGGTTCTGCTGACGACGGGAGTTTAGAGCTACTTTTGCGTTCGATATTCACAGATATTGTATCGTTTTCTCAGGGGAGTTCATCTCGGATTGAGTGACTATCTGATGTTCTGTGTGGTGTTGGTAATCCGATTCTCACTGCAAAAAACCTCAATGAAACACTGCAAAAAACCTCAATGAAACGCAATTCCAGAGTATGCTGGCTATAGGGTTTGTACCTCCTGCGAGATGTCGGGTTCGAACAACCTCTGTTCGACCCCTTCATCGGCTGCCTCGGACCGTGACCTCCGGGTCATCGTTATAGGCACGTTCCGCCATCTCCTCCTCATGAGGAAGAGCCTCGGCGCCAAGACCCTGCTGTACCCGCAGGTCGTGTACATCATCGGAACATACAACGAGGACGGGACCCCCAACGCCATGAACGCCGCCTGGGGCGGGATCATGGGCGAGGACAAGGTCGCCATATGCGTCGACCGCACCCACCGGACCACCGCCAACTTCAAGCGCACCGGCTCGTTCACCGTGAGCCCCGCAACCGTGGACACCGTCGTGGCAGCCGACTATGTCGGCATAGTATCGGGCAACGACGTCCCCGACAAGGTCTCCAGAGCGGGATTCCATGCTTCGAAGGCCTCCAACGTGGACGCCCCCGTGTTCGACGAGCTCCCACTGGCCGCCGAATGCGAGGTCGTGTGTTACGACGAGGAGATGGAGGTCCTCATCGGAAGGATCGTCGACATCTCCGCCGACGAGTCGGTCATGACCGACAGCAAGATCGATCCCGCCAAGCTGAGACCCATCGCCTATGATCCCGGGATGCACGGATACTACTCCATGTCGGAGAAGGTCGGATCGGCCTTCCGTGACGGGAACAGGCTGAAGAACTGAAGGGTGGGCGGGGGACCCCCTGGCGGATCCCCCGCAGCCATCGAGTTGGGACAAAATGTCCCAACTCCAGCGAACAATCATGGATAGTTCTGTAAAAAATCCGACTATGGTCGGTCCCGTTTCCGACGGAGCAGCCAATCGAGCAGGTTGACCACTTCTACTCCCTCCTCCGATCCGAGTCCGAGGCGGTCCATCGTCAGGATCGTCTTCCTCCAGTTGTCCCTTATGCCCTTGAACGGTCTGAGCTCCCGCTCCCTGGTATCCGGAGATGCCATGGTCCGGCATACCTGGTAGTACTCCGTGATCCCGTCCTTCGTGGCTATGAAATCGACCTCCGAATCCCTGAACGACCCGGTTCTCACGACGTATCCGCGCCGCTTCAGCTCTATGAACACCACGTTCTCCATAGGTCCGCCGATGTCGGTGCCTCTCGCACTCCCGAGCGCCGCATTGCCGATACCCAGGTCCGTGGCGTAGTACTTCCCGTTGGTCTCCATCAGCTTCTTCCCGACGATGTCGTATCTTTCCACATGATGGAACAGCATGCCTTCGACCAGCCCCTCGATGTATCTGTCCGCCGTCGTCGGATTCAGTCCCGCGCCTTTCGATATCGTCGCATCGTTGGTGGTGTTCCCGATGTTGGAGAACAGGAACCTCGCCACACCGGTCAGCTTCCTGACGCTCCTCAGCTCCTTCCTTTCCAGAACGTCCTTGACCAGGACGGTGTTGAAGATGCCCTCAAGGTAGTCGTAGCAGTACCTCTCCCCTCTGGACGGGTCCACGCCCGGGAGCGAACCGAATCTCAGGAACATCCCGAAGCTCTTCTCGATGTCATCCGACGGATGCAGCTCCAGATACTCCTCGAACGATAACGGGAGCATCGGGATCTCCACGTATCTTCCGGAGATGTGAGTGGACAGTTCCGAGGACAGCATCCCGGAGTTGGAACCCGTTATGTACAGGTCGCAGAGCCTCATGGTTCCGATCGCGGCGACGCTCAGCTCCCAACCATCCACGTTCTGGATCTCGTCCAGGAACAGATAGGTCTGTCTGTCCTTCGGGATGCGGGAGAGCCATTCGTTGAGCCGGAGGTGGTCCGAGACCGACTGTCCTTCCACGGTCTCCAGATTCAGGCGGAACACGTCCTCCTCGGAGACGCCGGATGCGACGAGTTCGTCCATGTACATGTCCAGGAGCGTGGACTTGCCGCAGCGGCGCATCCCTATGATGACCTTCACCACGTCGTTATCATCCTTTCCCGCGTAGAGGAGGTCCATGTAGTCATCCCTGCGTATCATGATGGATTTTTGATAGATGTCATGCATATAAATCTATTATGATGGATTCTTTTAGTGTTATCTGAGGATATATCCATTATGATTGAAATACCAAATGTTCAGGAAGTCGTATGCCTCCTCGATTCGTTGTTGTAATGGTAAGGTTGTTTTTCGAATCATCGAATCGAACATAATCGATTAAATTCGAATATAATCGATTACAATCGAATAAATATGACGAGGATCAGTTCACGGAACTGAAGTCGGAATATTAGGATACCCTTCTGAAGACTGCGGTAGCGTTTTCGAATTGCGAAGGAGGCCGCATCATCATAGGGGTGGATGATTCCGGGCAGGTCCTGGGCTTGGATGATCCCGATGATACCTGCAAAAGGTGCGTTCAAGGGCTCGCGGACCGTATACGCCCTGACATCACCATGACCTCGGATGTCAGGATCATCAGGATCGATGACAAGGATGCGGTGGAGATCCTCGTCCACGAAGGGTCGAAGAAGCCGTACTATCTTCGCGACAAGGGTTGCAGGCCGGAAGGCGTCTTCATAAGGAGAGGAACATCGACGGTTCCCGCAACGGATGATGCATTCTACCGGTTGACTCATGATGTTTCGTCATCGAAGTACGAGGAGCAGACGTCCTTCAGACAGGATCTGACGTTCAACTATCTGAAGGGCGCCATGGAAGCTAAAGGCATAGGCTTGGATGATGACAAGATGAGGATCCTCCATCTGAAGAACGATGATGGATTCACGAACCTCGGATTCATCCTGTCCGATCAGTTCGATCAGCCTATCAGGATGGCGGTGTTCCCGGACGAGTACAAGAGCATGTTCATCGACCGTGAAAGCGTCGAAGGGTCGGTTCTCGAACAGGCTGACAGGGCGATAGCGTTCATCATGAGGAACAACCGCACCTCATCGACTATCGCAGGGAAGTACCGCATCGATGTCCAGGCGTTTCCCTTGAAAGCGGTCAGAGAGGCTGTTCTGAACGCGATAGTCCATAGGGACTACAGCATGGACGCATCGACGCTGATCTCGATCTTCCCGGACAGACTGACCATCGTGAGCCCCGGGAGCCTCAACACCCGGTTCTCCAAGGACGATCTCATTAGAGGGGTCTCATCCCTGAGGAACAAGCGCCTCGCCGATATCCTGTACAGGATGGAGCTGATAGAGGCATACGGAACGGGCATACCGCGCATCATGATGGAGTACAAGGATGAGAGTACGGGACCCGTGATCGAGCCCGGGCCGTCAACATTCACGATAGTGCTGCCTGCCAAGATCGCATCATCCGAACCCGATTCGGACCTGGAGTCGTTCCTGTCATCCCGGAACGAGTTCACCCGCAACGAGCTCCAGGATTATCTGTCGGTGAGCAGGAGCGGAGCCACGGCCATGGTCAACGACCTCATCGTCAAGGGGAGGATCGTCAGGATAGGCGACGGCCGTACGACCAGATACAGGGTCTCATGAACAGGGCGCCGCCCTGCTTCGATACCGACATTCTGGGGAGGCTTTTTATCGGTCCCTTATATAGACTCGACCATGATACAGTGTCCGCGCGGGACGAGGGACTTCCTCCCCGACGAGATGGAGAAACGCAGATTCTACGAGGGGAGGCTCAGGAGCATCGCCGAGACCTTCGGATTCAGGGAGGTCGAGACCCCCATATTCGAGGACTCCGAGCTGTTCGTCCTCAGGTCCGGCCCCAACGTCCTGAAGGAGCTCTACGCATTCGAGGACAAGGGCGGCAGGTCCATCGCCCTCCGTCCGGAGATGACTGCCCCGGCCATCAGGATGTTCGTCAACGGCATGAGCAACGACCCCAAGCCGATCAAGATCTTCTACTTCGGCCAGTGCTTCAGGTACGAGAGGCCCCAGAGCGGCAGGTACAGGGAGTTCTTCCAGTTCGGCGCCGAGATCATCGGAGGCGCCACCCCCCAGACCGATGCCGAGGCCATCGCCATGGCGTCGTCCATGCTCAGGTCCCTGGGATTGAAGGACTACAGGCTCCGCATAGGGCACATAGGGGTCCTCAGGCAGAGGATCGCCGATATCGGCGTTCCGAAGGAGCGCACCGCCGAGGTCCTGCAGAAGCTGGACAAGAAGCTGTACGACGAGGCCCGCCCCATCCTCGCGGACATGGGCGTCTCCGAGTCCGATATGGAGGACCTCTTCAGGCTCACCGAGACCGTCGGAGGCATCGAGGTCCTGTCCCAGGTGCCCGGCGAAGCCGGGGACTGGCTCAGGCAGGTCGTGGACTATCTGGATGCGATGGGCGTCCCCACGCCGGAGATCGACCTGGGCGTCGTCCGCGGACTCGATTACTACACTGGAATGGTCTTCGAGGCCGAGGCCCCTGCCCTCGGTGCGGAGAAGCAGATCTGCGGAGGCGGATCCTACACCCTGTCGGAGCTCTTCGGAGGCGAGAAGGTGTTCTCCACCGGCTTCGCCATCGGATTCGACAGGGCCCTGCTGGCACTGGAGAAGGAAGGCGCCGTCTACGAGAGGCGCGGCATCGATGCGTACGTCCTCTGCGCCTCCGACGACGTGAGGCTCAAGGCGGCCGCCATAGCGGCGGACCTGAGAGCCGCCGGCATCTCCGCGGACCAGGACATAATGGACCGCAAGATGGCCAAGGCCATGAAGTCCGCATCCTCCGCCTGCGCCAGATACGCCGTCATAGTGGGGGCGAGGGACCTGGAGAACGGAGAGGTCACCCTGAGGGACATGTCCACCGGGGAGCAGTCCAACGTCCCCGTCAGGGATCTGGCGGACCGCATCCGCGGCGCCTGATTCCCCGGCCTGGCAGTAGATATAAAGACGGTTCAGGCGATTCGGGAGCATCATCCGGAGCGATACACATGGCAATCTTCCTATCGGAGGGCGAGGAGGTCATCCGCACCTACAAGTGCGCCAAGGTCGACTTCAAGTCCTCGGACAGCGCCCTCGAGGCGTTCGGAATCGGGCGCAAGGAGCCCAAGACAGACTGCACGGTGACCGTGACCAACAGGCGCGTCATCTACTTCGCCGAGTCCGCGACCCCGTCCTCCGGGACCGGGATGCCCTCCATGCACTCGCAGGAGGCCTTCGTGGACAGGATAGCCTCGATGGAGTTCATCCAGGCCGAGGCCAAGCGCCACTCCGCTTTCCCGTTCGCATTGTCCGTTCTGGGTCTGGTTATCACAATCATGTCGTTGATGGCCGGCAAGTCCCTCTATCTCGTGCCGGGCATCGCCGTTCTCGCCATAGGACTCGCCGTCTTCGTTCCGTCGCTCCTCGTCGTCAGACCGCTCATGCTCATGAGGGTCAACACCACCGCCTCCGAGGGCGGCATACATGTTTCGGGCCTGAGCAGGAAGGAGGAGGACACACTCTCCTTCTACATGGTCCCCGATCCGGAGTTCATGAGGATGTCCAAGGAGATCGGAGCCCTCGTGCTCGATATCCAGAACCGCGGCGACGATTGCATCGGATTATGGAAGGAATGATCGAGACATCCCTCGCCCCGGGCGAGGAGGTCGTCCGCAGGTACCCCTGCACGACCGTCGACCGTGTCGGTCTGTTTGCCGGAACGGTGATACCGCTCCCCGGCTCCGTGGAGTCGGAGGGCATGATGGTCCTCACCAACAAGAGGCTCATATTCGATTTCAAGGCCCGCGAGGGCATGATGCATCAGGAGTCGAGGATCTCCGATATATCATCCATATCATCGATGATGTCCAAGTTCGGGAGGGACCTGAGGGTCCCGATTCTGTTCATCATCGTGGGATTCATCCTCATGTTCGCCCCGTACGTGTACTACGCGGAGTCGGGGGAGTTCGATCTCGACGGGGAGTACCAGAACGGGTACAACGACGGGATCGAGTTCGGCTACTTCGACGCGTATCTCAAGGCGATACAGAGCGGACAGGTCGCCGATACGATCCCTGAGGGATACTACTTCTATCCGGAGGAATGGCCCACCACCCCTCAGTATCGCGACGGATACGGCAAGGGGAGCGACCTGGGCAGGCTGATGGCGGAGGCGGATGCCTCCGCAGGGAGGGAGTTCTCCGTCCCGACGGACCTCAAGACCCACTACGATCCGGGGACGACGGTCCTGGCCATAGCCATCCCGGGATGCATCGTTTTCATCCTCGGATCCGTGATCTATCTGATCTCGAACACCACCAAGGACTGGGTGAACATCAGGTTCGGATCCGGTTCCACCGGTGTGTGCGTCAGGTCCTTCGCAGGAGGATGGAACGAGACCGGATACCGCGCGATAACCGCCGAGGACAGGTACTGGGACATGACCCGCGAGCTCGGAGCCGCCATACTTGATCTGAAGCACCGTACGGAGAACAGGCTCAGGGTGGTGGAGGACGACGATGTCGTCATCGAATCCGACGAGGACGATGAGGAGCCGGTCGATGAGCCGAGGGAGACCAGGATCATCGAGAGGGTCCCCGATTTCGATTACAACGAGAACGAGCTCATAATCGACGATGACGGGGATGAGGTGCGCATAATCGGACCGTGGAGGGAGGGGTGATGGACCGCAGGATATTCGCGGTCGCCATGCTCATGCTTTTGGCGGCGCCGTTCGTCGTCATGGCATCCGACGATGCCGATGCCGAGGCATCCTCATCGACGGCTTCGTTGAAGCCCTCGGACATCAGCGAGGACACGAAGGTCGTCGCCAGTGGAACCTGCGGAACCGCGACCGGTGCTGCGAAGTGGTCCTACTCGCGTTCGGAGAGCAATAGCAGCCTGATGATATCCGACGGGTCCGTCGATCTCTCCAAGAACTGGAAGATAGAGAAGCTCACCATCGGCGAGACGGAGGCTACAGCCATCGATATCGCGGGATTCACCATGAGCGACATCCTGACGTCCAGGGTTGCTCTGACGGTCAACGGGAGCGTCTCAGCCACCGCAGGTGTGATAAACTCGCTCAATCCCACGTCTGCGACCGTCAACGGAACATCTGTTCCGGGTTCGTTCTTCAGCAACTGCGTCTATCTCGCCACGGTCAAGCTCGCCGACACGGTCACAAGCATCGGCGCCCAGGCATTCAGCAATTGCACCCTTCTGACGTCCTTCGATGTCAACAAGGCCGCTGTGGATCAGACCGCTTTCAAGGGTTGCACCAGGCTCACGGAGTTCAAGGCCGCATCCGGAAGCACGAACTACACCGTCGTGAACGGGATGCTCCATTCCGACAAGGGGGCGACCCTCTATCTGAGCCCTACGGGGAAGACCGGCAACCTGAAGATGAGCGATATCGGCTCGAGCGTCAAGAAGATCTTCCTCGGATACGCCGACATCGATTTCGTTCTCGACGTCAATGGCAACGACAGGAGCATCGCGTTCGAGAAGACCCCCGGACTGCAGGACAAGGAGATCAAAGGCAGAGGATTTGTTTACTCGTCCCAAGGGATGAGCAGCTGCGACATCGACCACACGATATCCGCAGGCTCTTCTCAGGCGGACGTCTTCACGATCAACTACGTCCTGTACAAGGGCTGGGCCGTGGACGAGAGCCTCGGGATCTACACCAACGCTACCGCGAAGTTCGATACGGGGAAGATCGTCGTCACAGCCAAGGAGGATCCCGATAGCAAGGATAAGGCTCCATACCTCTGGATGAGCGCCCTTCCCATGGGTGTCAATACCCTGAGATACTCCGACCTGGCAGGATTGGACAAGCTGGGAGACTGGTCGATCAAGGTCTCGAACCTGCCTTCCTCCTCATCGGGCATCATCAAGGACATAGATTCCCTGGATGTCGCCGTCACAGGATATCTTGGTGCGGAATCGTCCGCGGAGCTGGACGGGACCCTCTATTACAGGGGCATCGTCTGCAAGGTGTCGTCTGTATCGATGACCTACCAGACCATCGGGAAGCTCACGGATCTCACCGTAGGCGAAGGCGTCGCCATCGGCAAGAAGGCGTTCGCCAACCTCACCGCTCTGAAATCCGTGAAGGCGGACCACCTGGCATCCGTGGGGGACAGCGCCTTCGAGTACTGCACCGGTCTGACCACGGTATCGTTCAGATCCTGCACGGAATTCGGGCAGTACGCCTTCCAGAACTGCTGGGGGCTCAGGTCCATCGATCTCGGACCGTCCAGCATAGTCTTCAAGGACAACGCCCTAAGGGGATGCAGGTCCCTGAACCTCCTCACCATCGGGATGGACGCGAAGGTCGAAGGGGTCAGCGGCATCCCGCTGCTCCACTACGACATGAGCGACACCTCCGAGAAGACCTTCGAGGTCGTCGGCGATTATGTGAGGATCTACTGGTACTTCAGCTCGAAGCTGTTCTACAACACGGTGAACGACGAATCCACCGCGACGGAGGCGCCCTGCTACAGGGCTTCGGACACGATCATCCCCATCTCCGACGAGCTCTATGTGTGGCAGAAGGCCGGATCGCCTGCGAAGGTGACCACGAACATGGTCGTCTACGACTACGGCATGGGGTTGGATGCAGGCATCACGTACGTTCCGTACGGAGAGAAGATCTCCAAGCCCTCGTCGGTCCCCGGCGTCTTCGGATACAGGTTCCTGTTCTGGTCCGATGACGGGGCCAACGAGTACAGGTTCGAGGAGACGGCCACCCAGAGCAAGATCCTGGTGGCGATCTGGAGCAAGGACGATCCGATCGATCCTCTTCCGATGTATCTCGGGATCGTGTTCGGTGCCGCCGTCGCAGGGACGTTCGCCGTTCTGGCGATCGCCCGCAGGATGAATAAGTGAGGAAAAGGGGGACCGGGAGGATCCTGGCCCCGTTGTGATCACTTGGCCCACCTGGGCCTCATGACCGCGACGACCATCGTGATGATGGTCAGGGCTGAGATGATCATACACACGGCCGCAAACGCCGTTGCCGAACCGTTGGGGCTTCTCACTTCGACATCGTATTCCAGGTCCCAGTAGAGCTGGTCGTCGGACCAGGTGGGGCGGATGGAGTACGAGTCCCCGTCCGACCAGACGAACCTGTATGCCCTGTCCAGGAACAGATAGTCGTATCTGGAGTCGGTCCCGTGTCTGTACAGATAGACCCCGTCGCGCTCCACGCCTTCGTTGCTGGTGGCGCTTCCGACCTCGATCCTCACGACATCGTCCTTATCCGCTACTATCCGGGGGATGTTGTAGGGGTCCAGGACCTTGGTGCATGGGAAGCTGTAGTTTCCGAACCAGAGGTATTCGTTGTCGCTGTAGTTGCGCATCCCGTAGAGGTGGACGGTCTTTCCGACGTTGTCTTTGAGCACACCGAAGTCGTCGCCATTCACGCCGGGCGAGTTCTGAGGATCCTTCAGATACTCGGTCATGCCCTTCCAATTGGAACCGCCCTCGATCATGTAGTATGTGAGGTAGTCGCGCTCCGCAGGGATCGCATCCGCCCTGATGGTCGTCTTCGCCTCGAAGACGTACATGGACGATACTCTCGTATCCACGGTCTCCGCGGACGAATCCTCTGCGATGAGAGGCGCGAAGCACACCAGACCCATGATCGCGACCGCGATCAGAACCATCTTCCTGCCGTTCATCACATCTCCCTCCTGCTCATCTTGTACGCCCCCAGAACGAGGAACGCGATACCCCACACGATGCTGACAAGCATCGAGGCGTCGATGTTCGCCACCGACGGGAGGTCCACTCCGAACATGCCGATCGACATCCTTCCGATGGACATCGCCGCTTCGGAACCGAGTGTGAAGATGATGTTGTCCGGCAGGAAGCACGGGAACAGCAGCATCGCATCCAGATCGAATCTTATGTAGGCCAGGAAGCAGACGATCGGAAGCAGGAAGAACATGAAGATCAGAGGAACCAGTGCGGAACCCCTCCTCATGAACGATCCGAGGCAGTACGCCGTCGCGGAGAACGCGAAGATCGTCACGATGGTGCCGAGCAGCGCGGATGCGATCTCATCGCTGAAGAACGTGTCGTACTCCATCATCGCAAGGATGACCGCGAATCCGAAGGCCATCAGGAACGCACCGACGCACAAAACGAATCCCGCGAGGTACTTCCCGATGTAGAACTCCATCCTCGTCACGGGCAGGGGCATGCTCATGTACGCCGTTCTGTCCTTGAACTCGTTGGGGATCTGCGTCCCGCAGAGGAACGAGGTGAAGAAGCTCGCCATGAAGGTGATCATGCACAGGAGGGTGCCGATGTACGCGGTGGAACCGGCGCAGATCGTCTTGGCGGCGTCCTTCAGATCGGGCACCGCGATGATGACCATGGGCATCAGCACCGCCATGAACAGCAGGATGAACGTCCACTTGTTCTTGGAGAACAGCTTCATCTGGGCCATGAAGATCCAAAGGATCCTCTTCACCGGGGACGATCCCTCGTAGCGGACGTTCCTGTGGGCCTCCTCGTCCGACGCATCGTACCCGGAATCGGCCCAGGTGCCTATGCGCTCCTCCTCGACGGGCGGCTCGTCCTTCGCTCTCCCGAACCTCATCTGACATCATCTCCGCTGGTGAGCTCCATGTAGAGCGATTCGAGGGTCGCTCCCTTCTCGTTCATCGCGAGGACCCCGAGTCCGCTGCGGAACACGGTGTCGGTGACATGGGCCTGCTCCTCCGGGGTCCCGGTGAAGGAGATCTTCATGGCGCAGTCGCCCATCTTCTCGGTGGCGGAGACACCCTGGCATCCCTCGATGTCCTTGATCGTGTCGGGGGTGATCCTTCCGACCGTTCTGACCTCCAGGGTGACGACGTTCCCTCCGGATCCGTGGATCAGGGTGGAGACATCCCCCTGGGTGACGACCCTTCCGTCCCTGATCATCGCCACGGAGCCGCACAGCTCCGAGACCTCGGACAGGATGTGGGTGCTGATCAGAAGGCTCCTGTCGCGGCTCTTGAGCGCCGCGAGGGTCTGCCCGATCTCCACCATCCCTCTGGGATCCAGACCGGACGTGGGCTCGTCCAGGATGATGATGTCCGGGTTCGGCAGGAGGGCCTGGGCGAGGACGACCCTCTGCCTCATACCTTTGGAGAATCCGCCGATGGTCTTGTTGCGCCACTCCCACATCTTCACCGTCTCAAGGACGTCCCTGGCGCGGATGGCCGTCTCGCGGGAGTTCAGGCCGTACATGCGGCCTACGTACTCCATGATCTCCGCGGGGGTGAATCCGGGGTAGGGTTCGGGCGTCTCGATGACGCATCCGACATGCTGCATGGCGGCGCTGTGGTTCTTCACGTCCACACCGGCGATCCTGACGCTGCCCGAAGTGGGCTTCAGGAGGCCGGTTATGGCTTTCAGAGTGGTGCTCTTGCCGGCGCCGTTGGGCCCCAGCAATCCCATGAAGTCACCCCTTTTCACTGTGAGGTTCACGTCGGAGATGGCGGCGAAATTGCCGTACATCTTGGTGAGTCCGACGGCCTCTATGGCATATGGGCTGTCCATGGCTCGCCCATCGACTATAAGATTATTAAAACGACGCGGGTCCTGAAGATTCAGTGCCGGTCCATCTCGGCGTTGAGGAGGGCATCCGCGCGGGGAATGAACTCCTCCGAACGGCGGACGTCCCTGAATGAGACGTGGGGGATCAGCGACGACAGCGCCTTCGCATCATCGTACAGAGCCTTCATATCGGGCGATTTGACCCTGTACTCGCCCCTCATCTGCCTTATGACGAGCTGCGAGTCCATGACGAACTCCGCTGTGTCCTCTCCGAGCTCGATGACCTTGGAGATCCCGGCGATGAGTCCGCGGTATTCCGCATAATTGTTGGTATGGATGCCCAGGAACTCGGCGCGTTCGAAGATGACTTTGCCATCTTTCACGAGGACGATGGCGAAGGCCGATTTTCCGGGATTCCCCCTGGAGCCGCCATCGGAATAGGATGTGATCAATAGATCAGCTCCCTGGCGACCTTGTTCTCGGAATCGACCAGGAGCACTTTGGCGTGTATGGGCTCGTCGACGAGCTCGTAGGCCATGATGATGACCTTGTCGCCCTCGTTGCACAGGTGGGCCGCGGCGCCGTTGACGGCGATGATCCCGCTTCCCCTCTTGCCGGGGAGGGTGTAGGTCTCGAAGCGGCTGCCGTTGTTCACGTCCGCCACTGTGACCTTCTCTCCGACCCAGATCCCTGAACGCTCCAGGAGATCCTCGTCCACCGTTATGCTCCCCTCGTAGTCGAGGCGGGTCTCGGTGACTACGGCCCTGTGGATCTTGGAGCGCAGCATCCAACGCATGCTCCCCCATTCATCCGATATCGCTTAAGAACATTGCGGACGGTCGCAACGGCGATCGACGGATTCCCGCGACCTTCCTGAGGTGTTCGGCCCTCGATCCTAGCGCGGCGATCAGCGCATCCCTGCGTGCGGGGTATCTCCAACCGTTCTCCTCGGTCATGACCGATCCGACGATGGACGGGATGCCGTCCAGCTTCTCGGGATCCAACCAATCGAAGGATGTCACCATGCCGAGCTGCTTCTCGAAGTCCATCTTGAACGGCTTGCTCTCCAACCTGGCGGTGTTGCCGACATCCTCTGTCGAACAATCGAACCAGAGCGACCCTCCATTGTCGAAGAGGGGCGCGAAGCCTATCCATTCCAATGTGGTCGCATCGCGGATTATGCCGAAATTGTTCAGATGCCTGTCCGTGTTGGCTATCAGATAGTCGAAGGACAGCATCCTGTCGAGGAACGGAACCGCATCCAGGCCGTGATCCGCGCATACGGAGACGAAGAACCCGTATCTCGACTCGTCGTTGCGCTGCTTCCGGGTCTTCATCGCACGGTATGCGCTGATGAACTCCGTATCCGTATCGACGAAGTCCCGGCAGGAGCTCAGGATGTCACCGCCTAACCGGACCAGACCGTAGGGGACGTGCGGGATGTCGAGCAGCTCCAGGATCTCCGATGCTATTACCTCGTTGAACGGCTCCTGATAGACCGGTCTGGAGCCGTGCTTGAGGAGAATGCGTCTGTCATCGACGATGCTCCATCTCTTCCTGAGATTGCCTTCGGTGGTGTTGTCCGGCGAGGACGGATCGATGGTGTCCTTATCCGGAGGATCCCCGAAAAGCAGGTCGCCCACATCTCCGGAGAACGGATTGCGGAAGAAGTCGACGTCGATCCAGGCGATGTCTGTATCGGCAGGTCTTATCCAGTATTGGTCGGAGAGGCTCAGTCCCAGGGATTCGGTCAGGATCTCCGTCGGACCACCGATACTCAGCTCAACGAGAAGACATCCGAGGCCCCTGCGGCTGTCCGGGATGCAACGCCCGGTCCACCATTCGTTCAAGGCATGCCTGTCCCCGCCGTTCTTCGTAACGGTACCGATTGGCATGTGGTCCGGGGAGCGGATGGATGCGATGCTCGAGATCCCGGAACCTCCTATGTCGAGGTCTGCGACCTCGACCTCTCCATGCATCAGAGTGTAGCGCCGGGGCTGTCCCATGATTGCCTTATGACATTCATAGGATATTATGCAATCGTGCGTCTCCGCGATACGCCCCGAAGAGCCTGACCGTCTTCTGTCCCCGTTCGTCGTATTCGAACCTGGCATCCACATTGAACACCGTCCTCATGTTCTCCGGCGTGAGGACATCCTCCGGTCTCCCGTCGGCGTAGATGTTCCTGTCGTGGATCATGACGATCCTGTCGCAGTACCTGGCGACCATCGGGAGGTCGTGAGACACGATGACGACGGTGAGTCCCTTGCTCCTCGCCAGTCCGGAGACCAGGTCCAGAGCTTCGAACTGCATGCTGATGTCCAGATGCAGCGTGGGCTCGTCCATCAGGATGATCCTCGGCGTCTGGGCTATCGCCCTTGCGATGATGACCCTCTGCCTCTCGCCGCCGCTCATCGTGTTGATCAGGCGGTCCTGCATCCCGGACAGTCCGGTGAGCTCGATCGCCTCGTCGACGATCCTCTCGTCCTCGGACGAGGCGCCGCCCATCATGGACTGGAAGGGCATCCTGCCCATGGCGACCATGTCCCTCACCGAGAACGCGAAGCGTATCTCGTTGGTCTGGGGGACCACGGCCATCTTGCGGGCGATATCCTTCTTCGAGATCTCCTCCAGGTCCTCCCCATCGAGGAGGACGCATCCCTCCATCGGCGACAGGTTCCTGTTGAGGTTCTTCAGCATGGTGGTCTTCCCGCATCCGTTCGGTCCGAGTATCCCGAGGATCTCCCCCTCGTTCACATGGAGGTCCACCCCGTCCAGCACCAGGTGCTTCCCGTAGGTGTACACGAGTCCCTTCGTTTCGAGCGTCAACTCCAGCCCACCTCCTTCCTCCTGCGGATGAGCAGGTAGATGAACACCGGCGCTCCGATGAGCGAGGTGGCCACCCCTATGGGCAGCGTCCCGTACAGGGGCGCGACGATATGGGCGAGGTAGTCGCAGATGAGTATGAAGCACGCTCCCGCCACGATGCAGAGAGGCATGATGTGCCTGTTGTCCGGTCCCAGAAGGATGCGGAGCATGTGCGGGATGACCAGGCCGATGAATCCGATGACTCCGACGAAGGACACCGCCGCGGCGACGACCACGGTGGACAGGATGAGCACGAACAGTCTCGTCCTCTTCACATCCACACCCAGGTCCATGGCGTGGGAGTCCCCGATCATCATGGCGTTCAGAGGCTTCGCCTGCGTTATGAGCAGGATGGAGCAGACGGTGATTATCGGTGCTATGAGAGCGATCTCGCTCCAATCGGCGTTGCCGAGGTTCCCCATGGTCCAGAAGACTATGCCTTCGAGCTTGTCCCCCGAGATGAACGTGAGGAAGGATACCAGGGCCGACAGTAGCGAGGAAACCGCGACTCCGGACAGGATGAGCGTCTCGGTCTTCACGCCCCCTCCCGCACGGGACATGGCGTAGACGAGGATCATCGTCGCGAAGCAGGTTATGAACGAGAGGATCGGAGTCGCTACGATGGCGGGGATGAACGGGATGGTGAACAGCATCCCGAAGGCCGCTCCGAGCGAGGCTCCGGACGAGAGTCCGAGGATGTAGGGGGATGCCAAGGGGTTCCTGAACACCGCCTGCATGGCGGCTCCGGTCACTGCGAGCCCCGCACCGACGAACAATCCTGCCACGATGCGGGGGGCGTTGATCTCGCAGATTATGGTCTCCGATGCCCAGGTCCCGTTCCCGGTCAGGGCGTCCCAGACCTCGGAGAACGAGTAGCATTTCCTCTCGGATATCCAGGACAGGTCCATGAAGACGCAGACCGCGGCCAGTGCGATCAGCAGCACCAGGATGATGAGTGTTCTGGATCTTCTGGATGAGACCATGGTGGGCACCATATGGAGGTTCGAGAAAAGGGTTTCCCGCCCTTCCGGGCGGGTCGGCTCAGGGCCTCATGAAGAAGTAGGCACCGCCGCCGATGACTGCGACGACGACCACGCCGATGGCTGCGTAGATCACGATATCCTTGCTGTCCGCTTCGGGGACCGAGGGCACATCGCCCTCGAAGTGGTCGGGGTACATGGCGCAGGCCATGGTCCATACCCCATCGATGCTCTCGATGCAGTAGTTGTTCCACATGGGCTTCAGCGGGACGATCTTCACATCGTCTCCGACGGCCTTCTTGAGGTCGGACAGGCGTTCGGGGTTCGATGCGATGGTGTTGTCCGCGAAGATGGTGACTCCGGGGTGGGATGCAACGAGGTCCGTGAGGTTCGCGGCATAGGTGGAACCGGTCTTGGACGCGTCGGTGGTGATGGACCTCCCGCCTGCAGCGGCGATCATGGAGTTGGCGAGGGAGCCGGTGTTGCCGACCTTGAACGTGTTGGTCGAGTATGTGACGTAGAACGCCTCGGCCTTGGGCACCTTGTTGTCCTCCAACACGTCCTCGATGTGGTCGGGGACGTAGTCGAGCCTCTCGATGGAGGGGTGGACGGATCCGGTGCACACGAGGGAGATCGCCTCGGCGAAATCCTCGATGTCGTCGTACTCCTTGATGTCGTTCCACTGGAGGATGTTCTTGAATCCCTTCTCCTTCAGGAAGTCCACGATAGGGGCCCTGTAGGTGTCGGAACCGGTGATGATGACGACATCCTTGGCTCTGTCGAACCCGTTGTCCGCGGCATCGATGATGTCCGTCTTCAGCTGCTCCCTTCCGCTGGAGTAGATGTTTCCTCCGGCGGCGACGTCGCCGGAAGCGATCCTGTCCTGGAGGGGCTTGAAGAACGCGTCGGAATCGGTCTTGGTGTAGCTGTTGGTGACGACGATCTTGTCAACGGCGCCTATCCTGATGATTGTGGCGCTGACTCCTTTTCCGATGGAGACGACCTTGTCGACCGGACCGTCGAACACGAAGTCGTTCCCGAGGCCGTCCTCGATCTCGATGGCCCTCGCACCTTCGGAGGTGTCGGACGGCATTATCGCCAGCACCGCTACGAGAGCGATGGCGGCCATAAGAATCGCCTTGTGATTCATGCGACGCGCACGGTTGGAGGACTATTTAAGCGTGTGTCAAAATTCGAAAATCGTGTTACGTCAGGTCATCGACGAGGAAGGACGAAGAAGAGCAATGATCGGAAGCAACTCAGAAGCATCCCGGACCGGAGTAAGGGATGAGCGCCCTGGACGGAATTCGAATCCGTGTCGAAGCCTCGACAGGGCTTCATGATAGGCCGCTACACTACCAGGGCAGTAAGCCATGGTATTCTCATGATGTATATAACAATTGCTATCGGGTTTATAAGCTGGCCTCGGACAGCGACTAATACTCGCGATGCATCGACTCTCTCATGCCACTCGGAGACCCCCACGGAGCGAATTTCGAATATACGCAGGAAGGACTTCCGGAAGGTGTATTCGCATTCACGGTGCCGGTCTCGGACATCGACCGTTCATTGGGATTCTACAGGGATCTACTCGGGATGACGGTCCTCGGACGGGATGACGGTCATGCGTATCTCATCAGAGGAGCATGCAGGATCGTACTGGAGAAATCGGAGAAAGCCGGGATCGACACGGGGGTGTACATCTCCGTGGATTCGCCGTACAACACCCATCGCAGACTCGTCGATGAAGGAGTTGGTTTCTGGTCCGAGCCGAGGCGGGGTCCCATGGGGACGTTCACCGCGATACTCGACCCGGACCGCAATGTTATGCGTATGATCGAGACGGGTGCGGAGTTCAGACTCCGAACCATCTCCTGATCGTCGTGGTGTGCAGCCACCAGATGAAGAACGCGCAGATCGCGATGAGGAAGAATCCTCCGACGATCGTCACCGTCATCATGCCAACGGCGGCGACAATCTCCACGATGAGGGCCGCGAGGCACACCTTCCACAGTCCCTGCCTGCCGGAG
>ERZ1026894.808-NODE-808-length-21097-cov-14.698128_pt1 | contig 21097 bp, 18 predicted proteins | sample MGYA00380177_ERZ1026894 | MGnify/ENA primary metagenome ERZ1026894 (study PRJEB33269, sample SAMEA4719813) | human gut metagenome | biome: human-associated habitat; feature: organic feature; material: feces | place: Cameroon | collected 2013-10 ... | reverse complement strand
TGCATTCGGTTTGCACGATAATTCAGCCCGTCTTCCCTAAATCAGAAACTCCAATATCAATTACCTCCCGTTGGTCGGTGGGGCTTCGCCGAGCCTCGTTAATTCGTTCAATTCGTTGTTCTTTCTGATGAAAGCGGCGGAGCCGAGCGACCGCGTCTGAGCGTAAATACTCACGTGTGTTATTTTTCGATGATCCACAAAAAACGGGTCGCGGCAGGGGTAAATGGGGCATCATGCCGCAAAACGGCTTACTTGGAATGGAACGAAACCGATGAGCAGGCGGAGAATCGATTCATCCGGCATTTGCAACGAGCAAGGACACACGCTAACACTTTCGCGCGACCTACGTAGCTACAAATACCGGATGAACCCACATGAACCCACCCATTTTCGAAGGAGCAACGAAAGCTCCATCGGCTGAGGGGGTACAATAATAAAAGGTACGCGCGTACCTTATATATGGGCGAGCACTTTTTCGATGCGCTTCAAGCCCTCTTCCAAGGTAGCTCGGGGACAGGCCAAGTTGATGCGCAGATAGCCCTCGCCATCGTGCTGGCCATAGAGCGTTCCACTGCTAACAAACACCTTGCCGTCGTGGAGCAAACGCTGCGTGGCCTCATCGCTTGTAAGGCCCAACTTGCGAATGTCCAACCAAGCCAAATAGGTTCCCTCCAGTCGGCACACGCTCACCTTGGGCAACCGACAAGCTACAAACTCCCTGAGACACAGGTAGTTGCCCCAAACATACTGACAGAGGTCATCGATCCACCCCTCACTCTCGTTGTAAGCGGCCTTCAGCGCCTCAATGCCAAAGGGATTGACGTCGCACACCTCGAAGATGTTGATCACTCGGTCTACACGGCGGCGCATCTCCTCATCGGAGCAAATGATATAGGCGTTTTGCAAGCCAGCGATGTTAAACGACTTGGAGGGCGAGCACAGCGTAACACAGTTGCGCTGGTTTTGCTCGCCAACGGCGGCAAACGGCACAAACGTGTGTCCTGGCATCACCAGTTCGCAATGGATCTCGTCGCTAATGACGCGCACATGGTTTTCCGCACAAATGGCCCCCATGTGGCGCAGCTCCTCTTGCGTCCACACCCTTCCGGCAGGATTATAAGGGTTGCAAAGCAGGAAAACGGTGACTTTCTCGTCTTGGCACTGGCGCTCAAAGTGGTCCCAATCAACAACATAGCTGTCGCCCTCTCGTTTGAGCGCACTTTCGGCAATGCCGCAGCCCTGGTTGCGAATGGACGAAAAGAAGCAGTTGTAAACGGGAGTCATCACAAGCACCTTCTCGCCGGGGAGCGTCAGGGCCTTGATGGCACAACTGGCGGCGGGCACCACACCCGTGGTGTAGAGAATAGATGAGCGATCGACCGTCCACTGATGACGTCGCTGCTGCCAAGAAATGATGGCATCGTAATAGTCATCGTCGACCTGGGCATAGCCGAAAACACCATGGTCCACACGTCGCCTGAGCGCTTCCTGGATAGCGGGCGCTGCTTGAAAATCCATGTCAGCCACCCACAGGGGCAACACCTCGTCATCGGCAAAGTGATCCCACTTGACGGAACCGCTGTGCCGACGGTCGATAACCTTCGAAAAGTCGTAGTTTTTCATTATCTTTCCCCTATCTGGCACTCACGCGACTTGGCAAACTCGTTATAGGTTATCTTGCCCACCTTGTCGGCCACGATGCGTCCGCTAATGGGATTCTTCACCTCGGTGATGGCACCGGTAATGGTGGCATCGATGCGCTTGCTGTCCTCAAAGACGCGGTCGCAAGCCTCATCAAACGTACAGTCTTCCAACGTAACGCCATCCATATAGCACAGGGGCTGCTCACCCTTGATATGGCAGCGCACCAACTTGATGTTCTTGGAATGCCAAGCCAAATACTCACCGTCAAGCTCAGAGTCGTAAACGGTTACGTTGTTGCACTCCCAGAACGAGTCTTTGGTAATGATCTTAGCGTTGTGGATCTCCACATTCTCGCAATACTGGAACACGTACATGGCGTCGGAAACAAGTCCATCTACGTAAATATTTTTAGAGAACATAAATGGATAGGTTCCTTGATGCAACTCCACATTCTTCAACTTCAGTCCATCAACACGCCAGAAGGTTTCGTCAGCATCATTGATCTTTACATTCTCGAGCTCCAGATGCTTCATCTCGCGGAAGAACTTAGGGCCATCGATCACACAGTTGCGCATCACCATGTGGCTGCTATACCAAATGGCCGAGCGACTGCCGGGGGCAAAATAGCAACTGGTGATCAAGCTACGGTCGACGTGCCACCAAGGGTATTTGCCATAAAACTTAGAGTCGCGGCACTCGATATCGTGACAACACTTGATGCCCGACTCACCATCGGTAATCGTTATATTCTCGAGCACCACATCGTGGGCTCCGAAGAGCGGGCGCTCTCCTCCGAACGTACGGTCGTGAATAGAATCCATAATATGAAATCGTTAAATCGTGAATATGCTAATATGACATAACAAAGAGCGTGCCAGACCGAGGCGCAAGCGTTCCTACTCCATCGCCCGCCTCATACGGCGACACTGGGGCTATGTTTCGCAAAGATAACATTTTTAGGCACAAGTTGAAAGGGATGGGCATATAAAAAACCTAAAAAGCCCAGTGGGGAAAATGGTTCCTTGATCCCAACAACCCTCCACCGAGCGACCGCACCATGCGGCAGGGGCTGTGGCGCGACGCGCATGGGGTCGGAAAACATGCAACAAACTATAGTGAAAACTACACGTTTATTTTCCACGAACAAAGTATTTGGCGCAAATATGCGATTCTCACGAAAGATTCGCAACAACCTGACCTTTAGCCACTTACAATCTACAGGGCTGTTTTACAGCTTCAAATTTCTCATTCCACATCGCGAAACATGCCTAATCGAGGGGCGTAAGACGCCTAACCGCAACACGAAAGACGCCCAATCGAGACTCGATGGCTTAGCTTTCGCAACTCGATTAGGCATCTTTCGCGAAACCGAGAACGACCGTGGAGGGTTTCATCTCAAAAAAAATCGGTTTTCGCGACCTATTTCACCGATAAACGCAACACAACTTTCACACCAAAGATTTGGACAATGGAGCATCATTGGCAACCAGGCAAGTGCATACAGATGCGCATGGGTGGCCTACGTCGCTGGCACGTTTTTCGCAAAAGAACACAAAAGGGCTTCATCATTTGGAGGCTATTCATTTTTTTAATATCTTCGCAAAGTAACCCTGTGCGCTATGAACGGTAGCGCACCAAATGAGAAATCGAACATGAAAAAGACGATATTTATCATGGTTTTCCTGCAGATCGCGCTCTCATCAGCTTACGCACAATGGATAGACGAGGGCAAGGAAGAGTGGGCAACCTTAAATTTCCCGAGAGCGTGGATAAGCTATCTGCACGACACAAAGGCGGACCGCTCCATACTAAGGCAAAATTACTTTAAGGACACTATTTCCGTGGAAGAGATGAAAGCGGCCTTTGAACAATACAAGGACACCATCTTCAGAACCTCTCCCTATGCCGGCTACGACTCCATCAACACCTTCTATGGGAAATTTCTCGTCTTGCTCTCGCCTCTGAAAGGCGTACCCATGAAAGATGTCTGGATGACGCAAAACAAGGATAAGGCGAAGCTACTTACGGGTGACATCATCTTTCTGAAAGAGCCCAAACGCTACATGGGATACACGGTGACACCCAATCCATTTTTGGAGACACGCAATAAAGGATACATCAAAGTGGTAGATAACAGTGTGTTCAGCTATTGTGCAGACTTCTTCAGCTTCATCTCCCCTATATTAGGTGGTTCATGGACACGCCGCACAAAAGGCGGTGCAAAACTATTGGGAAACTTGATTGACATGGGCTGGAATTTCGATATGGATCACGAAGAACGCACTTTCTCCGTGTTATTATACGAAAAGCACAAAGACGAAACGGGTAAAAAAGGGACCTACGGCCTCGAGCTACTGTCGCCCAAAGCACCTGACGGGCTGACACAAAGAGCTTTCGATTACATGAAGTGGTTTGTGGGAAAACTTCCTTATGGCACCTATCGCCCTCTCTACACCACCAACTTCCGCATCATGACGGGCCGCTATTACCGCGTGACAGTCAACAAATGCGGCTGGCTGGTAGAAGACTACATGAACATCAACCTATGAGAATTCAACCGTGAATAAAAGATTGTTAAATAACAAAAAATATCAGCAATTCCATAATCTAAAACAATAATAAGCTGACCATGAAAAGGGCGAAACTAACGATAGCTTTGGCATTCTTGTCATTTGCGTTCTTTCCTGCTTACTCACAACGGAACAACCAAGGAGAATGGAAACGCTACAACTTTCCCAAAGCCTGGGCAGACTACTTGTACCTAACGAAGGCAGACCGTTCTGTACTAAGAGAAAATTATTATCACGACACAGTGTCGGTGGAGGAGATGAGAATGGCCTTTGAGCGACACAAGGACACCATCTTCAAGACATCACCCTATGCCGGCTACGATTCCATCAACACCTACTATGGGAAGTTGTTAGTATTGCGGTCTCCCTTAAAGGATGTTCCCATGAAAGAGATTTGGATGAAGCAGCGCAAAAGCAAATACGCAAAAAAAATCACAGGAGACTTTATCTTCTTGCAAGAGCCACATCGCTACATGGGTTACATCGTGTCCCCCAACCCGATTTTGGAAACACGTCTTGAAGGCCGTTTATTAGCGGAGGAAGCCGACACTGACGGCGGCTTGGATTTTTTCTGCTTTATGCAGCGTTCAAGCAACACCATTGATGGCACATGGAAAAACAAAGTTAAAGATGGCGCAAAATTGTTAGGAACTTTAATCAACATGGACATCCACCCCAACGATAAGCGTGAGGAACGCACATTCTCTGTATTATTGTACGAGAAGCCGAAAAGCGAAACTGGGTCAGAGGGGGCCTACACAGTAGAACTGCTTTCGCCAAAAGATCCCGATTGGCAAACCCATAGCGATATCGGGATAATGCTGTGGTTCGTGGAAAAACTTCCCTATGGTACCTTTCGCCCCCTCTACACCACCGACTTCCGCATCATGACGGGCCGCTATTACCGCGTGACAGTCAATCGGTGCGGTTGGCTCGTGGAGGACTACCTAACCATCAATCACTAACAGTAAATGACTATCGTTCATAACCATTCAAACAATAAAATAGCTACCCCCACCAATATTACATTGACCAAATGAAGAAAACAATCTATTTAATCATTGCCTTAGCCCAATGGACAACTTTGGCTTGCTATGCGCAGCGTAACCAAGGCTGGCCAGACCTAAACCTTGACAGGGCATGGTACGAATACCGATTTCACGCCAAATATTCCCCCTACGCACTGAAGTGGAGATTCTTCCGAGACACAGTATCTGTTGAGGAAATGAAAACCACATTCCTCAAATATAAGAACGTGCCTCTCCACAAATCTCCTTACGCAGGTTTCGACACCATCCTAACATCAAAAGGCAAGGCTATCATCTTGAGGTCACCCATGAGGGATGTGCCACTGAAAGACATCCTGGCAAAGCCAAAACTAAGAAAGAAGCTCACAGGAGATGTTGTGTATCTCGCCCAGCCCCATCCCTACATGGGATTCATCGTGTCGCCCTACGCTTTTTACGAGGTGTACCAAGACGGGAAACTCGTTGGCCAAGACGGAAAAGATCATGATGGTGGAGCCGATTTCTTCAGCTACGCGCAACAGGCCACTTCAACGCTTCACGGCGAATGGAACGACAGCATCGAGAGCGGAGCGAGGCTCATGGGAGCCATGATCGGACTGAGCGAGGGCATACAACCCGGCAGGCCAGAACGTATCTTCTCAGTGCTGCTCCACAGGAAGGCCGAGCAGAAGTATCCTACGAGAGAAGAATACACCATCGATTTGCTCGCACCAGAGAACCCAGACCAACAAACCCTCACTGACTTCCTCGTGATGAAAACATACATAGAGAAGTTGCACTACAACACTTTCAAACCTTACTACACTACCGATTTCCGGTTCTTACTGGGGCGTTACTACCGCGTGACAGTCAACCGGTGCGGATGGCTCGTGGAAGACTATATGGACATCAATCACTAACGTTATTCTACGCCAGAACAAATATGAAAACTCTTATCCCTACTGTGAAGATTATGATTTATGGATGCGATTAGCCAAACAATGCAAGATTGCGTCACGGAATACCGCATTCATCAGACAAGCTGTTCGGCCAAAAACACGAAAGAGCAAAAAGAGAACTCGCTTAAACTTATCCTGTCCGAATTATGGAAGGCTCATGTTGATGTAAGCGACGATGAACTTAAATTACGGCTTTGAGCGCCCAGAAATATACAATGAAAGTAACCAAAAGTATTATGAGTATTACAAAAGATCACAAGTGCAAGAAGAAATGATTGACAAAATCTTTGGACCAGGGAATCATGATTAAACACATCTTCTTACAAAGAAAACCATTCCTTCATCTATCTTTTTGACAGAAAACTACTTACTATGAAAAAGGGATTATCCATAATTATCTGTCTTTTGGCCTTAGGGACATTAATTCCTACCGACGCACAAGTACTGTCGGACGACGGGTGGTTGAACTATAATCTGAACAAGGAGTGGCAGACATACCACTACCGGTCGAAGGACGACCTGTATCTGCTGAGGGAAAAATATTTTAGGGACACGATCACCATAGACGAGATGAAGGCGGCCTTTCGGACCAACAAAGACAAGCCTTTCAACTTCTCGCCCTATAGAGGGCACGATTCCATCTTCAGCTTTCGTGGCAACTTGCTCAACCTGGTGCGCCCCAAGGCGAAAGGCTTGCCCCTGAAGAGATTCTACATGAACCCAAACAAGACGAAGGAGGAAGCCAAAATGCTTGATGGCGACCTCGTCTTCCTCCGATATCCCCAGCACTACATGGGATATGTGGTCTCACCCCAACCCCTCTTGGAAACCTTCGACAAAGGGCGTATCATGGGGCGCGAAGGCGTCATCATGTGGGGCGAAGCCAGTTTCTTCAGCCAGGCGCAACGGGTGATTGGATATCTCGACGGCACATGGGAGGGCCATCTCAGGGGAGGAACCCTCATGATGGGAATCTTGATGGGCAAGGATGAGCCACCACAGCCCAACAGGCCAGAACGAACCTTCTCCGTATTGCTGTATGAAAAGCCTGGGGCGCAGAAAGGTTACGACGTCGCCCTGCTGGAGCCCAACGATCCTGATGACGTAACACGGAGAGATTTCCTATGGATGAAACAATTCGTGGAAAAACTGCCACAGGGCACCTTCAGGCCCTATTACACCACCGACTTCCGCATACTGCCTGCACGCTACTACCGCGTAACGGTCAACAAGTGTGGTTGGCTCGTGGAAGACTACATGGTCATCAACAAGAAAAAACGATAGCATGAAGACAATGATGAAAAAAACGATATTGCTCTTGGCCTTCATGGGACTGCACGGCTCCTTCTGCCATGCGCAATGGGACTGGTGTAAGATGGACCTTGAAAACACATGGAGTGAGTATAAATGCATTTCCAATACAGACCTTACCGTGGCAGAATGGAAATTTTTCCGAGATACGGTGACGGTGGACGAAATGAAAGCCGCCTTCCTTGAAAACCACAACAAGCCTGGGTACACTTCGCCCTACGTGGGCTTCGACTCCATCGAGACACCAGGCGACAAGTCGCTTGTGCTCAAGATATGGCCGGAGGGAACGCAACCGCAGGAGCTCTACAACCGCAAAATCGAGAAGCGTCCGTTCACGGGGGCTGCATTGCTTCTCCACAACCCACAAAACTACATGGGGTTCATCGTCTCACCCTACCCCACCTACGAGGCTTTCCAGAAAGGAAAACTCATCGCCCACTGCGGAACGCCCTATGGTGGGGGAGCCGATTACTTTAGCTATGCGCAGCAAACCATGAAGAAGCACAACGGGGTGTGGAGCGACAGCATCGCAAGCGGAGCCAAACTGATGGGCACAATCTTACAACTGGAAGGCACATTCAAGCAGGACAGTCCGGAATGCACCTTCTCCGTGTTGGTCTATGAAAAGCGTGACAAGGATGGCAGACATTACCCTAAATACGAAGCCGAATTGCTGTTGCCAGAAAAGCCCAATCCTCCTGTAGGGATCTATTTGCTATCATTCAACTGGTTTGTGGAAAACTTTCCTTACCAAACATTCAAGCCTTATTACACCTCAGACGGGCGCATCCTACTGGGGCGCTATTACCGCGTGACGGTCAACCGGTGCGGATGGCTCGTGGAAGACTACATGGACATCAACAAAAGAAAGCCTTAACAACAGGATGCCTTAACGACCGAGGGCGAAGACGGACCAATGGGACCACAAAAAAATGCGAAAGCGCAACCATCCATCGGGAACGGTTGCGCTTTAGCATTTATAAAACTTTTGGTGGGTGAGGCAGTGCACCGCACCCACTAAGCAGTAAGCTTAGAAATCGATGTTCAAGCCCAAACCAAACACGTGGTTGGTGCGAGTGAAGGTGTTCTTGCCATAGAGCAGGCTCTTTCCGTCCTCAGTAACAGGCTTGGTGAGCATATTCTTGATCTCCTCAGCGGCACCGGCAGCCACCTCGTCGCTTTGGCCAAGTTTCGTAGCCATACCCTTCACGATGGTACCCGTGAGGTTGGCCAGATCGTTATAGTTGTTAGAGGCTGCGGTGAAGTCGCTATAGTTGGTCTGGAAATAGGCCACATTGAGCGTCATCTTCTTATTGAGGTGAACGCCGAAGCCAAAGCCGTAGCTATAGCTGTTCACCACAAAGCTGACATCCTCCATGTAGTCGCCAGTCATCTTATAGTTGGTCTTCTGCACACCGGCGCTGACCTCAACCATCTTCGACACGTCGTACTCTGCACCAAAGAGGAACTCATTGGTGTTGCCGCCCAAACTCTTCTGATGGTTCTTATACTGATGAGCGTCCTTGTCGAAATAGTGGTGCCAACCGGCATTGAGGCGAAGCGAGGGGATGACGCTCCAACGGGCACCCAGCGTGAGCAGTGCGGGCGAATCCTCAGGCACATTCTCCTTATCGGCCCAACGGTCGAGAATCTCAAGGTTGCGTGCGCTCTCGCTGTTGGCAGCCTTGTTCTTCAGGCGCATGCGGGTTTTGAACTCATACTTGGCGGCGAAATTGAAGTCGCCCACCTTATAGTCGACACCCAAGATCGGCGCCACACCCCAGCCGGTCTGGTCGCAGTTAAGGCGAACATCCTGTGTGGCATTGCCCAGCGCACCGAGCATGGCGGCCTTCACGGCATACTCCTGAGCCTTGGCCTGAGCGGCCTGGGCACCTGCCATATCGCCTTTCTGGGCGGCATACTGAGCGGCGGCGGTGTAACGACCCACGGCCTCATAAGCCTGCGACGACTGACCGAGGAAAGTCTCGGAAGCGTTCACATACTCGTTAGAGCCAGCGAAACGAGCCTTGATATTGCTAACGTAGCCATAATAGTTGCTGTTGCCATAGAGCATGCGCAAGCCACCATAGGCCGACCAGTGCTCATTGAACTTATATGCGGCACCAAACGTGAAGCCGAAGTAATACTGGCGACCACGCATGTAGGTGTCCATGTCGTAAGAGTCGACGGCAGGAAGACCCAGCGAGCCCAAGCCCAACTTATTGGTGACGGCGTCGAGGTTCTGCGACAGCAGGGGCAACATGGCCACAGTGCTCTCGAACGAAGGCAAGCCGTTCTTGAAGATACACTTGCCACCACCGCCCAAAATGCCAAAGCCAAACTGGAAGCTCCAGTTGTCCTTGTTGTAAGCTGCCTGGATGGTGGGAATGACAGGAGCGTTGGCCTCACCCTTGAAAGTCTTCGTGGTGCTCTCGTTCTTGGCGCCAAAGACAAACGGGGCGAAGATGCCTGTCACAGTACGCGTCTGACTGGCGTTCTGCAGGTTGAGTGATAAATGGAGTCCTTCGCTGAGAAACGCAACACCGGCGGGGTTAAAATACACACCGTCGATGCCAATGGCGGCATCGCGAGCGGGGTTGCGAAGAAACTGAATGCTCTGGTTGGTGTTGGTAAGAATGCCACCAGCGTGCGCACTCTGAATGGTCAACATTGCCATCGCGGCAATTGCCAATTTTAACTTATTCATCTTAAATTCCTTAAAAATTTTGCGCAAAGTTATTTCAATTGTGCAATATAGAGACTTGCGAGGAAGAATTATTAAGATGTATTAACACTTTAGACAAGATTTCCTGCACAAAGAATTTGATTTGTGCAGGAAAACAAACATTATTGGGGATCTACGTCGAAGAATATTTGCAAGGTGGAATAGCTCTTTAGCGAGAGCAGTTGCTGACGTGTTTGCTGCAAGAAGAGGCGCACCTGTCGGAGGTCGACGTCTTGACCAAGTTTGATAACGAGCTTGCGGATGCAGAGTTGCTTCACACGCGCCACTGAGGGTTTGTCGGGACCCAGCACACGATCGGCCAGCGAACGGCGCAATAGCGCCCCCATCTCGAGGGCCGCCGCCTCTACCACCGCCTCCTGCTTGTGGCGCAAGAAAACATAAACCAAATGGGTGAACGGCGGATAATGGAACAACTCACGCTCAACAAAGAGGTCGTGGTAGAACGTGTCGCAATCGTTGGAAACCACCTGTTGGACCACCGGCAACTGCGGACTGCGGGTCTGAAGGATGACCAGACCACGGTCGCCACGGCGCCCAGCACGCCCACTCACCTGACTCATCATCATGAAAGCATGCTCGTAAGCGCGGAAATCAGGATAGTTGAGCATCGAGTCGGCGTCGAGGATGCCCACCACACTCACCCTGCCGAAGTCGAGGCCCTTCGACACCATCTGCGTACCAATGAGCACATCGGTCTTGCCCATGGAGAAATCGGTGATGAGCCGCTCGTAGGCGTTGCGCGTATGGGTGGTGTCGAGGTCCATGCGTGCCACACGTGCCTCGGGGAAGATGTCGCGTATCTGGTCCTCAATGTTCTCGGTTCCATAGCCACGACCACTGATGTGCGGGTTCTCGCAATTGGGACAGATGGGGGGCACGGCATAGGTGGCGCCACAGTAATGGCACGTTAGGAGGTTGAGACGCTTGTGGAACGTGAGCGACACGTCGCAGTTCTTACACCTGGGCACCCATCCACACACCCGACACTCGAGCATGGGCGCAAAGCCGCGACGGTTCTGGAAGAGGATAACCTGACGACCGGCGGAGAGCGCATCGCGCATGGCTGCCAGAAGCGTGGGCGAGAACGGGCCGCGCATCATCTTGCGGTGGCGTAGGTCCTTGACGTCGACTACATGGATCTCAGGCAACTGTACATCACGGAAACGGGTGGTGAGGCGAACCATGCCATACTTCCCCGTGAGAGCATTGTGGTAGCTCTCGGCCGACGGGGTGGCCGTACCCAGAAGCGTCTTGGCCCCACACATGTGCGCCAGGACGATGGCCGCCGAACGGGCATGGTAGCGCGGGGCTGGGTCTTGCTGCTTATAGGAGTTCTCGTGTTCCTCGTCGACGATGACCAAGCCTAAGCGTTGGAAAGGCAGGAACACGGCACTGCGGGCTCCCAGGATGATATCGTAAGGATCGGCGGAGAGTTGCTTGCGCCATATCTCCACACGCTCGGCATCGCTATAACGCGAGTGGTAGATGCCCAGGCGGTTGCCAAAGATGCGCTGCAGGCGCTGGGTGATCTGCACCGTAAGGGCTATCTCAGGAAGGAGGTAGAGCACCTGCTTGCCCTCAGCGAGGGCCTGTAGGATGAGATGGATGTAGACCTCGGTCTTGCCACTCGACGTAACGCCGTGAAGCAGCACCACGGGATGTTGCATCCACTGCATGCGTATCTGGTTGTAAGCGTCGCCCTGGGCGGCACTGAGTTGGGCGGCACGCTCAAGATGGGGCTCAAGGGCATGGTTGAGTCGTCCCACCTCGTGCTCAAACGTGGTGAAGATGCCACGCTTGACGAGATTGGCAAAGATAGCCGAGGTGGCGTGGGCGGCATTCAGCAAAGCCTCGCGAGTGAGCAAGGCAGATGGATCGGCGGCCACCAACTGGAGGTAGGTCTGGTAAACCTCAAGTTGCTTGGAGGAGCGGCGCAACATCTCAAGCGCCACCTTTTGGCCTTCAGGCGAGGCAAACTGCTTGGACAAGGCCACGCAGGTCTCCATCTTCGGGCGATACTGCGAGTCGGCCTTCAGTCCTGCGGGAAGGGCCGCGCCATACACATCGCCAAGCGTGCACATATAATAATCAGCTATCCAGCGCCATAAGCGAAGTTGCAAGGGTAGCACCACGGGTGTATCATTCATGAGCGCCAACACGCCCTTCACCTTCTCAGGAGGGAGGTCGGGGGCCTCGTCATGGACACGTGTCACCACTCCCGCATAGGTCTTGCTGGCGCCAAAGGGAACCAATACGCGCATGCCGACCCCACAACGAAGCGCTTGGGCGTCGTCGATGGTATAAGTGAACGTGCCGTCGAGCGGCACAGGAAGGATGACATCTACGTAATGCATGGATCCGATGATTAAAGGCCCATGGCCCATCAAATGGAAAAGAATATGCTTGATGGGCCTTGGATGCGCAAAGGTAATGGAATTATCGCTCAACAACAAGGAAACGCTATGCTTTTGAACATTTATTAACCACAAATCGAACTTTCGACACTAACCCCAATGCCCATGACCGACCGAAACAAAAGCATACGAAGGAAAAAGCCACTCGCCCTACACCATAAACGAAAAAGCCTCCTTCCACAGCAGGAAGGAGGCGATGGGGACGGCCGGTTACCAGATGCGGAGACCAGTCGTAATGAGTTGGCTGCTTGGATTAGAAGAAATAAGCCAAGCCAACCTGCCAAGAGTTGTTGCGGCTTCGTGACTGGGTGCCAGCCACCTGACCCAAAGCGTCGGAAGCTGCCTTGACCAATGTGACGTCGGCGGTCTTGCCACAAGCAATGTTGTAGTTGGCGGTGAGCTGCAGGTGTGTGAGCAGAGAGACGCCCACACCTACGTTGACACTGAAGTTTGACTTCTTCAACGAATAGTTGCTGGTGTCCTTCCAGTTGAAATCGGTCTCACCGACATTGAAGCCTACCTGGGGACCGGCGAAGAGGAACACGCTGGCAACGCTGCCAAGACCCACGCCATAACGCAGGTTGATGGGGATAGCCAGTTGCTGCTGCTTGATGGTCTTGGTCTCGTTCAACTCATTGTCTACCTTGGCTGAACGGAAGTCGTAAAGCAACGAACCGTCGATGGCAAGGCCTGTGAGCGGCAAAGAAACCTTCACGGTCGGACCAATGAAGAAACCTGTGCGGTTAGAGGCGTCGAAAACCTCGCTCGAAAGCGACATGTCGGTCACGTTAAGGCCTCCCTTGAGACCAAACTTCACCTGGGCGCTCAGCGGAAGAGCCATGAGCGCAGACAGCATGAGGGTTGCGAAAATCTTTTTCATAAATCGGATTATTGATGATTGTTGGTTGTTACGATGGGTGATAAGCATCAATGGCGCTGACGGCGCACGGTGACGCGTGCGGCACTGGACGTTGACGGCGATGAAGAACGACGGGTGCGCTTCACTGTGGTCTGCGTGGTGCGGCGGTTCTTGCTCTTGTTCTTAACAGCCTTCAGTTGCTTCTTGTCGAGCTTGGCAATGGAATCGACCGAGTCCTTGCGGGCCTTGTCGCCCCACACGTTCTGCTCAAAGCGCTCAATCTCTTTCTCTATACGACTCTGCTCACGCGACAACTTGGCTGTGTCGCCTCCAGCCACTTGCGCCAGTGTCTTGCCGAGCATGTTGGTGGTCTTGTAAATCTTACCACGATAGGCATTGGTGGTGAAGTAGTCGTCGAGCGACATGGTGGCGGCGTTGTTCAGGTTGCTCGTCATGATGGTCTGCTTGGAGAGGAACGGCGCCAAGTCGTCGTACTTCACCCAAAAGAGCGGGTACTTGGTAACGCCATCGCCAAAGTCATCCTCGCGATACATCACAGGGCAGATGGCTTGCACCTTGGTGTGGAAGGTGGCCGACACCTGGTCGAAGTAAGCGCTCTCCTTGATGAAATAGCCCTTGACCTCAGCTGAGGGAATATCGCTATCGTCAATATGAACGCCGCGATCGCCACGCTCGTAGAAGATGTGGTAATCGTCGAGGAACTTCAAAGGCTGGATGCGTAGGCTCTCATCGAACCGTTCATTGCCGCTGTTCACATCGTAGCTGTAGGCGGCTATTCCACCATGGCGCGGACCAGCCATGATGAGCTTGAAGAGGTAGGTGAACAGGTTCATCTGGGTGCCCACAGGCTCGGTGGGGTAATAAAGTCCGGCATTGGCGTCGTCGTTGAGGTCAAGTTCACGATAAACGTCGCGTCGCCACACCACATCCTCCGCCATCTTGGCCTCCGTGGGGAAGGATATCTGGGCACGAGTGGTCATGTTGTTGGCATTAGACTTCTTAGCGGCCTGTGCCTGTTGCTGCTGCCGACGCGCTTCGGGCTGCGCCTGGGCGGCCATGCAGAAGCATCCTATCATGATGATGAATATCAGTCTTCTCATGGTTTGTATGGTCTGATTTGAATGTTCGTATGATATGGGTTATGGGTTCGAAAGAAGCAGGCGTTTACTTAACCTTCACCTCCATGGCACCAGGCAGTGAACGGGTGATGCCGTCGGGACCTTGGGCCTTGATCTCGGTGATGTAGAAACGCTTGTTGCGGCTCAGGCGGCGGAACTGCTCTCGCATGCGGTCAGTGAAGTTGTTGCCCTGCGAGGCCATCTGAACGGCGTTGCCCATGTTGTCGTAGAAAACAACCGAGAAGCCAAGCACGTGGAACTGGATGTCGAGAATGCCGTCGTCCATGGCGGCGCTCAGGTGTGAGGAGCCTATCAGACTGGCCTTCGAAAGGTTGCCGCCCTTGAAACGGTCGGTGCCCAAAGCGATATAAGGCGTAGGATCGGGCAACTTACGAACCTTGAACGTGAACGCAGGGAACGTGCGAACCTTGCCGCCATCACGGGCGGTGATGTGGAACGTAACATCGTGACCCACAGCCGTGGGAATGGCAACATACTTGCCAGCTCCCTTCGACACCAGGCGACCACCGGTCATGGTCATAGAGACGGAGTTCTGGGGGACGCCAGGAACACTAACGCTCATCGGGTTATCGTAGCCCGCATAGAGCACGTTCATCAGGTCGGCAGCCACCGTGGCACCACCGGGAACGGGGATAACGTTGTACTTCTGCAGGAAGTTGCGGCGAAGGATGTCGCCAGCGGCGTTGCGCATCAAGATGTAACCACTAAACTGGTGTTCGCCTACACCACCCGCGGTGAACGAGTATTGGCCATTGGGAGAGTTGACCCGGCTGCCGTTGACATAAATCTCAGGATGTTGGGTGGAGTCGATGGCGGCCATGACGATGTTGGCCATAAAGCGCTCACCCGGATAGAGCGTCGTTTTCTCGGGAACGACAAACGCTTCCAACTTGTTGACGCGAATATCCTTCAAGTCGACATTCGACACCAAGGTGTGGAGCACGTCGCCCTCGGCGTAGCGCACATCATTCTGCAACTTAGACAGAAGGGTGACAGCTGCCGCCACAGGCATATTCTCGAACATATATTCCTGCCAGTTCTTGCCCAATGTGTTGGGGCGCTTCGGAACGGCAGTTGACAGGTTGCTTGAGATGATCTTACGTTGCTGAGGATCGACGATATAGGTAAGGATGCGCTCACGGTAAGAGTTGATGGCATCGTACAACTTCTGACCCTTACCTGTGATGGGAGCCAGCATAACGGTGCCCGCGGCATCGAGATTGTCGGTGTTCTCTATATGGAGCACGTCGCCCTTGGGACCATCGGCCTCCTTGACGATAGCCACCTTCAACTCCTGCGCGAAGTTGTAAAGCGAGTCGCTCATGCGTTTCACCTCAGTGGCCTTCTCAAACCAAGTGCGCACCTTCTCTGGGTTGGCCGCCATCTGGTCTTTGAAATCGCCATAGATGGCCTCGTTCTCCGAAGAGGTATTGGCTGTGGTGCGGTTCAAGCTCTCCTCCACGATGGAAAAGCCGTTGAGCACCTCGGTTGAGATGTTCAAAGCAAGCATGGCCATCAAGACGATATACATCAAGTTAATCATCTTCTGGCGGGGAGTGACCGGTCTTTTCTTTATTGCCATGTTTTATTGTTTTAATAGGAATCAGCCTGCAAGGCATCGCTACCGTTGGTAGCAGGGCTTAGAGCTGGCTGGACGGTGACGAGACTGAGGAAGGGGCTCCTGCAACAGATGCTCCTGGGGCGGCAGCACGCATGTTAACCGTCATGGCCTCAATCATACGAGCATAGATCTGGTTGAGCTGCTCGATCTGCTGCGCCATGCGGCGTGTCTGGTCGTTAATCTGGTCGATGGTGCCAATCTGCTGGCTGGCGCCCTTAAGCTGCATCTCATAGACTCTGCTAATGCCAGTAAGCGTACGGTTGAGATTCTCCATTTCCTCGCTGTCGCGGGTGAGACGGGCACTCTGCTCGTTGACCTTCTTCAAGGTCTCGACAAGCTCCTTCAACTCATCCACATAGCTACTCTGGGCCTCATTGAGTTTCTCTGCATCCTCGGCCGACATCTGCGGCACGTAGTTGGGAGTGCCAACAACAGTAGCGCCTGCCACTCCTGATGCGGCAGCCTGGACTGCTTGCAATTGCTCCTCGTCCAAGGGTTGGCCTGCAACAGACGCTGTTGCGGCCTGTGACGACTGGCCAGCGGATCCGCCCGCAAAGATAACGGTGGAACCACCTTGGGCACACGCCACAGCGGCTCCGTCCATGCGAGATTGCTCCTCCGCCAACTCCTCAGCGGCCTGCTGCTCGCCACGGCTATAGGTGACCTTGCCACTGGCAAGATACTCTTCCGTCATATGGGTGGGCAGATCACGGCCGTCGGCTGTCTTGTCGAACGGACGGTCGAAGGCAGAGATGAAGAACACAAACACCTCAGTGCCCATACCAATGAACAGCATGATATTGGCAAGGGGAAGGTGCGTCAACTTAAAAAGGGCTCCAAGGATAACGACAGAGGCACCCCAGCTATAGGCATAGTTGAGAAAGGTTTGACCATCAACGGTATCAATCCACTTCTGCAAACGATACACCAGATTGTATTTACTATGATTAGCCATAATGATTATCTCTTTTTCTGTTTTCCTGTTGTTGAATTAGCCAACGAGCGTACACAACGGAAACCGATGTAGCTACGGGGTTGGTTCTGATATTCCCAAGTGCGCCATGCACTGCGGATGTAACTCTCTGGGTCTTTCCATGATCCGCCACGCACACTCTTCTTCTTCAACTTGTAAGGGTCTTCCTTGGCAGCCTTATACTCCAACTGCGGGTTGAGGTCGTTCATGGCGTCCACGCCGGCCTCGGTATAGACGGTGCTGGTCCATTCGGCCACGTTGCCCGCCATGTCGTAAAGGCCATTGGAATTGGCCGAGTAAGCCCCAACCTTACTTGTGATGAGGTTGCCATCCTTGGTATAGTTGCCACGGTCGGGCTTGAAGTTGGCGTAGAAGCAACCATTGCCATTGGCCACGTCGGTGTTCTCCCAAGGGAACTCCGTCTGCTCTCGACCGCGTGCGGCATACTCCCACTCGGCCTCGGTCGGCAAGCGATAACGCTGGATATAACGCGCCTCAGGACCGAGTCCCTTCAACAGGTAATCGGTACGCCAAGCGCAGAAAGCATTGGCCTGCTCCCACGTAACACCCACAACAGGATAGTCGTTGTAGGCTGGGTTGGAGAAGTAATTGCGAAGGTAGGTCTCGTTTTCTGAATTCTTGAAATCGTTGACCCAACATGTGGTATCAGGATAAATGTTGACGATGTAAGTGTTGAGGAAGTCCCATGGTCCCGACAGGGGTCGATTGATGGTCTCACGCACAATGCGCCCCTCATCGTCCACATAAGCGGTGTCCTTACTGATCATGACCGTCTCGTTGGGATCGACCACCACATCCGTGTTGAGATTGCGCTGCTCTGGGTTCATGCGATTACGACGCAAGGCAGCGGTTACATAGTCGTACACCTCGTACTTATAGTTCATTTGGCTCCAATCGAGCAGTTTCTCGCCCGTCACGGGATTGGTGACATAGAGGCTCTCGATGGCACGCAACTCGTCCTCACTGGGCTTACGCGGCAAGCGTTTGTTCCAGTTGAGATGAGGAGTGACAGGGTCGCCATTCTTGTCTTCCGTAATCATGTAACTCTCGTCGCCACCATATGAAGGATCGGCCAAACGGGTGCGGAGGATGCTGTCGCGAACCCACATAACAAACTGCTTGTATTGTGAATTGGTGACCTCCGTCTCGTCCATCCAGAAACCATCCACAGAGATGTCCTTACGAGGCGTTGACTTTCCCCAAAGACTATCCTGCTTGTCCAGTCCCATCTTCAGGAAGCCACGATTGATGCGCGTCATGCCATAAGGCGTGGGCTCGGTAAAGGCCTTTCCGGCAACGCCGACCACCTCACCACCTCGTCCAGACGTCGAAGCCGTCTTGGCACTGAAACAGCCTGTCAGCGCGAACACTCCCGCCAACAAGCTCAATGCGATAATGATATGTTTTCTCATCTTGACTTATTGTTCCTTCTTCAATGATTAATGTCCACCAGAGAACCATCCTCCCATGCTCTGTTGCATCTTACAGAATACGGATGCTCTTGTGCAGGTTGCGGCCTTTCTTTGTCAGGTTAATGTCGTGCTGATAACCTACGAACAACTCATGACTTCCATTGCCCGGATTGATGGCCGACGTGTAGAACTCGTAACTATAGCCCAAGACTATGCCATGAAAACTACCGCCAACCAATAGGGTAACCGAATTGGACGGACTGTAACTCAGTCCTCCATACATCATTTTCTGATCGTAATGATAGACCAGACGCCCTGTTACATCGGCCCGTAAGGCCTTTGTGTCCGTTCGGACAAACACTGATGGCTTTATTGTTAAAAACGGATTCCTTAACCGAATATTGTATCCACCCGTCAAATAATACGTGCGATCAATCTGAAATTCGTTGGTCTCACCAAGTGTGACAAGGGGAGCCGTGAGATGTTGGGCTGATAAGCCAGCGTACCAATCCTTATTTATATAATAAAGACCGAAGCCCAAATCGAGCGCATTGCCCGACACTTCCGACGTGGTAAAAGCCGGGTCGCTCGAGTCCTCAACGTCAATCTTACTTCCATCAAACGATTCATTAAGGAAACCAGCCTGCACACCCATGCTCATCTGCCCGCCCAACAACTTAAACTTTAGAGCGTACTGAAGCGCCAACTTCTGATGTGTAAACAATCCGAGCTTATCGTTCATAAACACCAAACCGGCACCATGATAGGTTTTCATCGCATAGAAAGGCATGTCTGCCGAAGCATAAGCCGTTTGTGGGTTATGCTCAAAACCGACCATATCGAGGGCATAAGCAGCCGTAACATTGAGTTTCGGTTGCTTACCCACAGCACCTGGGTTAAACGACGTCTCCATGTCAAAATAATGACTGAAAGACGGATCGTATTGCGCCTTCAGCTGAACAGCGCCAAAGGTCAGTGCGATGATGAATATAAAAAAGCGTTTAAACACAATCAGATAACGCAAAAGTGAATCGTTTATTGTACGATAAAGCCGTTCTTCCCAAAAGAGGAACGGCTTTATCGCTAAATCGTATGAATCAGAGGAAACATGAGATTAGCATGATTCGCAAAGCGAAACCGTCAGCCAACATCAATATTCATCCTCGTTCCAAAGGAAATCGTCCTTTGTAGGATAATCGGGCCAAATATCTTCGATACTCTCATAAACATCACCCTCATCCTCAATCTCCTGCAGATTCTCAAGCACCTCAGCAGGGGCGCCTGAACGAGTGGCATAGTCAATGAGTTCTTCTTTTGTAGCAGGCCAGGGAGCATCTTCAAGCTTCGAGGCCAAGTCGAGTGTCCAATACATGTTCTAAAAGTTTTTACGTCATTCTTAATTTATGAACGCAAAAATAAGCAATTTTTGCTGAAAACCAAATAATTCGATGTGAATTTTCATAATATCACGGATAATGAATTACTTTTTAAGGAAACGCAACTTAAATACAGGCAAATTGACACAAAACACGCCCCAAAAGCAAGCCACCTCGACAAATGATTAGATCTAAGGCAAGCCCTCTCAATAGTCCAATGAGCAAGCCGATCAGCGATAATTGCAGCGATAGGAACGCTTAAACATCTTATGGTCAAAAAACACAACGCCCACATCGTAAAGGTCAAACGAAACACAAGTACGATCATCAGCAAGTAACGCTTTCCAGCCCTCATAACACAGACGATTGCTACGTAGGCCCACAACTACCAACATCCCATCATCAGCCATGTGGTTTAACAATCTATCCCAATCAGTGAACTGGGCTGAGACAAGACAAAAACGATTAGCATCACCAAGCTCATGTTCGCATTTCACCTGATGATAACCAGCCTGCAAAACGACCTCGATAATCTCAGAATGCAAATCACAGGCCACATAGCATCGCTCAGAACAAATATAGGCAGAAAGACGAGCGAGCAAAGAATACATGCGCAAAGGATACAGGCCTGATGCTAAGCCATCTTTAGCTATAAACTCATCAAGCAAGAAAGCGTCCTTACCATCTGCAACATTCCTAACAAAATTATAGGCAAAAGGCGACTGAACGCCAAAACCATAAGTTCTTGGCTTCCTAAGGATACGACAAATAGATCGTTTGATGCTTGAAAACAGTTTCATAAGTAAGAACTAAGTGAAGTAGACATAGCCCTGACAAGGGCCTATTAACAATTAAGTAAGAGAAGCGTGAATCCCAACGAAAAGGTGAAGGAGCCACCACGAGAATCCAGTATCGATAATAGTCACTACACCTTGCAGCAAGCATAAGGCCAAATACCACACAAAGAGGACAAGAGCCCTACGTCCTACAACAAGCAAAAAGCCCGAAGACTCGTTAGAATCCT
>ERZ1026894.805-NODE-805-length-21151-cov-14.048256_pt1 | contig 21151 bp, 14 predicted proteins | sample MGYA00380177_ERZ1026894 | MGnify/ENA primary metagenome ERZ1026894 (study PRJEB33269, sample SAMEA4719813) | human gut metagenome | biome: human-associated habitat; feature: organic feature; material: feces | place: Cameroon | collected 2013-10 ... | reverse complement strand
GATAACCAGTAAACTTTCCTCATTCTTCTCTCAAACACTTTTTATATGCACTTTCGTATTATAAATCTTTGGGTTTAGGTTGGTTTTTAACATTTGAGAATACTTGGCGAATTTTCTCAGAGAGACGATTACAAAAAACAAGTACATATATAAATAGGTGTAATAGGACTATATTCTATCTTTTATCCCCCAAAACAATATTTTGTTATTGAAAATACATAATGGGAGCATAAATATCTATATTTAGCTTGTTTTGACTTGCTTTTAAGCCTTAAATTATCCTCCATATTTGTACCATAATAGTTTTAAAGTATTGACTATCAAAGCACTTTATTTTCGAGGAGGTTAAGTAATCTCCTCTCTGCTTAAAGCAAGAGAAAAAACTTGCAGAGCTATGGTTCTGTGAGAAATAAATAATAAAAGGTGTACAACGGGAAACGAAGAGTTTTGAGTTGTACACCTTTTTTCGTAGTTTTGGTTTGACTTGGCTAAGGCACACTGGGCGCAAGTCTATCGCACAACAGGTACTCCTTGTAGTTGTTGGATGTGCCAAGGCGAAAGCTATAATCGCTTGGAGGCAAAACGAGACATGAAGAGAATCCTGGACGAGGAGGATTTGTTAGGGATAGGCCATGTTTCCCGAAGACCAGCGCACCAAAGAGGTCTTTGAGTTTTATATCGATAAATGTGCATTTTTCAAAGTAGAATGAAAAATACACATTTTTGTTTTTTCGGTATGATGTCGATTACGACTATGCTCTTTTCCCTTTATCATGGGCGTTTTATGATATATCTGCTTCATTTCTCATGCTCTTTGAAATGCTAAATCAATGTGCATTTTTCGTAGAAATGTGCATTTTGTACACGAGAAATATAATGAATGTTACAAAATGGGGTGATTGGGGAAGATAATTTGGAAGTATAGGGATATGGAGCTATCTTTGCATCAGTTTAAAAAACGAATCCTTACCGGATGATATAACAAATCCTAATGGGTTGATAAATTTCACTTTGCAAATGGTGGATCGGAGCTTTACCACCCTAAAAATAAAGGCTTCAGGAATACATGTGAAGACTGGAATGAAGCCGGGCTGAAAAACGCCTGGCTTCCCTTAGGAATATTAAATTGTTTTCGACATATTTGCGATACCAAATGTATGCGAAACGTCCTCCGATATGCGAAAATGAGGAGAGGCTAGGGCAATAAAAAGCTAGCCTCTCTTTTCTTTTATCTCTTTCCTCATTTCATGATCCCATTATCTGAATCGTTGAGGTTGATGGTCTTCTCTGCCGCCTGCCGTTTCTTGCCTTGGCTGATGCGCCAAGCAATGTTGAGCGTGAGCCGATTGCCGCTATCTTTGTCGAAACCGACGGCATGCTTGTGGAGGTTTCGGTTGAGAATCTCCGATTCGTATTGCTTGTATCTTGGTGTGAACGGACTCATCCAGGTCAACTTGAATTGCCAGTTGTGCAGTTTATAGGATGCTTGCAAGGCAGTGATGCCCCCATTATATCCCTTGTTCTCGCCTTCTAGAAAGCGATTGCCGTTGTCTGCCACTGCCACAAGGGTGAATTTGCCGAGGTATGCGACTATGTTGCTGGCATAGAACCACGATGTGTAGCAGTGGGTGTAGTTGTTGCCGAAATTGAAGCAGCGATACAGTCCGCCGTATGCTGTAACTTGTAGTTTCTCTGGTACAATCCAATAGCTGGCATAGCCGTAAGATTGCAATACGTTGATAGCCTTCTGGTTGATTTGGGTGTAGATGAAGCGGTTGTCGTCGGTGCGTTCATACAATGCCATGTTCGGTTTGATACAATGCTTGTAATAGACATTGAAGTCGGTCTGAAGGCGAGCGTTGTTGTATGCGAGTTGCATCGTGTGCTCTAGTTCACGGTTTGGCTTCAGATTGGGGTTGCCAACGGTCCATTCCATACTGTTGTTGCGTATGGTGGCATCGTTTATCATCGCTATTCGAGATACCCGGTCGTTCATCTGAAATGAGTAACTGAGTTGCATGCCTTGCATAAGATTGTATGCCAAGTTGGCTTTGGGACGGAATGTCCAGTAGTTATAGTTGTGGGTGTCTTGGCGGTAATGGATGTAACTGGCTCCGGCTCCAAAGGAATATTGCCATGCCCGTATCATGCCCTTGATTTCGCCGAAAGCGTATGTAGTGCTGTTGTTGATTTCTGTCAATGCAGCGGCATCGCCCGTGTAGTCGTTCTTGATGTGTTTGAAGCGATAGTTCAGTCCGGTGGAGAGAGTGAACGGTTTGAGACGGTTCTCGTAGATGATTTCCGAAAGGATTGATGCCGATTTGCCATTGACATCATATAAATAAGGTGTACCTTCGTCGTAATAGTTACTGGATTTCGTAGAGATGTATGTACCTACGGCATTGGCGGTAATCGACTGCCGTGGGGTGAGTTGACGGAAGAAGTAAACGTCGGCTACAGGCGAACTGTTGTTGCCGCTCTCACGGCTTGTGGCGGTGTAGTGTTTGTCGCCATCGGAGATGTCCTTGATGTTGTAGTTGCCGGGGGTGCGATAGAACGAACCGCTCAACGATGCCTGAAACACGCAAGCCGTGGAGTCCATCCAGTTGTAGGTCAGCTTGATGTCGTGCCCCAGGCGCTTTCGCTGTGTGGCAATGTCGTTTCGGCTGATGGTGTAGATGCTTCCATCGTTAAGCGTATAGTCAGCACGTTCTTTGTTTTGCATGCCTTTCAACTTATATTCACTGAATTCATACGACAGCGATAGCTCACTCTTGCCTTTGTTCCACTTGCCGTATGCTGTGCCGTCGCCTTGTGGGGATGTGAGAATAGCGGTGATATCGGTTCCGATGGTATAACCGTTGTCGGCTCTTCGAGTGGTGATGTCGATGACGTATTCAATATTGTCACCATAGCGCACGCCGGGATTATTGATGAAGCTGATTTTCAGGATACTCTTCGGGTCGAGCGATAGCATCTCTTGTCGATTTACGACAATGCCGTTGATTCTGACTTGCACTTCGCCCTTGTTGTCAGCGGCAGACACTTGATGCGATGCAGCGTCGATTTTGATGTTGGGCAGTGACAGCTTTTGCAGTATTTCATAACCATTGGTCGATGACTTCTTTTGCACCTCGGTGGGATAGAGTTCCATTCCATCCATCTTGTTGACAACCTTTGCAGCTTTCACCACTACCTCGCCGAGAGTGATGGTCTTCTCCTCGCTTTGCGTGATGGTCTTGTCCTCATTCTGAGCCATAGCGCACAGTGATGATAGGATGAGTAATGATAATGTGAGATTTCTTTTCATTTGCATCATAGTTCTTGTTTTTGATGCAAAGGTAAGAATATGTAATGACAGAGGTGGCTTTTCCATGCTGACATTTGTCTGACAATCGCTTGGCTCCTATGCATTGTCTAATGCGTAAATGGTTGGTTGGTGTACTATTATCCATTCGGTAGGCGTGCAAAGATATTTGTTCGCAATGCAGATGGAAAGTACAGCTTTGGTACAGGAGGTATCAGTAAGCCTGCAGATGTGGTATTGAACACCAGTAATAAGAACCTCTTCTTGAGCAGGGCTAGTTCTATGAACAGAGAAATCGCACAGAAACTCTATCGTTATTTTATGAATCAATTCCTTTTGGGATTGGTAAACGTAAACGATATGATGATTCTGGATGGTTTCAATACTTACAAAGATGTAATTCTCAAAGCTCTTGAGGTTTGTGACACGGATATTACCGACATAGAAGTGCGAAAGGAACAGATTCCGGCACCAGTGATGGTTCCTGGGTAGGGAGACGTTTCATTCAAGTTGGTTGACGTGTTGAAGTTTAAGACATTTCATCGTAACAACAAAGATGTGATGTTCGATTTGGATCTAGAAGAATCAAGTGGTACCAGAAAACTTTTTCAGATATTGATACGCCTTCTTGATGTTGTCAAGAATAGAAAGAGTATTATGATGGATGAATTTGACTTGGGATTGCATACTCGGTTGGCAGACTTCATCCTCGACCTGATTCATGCTTCAGACGGAAGTCAGCTTCTTTTCTCCTCCCACAACACCAATCTGATTGATGTTAAGAGGTTGAGAAGAGACCAAATTGTCTTTGTCAACAAGTCGGAATATGGAGCTACGGAAGTGTATTCATTGTATGACTTCAAGGACTTCCGTGAAAATATGGATGCAGAGAAGGGATATATCCGAGGTCGTTTCGATGCAGTACCATACGTTGACTCTTCTGTTGACAGTATCAAACAATTGTTGGAGGGATAAACTATGGCAAGCAAAAGAGAAAAGGCACCCGATAGACGGATGCGAAAAATAGCGTTGGTCATCTGTGAAGGTGAAACAGAGGTCAGATATATCAATCTTTTGAAAACATGGAATAAGTCACCTATCAGAATTGTTTCACACCTTTCTGATGTACGATATGGATGTACAGGCGATCAATGAGAAACTAAAAAAATGTAAGGCGGAAATGTTGCTGAGTAATCCTTGCTTTGAAATATGGTTGTTGCTTCATTCAAGAGATCAAAAGGCTGCTATTGATACAGCCACCCTTATCAAAGAATTGAAGAAAAGTGCTTCTGTGTGGAAGAATTATTCTAAGTCGGCCTTTACCGATACGCAAAAGTCTTTCTTGCGTAGCAACACGGATGTGGCAGCAGCAAGAGCAAAGGCTTTACACGACTTTCTGAATCCTTCAACGGAAATCTACAAATTGCTTGAAATGCTGAAGGAAAAATAATGTTAGTAGGGGAGATTGACAATCTTTGCGTTGTCATCGTCCGCATCTGTGTCGGTATGGATGTACGTCTATAGGGGGAGTGGACGTACATCCATAAGGGAGATGGACGTACGGGCAGAGGGGATGCAAATGTACATCCGTAAGGCGTTCCGCTACCGTGGAACGAGCGGCTGACGGGAGTGGGACGCTCGGCTGACGGGAGTGGAACGAGCAGCTGACACTAGCGACGTGTCCCGAAGGAGCTATGAGCGTGCCCCTTCGCCCCTATATGTATCTCCCTTCGCTCCTATACTTTTTCTTCAAGAGTCCAAGCGTTGTTTGTGAAATGATGCGTATGGAAATAAAAGAGAGACTTGCCCAATTTAATGGACAAGTCTCTCTTATGGATATTATGACATATCTTTACTTCTGATTCTTCTCGGCAATCGCCTCACGTACCTTTGCCTCGATTTCCTCAGCCAACTCAGGGTTGTCTTTCAGCAAAGCCTTGGCGGCATCACGACCTTGACCGAGCTTGGAGCCGTTATAGCTGAACCAGCTACCGCTCTTCTGGATGATGTTGTGCTCAACGCCCAAATCCACGATCTCACCAATCTTGCTGATGCCCTCGCCGAAGGTAATCTCAAACTCAGCCTTGCGGAATGGAGGAGCCACCTTGTTCTTGACCACCTTCACTCTTACCAAGTTGCCTACCACATCGTCACCATCCTTGATGGCTGAAGCCTTGCGGATGTCGAGACGAACGGAAGCGTAGAACTTCAGGGCATTACCACCGGTAGTTGTCTCAGGGTTGCCAAACATGATACCAATCTTCTCACGCAACTGGTTGATGAAGATACAGGTGGTATTGGTCTTGCTGATGGTGGAAGTGAGCTTGCGGAGTGCCTGGCTCATCAATCGAGCCTGCAGACCTACCACGTTGTCACCCATGTCACCCTCAATTTCCTTCTTAGGAGTCAAGGCTGCCACTGAGTCAACGACCACGATGTCAACGGCAGCAGAGCTAATCAACTGGTCGGCAATCTGGAGTGCCTGCTCACCATTGTCTGGCTGGGAAATCCACAAGTTATCCACATCCACGCCGAGTTTCTCTGCATAGAAACGGTCGAAGGCGTGCTCTGCATCAATGAATGCAGCGATACCGCCAGCCTTCTGTGCCTCAGCGATGGCATGGATAGCCAAGGTGGTCTTACCAGATGATTCAGGACCATAAATTTCGATGATACGTCCCTTAGGATAGCCACCTACGCCCAGGGCATTGTCGAGGGCGATGCTACCCGTAGGAATCACCTCTATATTCTCGATGTGTTCGTCACCTAATTTCATGATAGAGCCTTTGCCGAAGTCTTTCTCGATTTTCGCCATGGCTGCCTGGAGGGCTTTCAACTTGCCCTCGTTGGGATTCAAAGTTCCCTCTTGCATTTCTTCTTTTTTCGCCATTTTTTTATGAAGTTATAGGAGTGAAGGAGTTGAAGGGAGTTCCCTTAAAATCCTTAACATCTCAAGATTATTAATCAATTTCCAAGTCTCCGTCGAACACCTCGTGCCAAGGCAAACCCTGCTTGTTGAGTTGCTCCATGAATGGGTCTGGGTCGAATTCCTCTACGTTCCATACGCCCGGCTTCTTCCAGATGCCCTTCAAGAACATCATCGCACCGATCATGGCTGGCACACCGGTGGTATAGCTTACGCCCTGCATACCGGTCTCGTTGTAAGCCTCCTGGTGCTTGCAGTTGTTATATACATAATAGGTATGCTCCTTGCCGTCCTTCTTGCCACGGATGCGGCAACCGATGGAAGTCTCACCGTCGTAGTTCTCACCGAGGTCTTGTGGGTTAGGCAACACAGCCTTCAAGAACTGCAATGGCACGATCTTCACCTTGGCGGTCTTGCCAGAACCATCAGCCAATGGAGCCTCGTATTCGATTTCGTCGATGCGGCTCATGCCGAGGTTTTGGATGCAGTCGAGGTAGGTGAGGTATTGCTGACCGAAGGTCATCCAGAAGCGAGCCTCCTTGATGGTAGGATAGTTCTTCACCAAGCTCTCCAACTCCTCGTGGTGCATCAGATAGCTCTCACGAGGACCGATGTTAGGATAGGTGAGAGGCTTGTGGATAGACAGTGGGTCGGTCTCGATCCATTCGCTGTCCTTGTACCAGAGTCCCTTCTGGGTAATCTCACGGATGTTGATCTCTGGGTTGAAGTTGGTGGCGAAAGCCTTGTGGTGGTTGCCGGCGTTGCAATCGACGATGTCGAGCACCTCAATCTCATCGAAGTGATGCTTGGCAGCGTATGCGGTGAAGATGCCAGATACGCCTGGGTCGAAACCACAACCGAGGATGGCGCAGAGACCAGCCTTCTCAAACTTGTCCTTGTATGCCCACTGCCAAGAGTACTCGAAGTGAGCCTCGTCCTTAGGCTCATAGTTGGCGGTGTCCATATAGTTGCATCCACAAGCCAAGCAAGCGTCCATGATGGTGAGGTCTTGGTATGGCAATGCGAGGTTGATGACCAGCTCAGGCTGATAACTATTGAAGAGTGCCTTCAACTGCTCCACGTCGTCGGCGTCAACCTCTGCCGTCTGGATGTCCATCTTATATCCCTTGTCGTGGATAGACTTCACCAGCTTGTCGCATTTCTCCTTGCGTCGGCTGGCAATCATGAACTCAGTGAACACGTCCTGGTTCTGTACGATTTTGAAGGCTGCTACGGTAGCCACGCCACCTGCGCCAATCATTAAAACTCTGCTCATTTTTTATTTAATGTATAATTAATAATATTTTTACTTAATCTCGTCTGCTGAGATGCCGAGGGCATTCATCAGCGAATAGCCTAGGATTTCCTGTCGGAAGTTGCCGCCAGGCAGGGGTTGCATGGCGAAGAGGGTGATGCGCTTCTCGTCATCCACATTGCGGAGCATGTCGCGCAAGCGGTCGTAGGCATCGCCATCCTCCGAGTTGGGGATGATCATCACTCGCTTCACCTCCTTGGCGTTGCTTACGGTACGAGCCACGTCGATGAGGAAGTCGTCCTTGCCCACCATTTTCTCTTCGGTAGGGTAGGAGGAGATGACAAACTCGCCCAGTTTCTCGTCCTTGAAGGCTTGGGCATTCAAGTCTTTCTCGTAGTTGGAAGGTCGGAAGTTCTTCATTGCCATCGACTGCTTGTCATGGATGAGCACCACTTGCGTCTCGTGCTCACCCTCACGAAGTCCACCGTCTAAGGCGATGCACACCGCCCATTGCGCCATGTCGGCAGGTTGGATGCGTCGGTTGATCATTCGTTCGAAGTTGACGATAAGGTTGAAAGCCACCTTATCTATGTAGTCGGCATCAGCAATGATGACGTTCTCACTCCACTTGATGTTGTTGGTATCTAATGAATTCATGGGCACAAAAATACAAAGAATATTTCTATTTCCGTCTATTTGAAGATATAAAATAATGAAAAAGGTGTGATTTTCATCATTTATACCCATTTCGCCAGTTGATGTCCGGAGAGCACGGCGATGAGACCGAGGGCGAGACTGCCGAAGAGATAGAGCATCATATAGGTGTAATGCTCATCTTTCATCAGTGCCGAACCCTCGTTCATGAAGGTGGAGAAGGTGGTGAAACCGCCGCAGAAGCCCGTGGTGAGGAGCAGTTTGGTGGAAGGTGACATCCATCCCCCGCCATTCCAGTTCAAGCCGGAGAGGAATCCGATGATGAGGCAGCCTAATACATTGACCGTCATCGTGCCGAAAGGAAAGGCGATGAGGCTACACGACTGCACCATCTTGGAAATCCAATATCTCATGCCGCCCCCGAAGAAGCTGCCGATGCTTACTATCAATATTTCTTTCATCTTCTTATCTCCTTATATATAATAACTTGTATGATAATTCCTCGTATATACTGTCATGTTTTGAAATAGAAATAGTTTCAATCTGTATGGTCGAATAAAACTCTGTTCTTTATATTCTACAAACCTTCCAATACCCATTTCCATGCAGGTCTTATTTCTATTCTGAGTCCATCACGCACAATCTTCCCTTCATCCTCATAGGTAATTATCATAGCTCTCTTCAGAGGATGCAAACCATGCAAGGCTACTAATGCTTTCACTTCTCGTTCTATGGTTTCCCCGTCGCTCATCTGATAGCTCGCCTGAACAGCTATCCCCTCATCCGGCACATAGAAATCAACCTCTATGTTTCTATTATAATAGTATAAGCCCTTGGCGTATTTCTTATATAATGTAATTGCGCAAAGGTTCTCTAGTAAAGAGGTGTTCGGATTGTTGATGAAGAGATGCAGCAGCCCATTATCTACAAAATAATGTTTTTTAATTGTTTCTTTCTCTACGAACTTGGAGACATAATTGTCTATAGAAATCAACAAACATGATTCTTGCAGATAGCGAACATACTCCATTACCGTTGATGGGCTACATGGAGTATCGGTTGCTTTTATCAGATTGCTCAAACGATTCAAGGAGCATGGCTGTTTCACGCTTTCTGCCAATCTTCTTACACAAAGGCGTAAGGCATCCTCGTTCTTTATTTTGTGCCGAACCACCAGGTCATTAAAGAAAATACGATTATATAAGCTGTTGAGCCATATTCTCTTTTCTTGAAAATGCACAAGCTCAGGGAAACCACCCCAATCAAAGTAAGTTCGGAAATGGCGCTGCAGTTCATTTGCTTTTCGGCCATATTGCCAATTCTTTGAATGCAAGACTCCAACAGCTTTCAGATATTCAGAAAAGCTATATGGAAACACGCTGTTATCCAGGTATCTTCCTCCCAATACAGTCTCTATGTCACGACTCAGCATCTTGGCATTGCTGCCAGTTATATAGACACGATATTTTTGGTTGGCTAGACGGCGTGCAAAGTTCGCCCACCCTTCAACATTCTGTATCTCATCAAAGAAGAAGATGGGTTGGCCTTCATACATGCTATGATAGGCTTGCAATATGAAATCTAAGTCTGTTACCGACATTCCTTGCAAACGTTCATCGTCAAAGTTGATATACACGATATCTTCTATATCAACTCCATTTGCCAGCAATTGCTGTATTCTCTGGTATAGCAAATAGGATTTTCCTGCTTGTCTTACTCCTACAAACACATAATTGCCATATTCCTCTAAGTTTAGAGGACGTTGTACCAAATGAATACGACCTATATATTCTTGGCTCTCAGCTATTATCGTTCGAAACAATTCCTTTTCCATATACTTACTTTTTGTGGCAAAAGTACGAATTTTATTTGATACTACAAAATTAAAAGACATTTTTTATTCGGTGGCAGCGAATAAAATGGCGCAATACTATTCGCTGTCGCCGAATAAAATCGATAAATAGAAGATTATGAACCCGCTTTTTTAGGAGAAAATGAACTGAAAAAAGATAATCCTCAGCTTAATTTTCCCCACTATTCTTTCTTTTCATTCCATGCCAGAATCAATCCGATGACGCCTGAATAGCTCTTTCTGCCTTCTGCCACATGGTTGCCCTTGAGGTAGAAATCGAAGATGAAATCCTGGGCGGCATCCAAAACCTTGCATCGCTTGCTGAGCCAGTAGTGGCGGTCGCTCTTTGCCAGTTGGATTATCTCGGGACGGATGTATTTCAGGAATCTTTCTCCTTCCTTTTCGCCAAGAATATCAAAGACATTGTTCAATACATGGAAGAAGATGTGGTAATAGCCGCTGAATCTCACCTGCTTATCCGCCGATGCGGTGCACACGATGTAACTGTAGAAATTCGCCTCACCCTCGTTGGCAACACCCAGAAAATGGGCAAACTCGTGGGCGTAGGTGGCTGGATAATCGTGGGGGAGAATATCGCCGTTTAGGGTGAATTCGCAGAAGAAAGGCCCCATGCTTCCGGTAACGCCCGACATCGAACTGATGGGTGTGAATACCATCGTCTTGGCATGAGGATGCTGGTTGAAAGGCGCATTGATACCTTCCTTATAACCTATTTTATTATATTCCTTCAGAATAGCATCCCATACCCGATTTTTCAAACCATCATCTGCGATGCTATCAGAGAAAAAACTCTTTTCAGAAATGCTTAAAGCGTTAAGGCTGTCGGCATATTGATAGGCGAATGCCTTGAATTTAGCTTCGCTTACTTCCACCGGCTTCATTCCTGTTCTATCATAGATATTCGGCTGGGAGTAGTTCAATCCCCAGGCGATGTAGAACCAGGCATATACCCAAAGCAGGTATTCTGCCACTCTTCCGAATACCACTCGCTTCTTCAAGAATCTAACTTTCTTTTCTTTCCCAACGATTCCTTTTCCGTCAATCCCTTTTTTGATGATTTCTTTCCTTACGAGCGTTTTTCGGATGCAGAGGTGGTAGATGGGGTAGAGGATGACCCAGGCGATGCTGAGGGCGATGAAGAGGTCGCCGACGGCAAAGGGAATCCAACCCGACAGGTGGGAGAGTGCCATCCCGATGAGGGGATAGACGAAGAAGGTGTATATGATGCCCCATGTCGGTATCGTCTTGGTGAGTGTGATGAGCAGGAGCAGGGCAATCAGCACCCAGTGTCTCCATTTCAGTCGCCTGAGGCATTTTCTCTGCTCCACCCATTTCATCCTTCCGAGCCATTTCTGCAGTCCGAGTCGTAAAGTCTTTATGTTCATGTCTTGTATTTCTCCTTCTTTAAATCAAGATTTGCTTGTAAGCTTTTGTTTGCTATTTGTGTGCAAAGGTACAAAAATATGTCAGAAAGTTTGCTCGTTTTCGTGGAAATTTATAATTTTGTACTGCGTATATATAATGTTTTGTACTGAATATACAAAAGGTGGTGTTTTTTGAGATATGCAAGGCAATAAAAATAAGAGACAATGAAGAAGGCATCGAAGAATGAAAACGTGGTGGAGCTAGACTTATTTGCTCCTAAGGATTTTGGAGAGGAAGAGAGTGCCAAGGCGACGAAGGCTGATGAGGTGACGAAGACTGATGAAGCAAAGTCGAATGAGGCGAGCGAGGACGAAGTCGCTTCGGTGATGTCATCTGATGTCGCCTCCCTCTTCTTGCGTCTCTCCCAGTCACGTTTTCGCAGCAGTTTCTATCTGAATCAGAAGGACCGGGCGATTATCGCCGACAAGGGGATGGCGACTATACGTGAGCATGCTCGTCAGATCATCGCCAGGCGATTGGCTCCCGCCGTCATCCCCAATGATGGCAGGCAGACCCCGATGCGTCATGGTACGTCGCCCGTCTTCATCGCCCAGCACGCCACCGCCTGTTGCTGCCGTGGCTGCCTGGAGAAGTGGCACCATATCCCGAAGGGCAGGGCGTTGACTGCCGATGAGCAAGCCTACGTGGTGGAGGTCATCATGCGGTGGATAGAGAAATTTTATGATATTTCCCCTTCCTTGCAATAAAGCTGCATATTCTGCGTTTATTAATTATTTAATAAAAACTTGCTCGATTGGGGCAGGAAAGCATGACATTAATTCAAATTTAGACTTAGAAATGATAGAATACATCAAGGGCGAACTCGCCGACTTGACTCCGACCATGGCCGTACTCGAAACGAATGGAGTGGGGTATGGACTGAATATATCACTCAACACTTATACCGCCATTCAGGGCAAGGCCCAAGTGAAGCTCTATGTCCATGAGGTGCTCGTGGCTGTTGGAAGAGACGACTCCTTCACCCTCTTCGGATTTGCCAGCAAGCAGGAGCGTGAGCTTTATCGACAGCTCATCACCGTGTCGGGCGTGGGTGCCAACACGGCGAGGATGATTCTCTCCTCGCTCTCGCCTGCCGAACTCTGCAATGTGATTTCGTCTGGCAACGAGAAGATGCTCAAGGGCGTGAAGGGCATCGGACTGAAGACGGCGCAACGCATCATCATCGACCTAAAGGACAAGATTGTGACGCTCGGCATCGCCGACGAACTCTCTGCCAACGGCGCCAACGTGGAGATGGTCAACAACGACGTGAAGGAAGAGGCAGTGAGCGCACTCACCATGCTCGGCTTCTCGCCTGCACCTTCTGCCAAGGTGGTGGTCGAGATTCTGAAGGCGCAGCCTGACTTGAAAGTCGAGGAAGTAATCAAGCTCGCCTTGAAACAAATCAAATAATAGATTTTAGATGTTGAAACGACGAGAATATAAATATGGCTATTGGGTAATGGCATTGCTGGCAATCTTTATTGTTGGTAATGCCATTGCTGTGCCATACCTACAGGATAACAGAACCCGAAATAGACAGCGCAACGCTTCCTCGCAGCAGGTTTCAGCGGATGGAAAGCGGGCGGCTGCCAAGGGCGCCAATGCCTCTGGCAAAAATGCCAATAGCAAGAACGCTATCACCGCCCAACCGATTTTCGCCGACGAGGACAGCATCCCCGATAGTCTCTTGCACCCTCGATGGCCTATCCAGCGCACGCAGCCCATCACCCTCTCCGACCTCTATCAGAGTCCGCTCGACCTAGACCGTCCTGAGAACATGAGATACCAGGTGGAGTACAACGATACACTCGACCGCTACGTCATCGGCAATCGAATGGGCAACACGTGGCTCTCCACGCCTATCATGATGACGCCTTCCGAGTATCGCACATGGAGCGAGATGCAGGAGCGCAACGCCTACTTCCGCAAGCAGAACGACGAGATATACAAGGCGAAAGGCAAGGAGAAGTTTGACTTCACCGACATGCACTTCGACCTCGGACCTGCCGAGAAAATCTTCGGTCCGGGCGGCATCCGTGTCAAGACGCAAGGCTCCGCCGAACTCAAGTTTGGCGTGAAGACCAAGAGCATCGACAACCCTTCGCTGCCTATCCGCAACCGAAAGACCACGATGATGGACTTCGATGAGAAAATCAACCTCAACGTGAACGGACGTGTGGGCGACAAGATGAACTTGAACCTCAACTACAACACCGATGCCACCTTCGACTACGATGCCCAGAACATGAAGTTGAAGTATGATGGCAAGGAAGACGAGATTATCAAGCTCGTGGAGGCGGGTAACGTGTCGTTCCCAGCCAACTCCTCCTTGATACGAGGAGCCAGCAGCCTCTTCGGAATCCGTACTGACATGCAGTTTGGCAAGCTCAAGTTGCAGACCGTCATCTCGCAGAAGAAGTCATCCTCCAAGAGCGTCTCCTCCAAGGGCGGCGTGCAGCTCACGCCTTTCGAGAAGAACGTGGCAGACTATGAGGAGAACAAGCACTTCTTCCTCTCCAGATATTTCAGAAACCGATACGATGGATGGATGCAGAAGTTGCCTAACCTCACCACCGGCATCACCATCAACCGTGTGGAGATTTGGGTGACCAACAAGACCGGTTCCACCGACAACACTCGCAACATCGTGGCGCTCACCGACCTGGGCGAGACCGAGAAACTCTCCAACCCGATGTGGACGGCTGGCGGTACCGTGCCATCCAACAGAGCCAACACCGAGTATGATGCCATGGTGAGCCAGTATGCCTCGGCTCGTGACGTGAACCAGACTTCCTCCACCTTGGAGGGAGCGGGACTCGTGGGCGGCGATGACTTCGAGAAACTGGAGAGCGCACGCCTCCTCAACTCCTCCGAATACACCGTGAACTCAGCCATGGGATATATCTCGCTGCGAACCCAGTTGCAGACCGACCAGGTGCTTGCCGTGGCTTACGAATACACCTATGGCGGAGTGACCTACCAGGTGGGCGAGTTCGCCAGCGACATCACCGACACCAAGCAGTGCCTGTTCGTGAAGTCGCTCAAGAACACGAGCAACAATCCGCAGCAGGGCAACTGGGACTTGATGATGAAGAACGTCTATAACCTCGCCTCGCAGGTGGAGAAGGAGAAGTTCCGACTCGACGTCAAGTTCCAGAGCGATACCACTGGCGTCTATCTCACCTACATCCCTGAGAAGGAGGTGAAGCAGACACCGCTCATCAAGGTGCTCGGTGCCGACCGACTCGACAACAACAACAATGCCCACAGCAATGGCTACTTCGACTATGTGGAGGGCTACACCGTGTCGGGTGGTAGCGTCTTCATCCCGAAGGTGGAGCCATTCGGAAGCTATATCTACCAGTACTTGAAGGGAAAGGGCATCGACGATGAGAAAGCCCGAAGCTACGCCTTCACCGAACTCTACGACAGCACCAAGACGGTGGCGAAGCAGATAGCCGAGAAGAACAAGTATCTCTTGGTGGGACAATTCAAGGGCTCCTCTGCCAATGTCATCTCGCTCGGAGCGGTCAATGTGCCGCAGGGTTCCGTGGTGGTGACGGCAGGTGGTGTCACGCTGAGCGAAGGCTCCGACTACTCGGTGGATTACAATGCTGGCGAGGTGACCATCCTCAACCAGAGCATCATCGATGCCGGAACGCCGGTCAACGTGTCGCTGGAGAGCAACACCGACTATGGCATGACGAGAAAGACCATGTTCGGTCTCAACTGGGAGTACGACTTCTCGAAGAACTTCCAGCTGAGCGGTACCTTCCAGCACCTGAGCGAGCAGCCTCTGCTCACCAAGGTGTCGATGGGCGACGAGCCTCTCAACAACACTCTCTGGGGCATCAACGTGAACTGGAAGAAGGAGAGCCAGTGGCTCACCAATGTGCTCGACAAGATACCATTCCTGCACCTCACGCAGCCTTCCCACATCTCCTTCACGGGCGAGTTCGCTCAGTTGATAGCCGGACTGGCGGGCGGCACGCAAGACAACGCCTCCTACCTCGACGACTTCGAGAGCACCAAGACCAGCATCGACGTGATGACACCTACCTCGTGGATTCTCTCCAGCGTGCCATCCATGTTCCCTGAGAACAAGGACAAGACGGGGCTGACGAGTGGATTCAACCGTAGCCAGATGGCATGGTACACCATCGACCCTCTCTTCAATCGCAAGGGAAGCACGCTCACGCCAGGACACATCAAGGGCGACTACAACCAGTTGAGCAACCACTACGTGAGAGCGGTCTATATGAGAGAGCTCTTCCCATTGCGCCAGACTCAGACCTACAGCACGGAGACGAGCACGGTGAACGCCATGAACATCGCCTACTATCCTAACGAGCGTGGTCCGTACAACTTCAATGTCAACGACCTGCAGCAGGACGGAACCCTGGCGAACCCTCTGAAGCACTGGGGTGGCATGATGCGCCGACTCGACACCAACGACTTCGAGCAAGCCAACGTGGAGTACATCGAGTTCTGGCTCCTCGACCCATTCATCTATAGCAGTCAGCAGCCCGATGCCAATCGCTATGGCGGCGACTTCTACATCAACCTGGGCGAGGTGAGCGAGGACATCCTCAGAGACGGCAAGAAGTTCTATGAGAGCGGCATGCCAGTGGATGGCAGCAACAGCTTCACCTACACCCAGTGGGGCAAGATACCTACTCAGAGCACCGTGACCTATGCCTTCGCCACCACCAGTGGCAGCCGTGCCTTGCAGGATGTCGGCTTCAATGGTCTCACCGATGCCGAGGAGCAAGAGTTCTATCGCTCTGCCTATCTCGACCAGATACAAGGCAAGGTGAACCAAGCCGTCTTCGACAGCATCTTTGCCGACCCAGCCCACGACGACTACCACTACTATCGTGGCACCGACTGGGACCAGCAGCAAGCGCCTATCCTCTTCCGCTACAAGTATATCAACAATCCGCAAGGCAACTCGCCCGACAGCGACAGCCGCACGGAGAGATACGATACCTCCTACAAGTCAACGCCCGACGTGGAGGACATCAACCAAGACTATACGCTCAATGAGTATGAGAAGTACTTCCAGTACCATGTGAGCGTGCGCCCTGAGGACTTCGTGGTGGGCAAGAACTATATCGTGGACAAGCGAGAATACACCCCGAGCTTGCCGAACGGCAACAAGGAGACCGTGACGTGGTACCAGTTCCGCATCCCAGTGGATCAGTATGAGTCGAAGGTGGGCAATATCAACGACTTCTCCAGCATCCGCTTCATGCGCATGTTCCTCACCAACTTCGAGAAGCCTATCATCATGCGCTTCGGTACGCTCGACCTCGTGCGTGGCACCTGGCGTACCTACGACCAGCCGCTCAGCGCTGCCAATGGCGGAACCTTGGAGGCGAGTGCCGTGAGCATCGAGGAGAATGCCGAGAAGGAGCCAGTCAACTACGTCTTGCCTCCAGGCATCCGACGTGGTCAGGACCCATCGCAGGCACAGCTCGTGGAGGACAACGAGCAGGCTTTGAGTCTCGTGGTGAAGAACATGAATACGGGCGAGGCGAAGGCAGTGTATAAGAACACCACCCTCGACTTGCGCCAGTACAAGCGCATACAGATGTTTACCCATGCCAATGCCTTGGCACAGAACACCACCGAGCTGCAAGACAACCAGCTGGCTGTGTTCATCCGCTTGGGTAGCGACTACAAGAACAACTACTATGAGTATGAGATACCGCTCAAGTTGACACCGGAAGGCAAGTACAATCGCCGTTCGCTCGAAGACTGCAAGGCGGTATGGCCTGAGGACAACATGCTCGACGTGCCGCTCTCCGTCTTCACCGCCCTCAAGAAGGAGCGCAACAAGGCGAAGGCGATGGGCATGGCTTCCTACTCGCAGCCTTATACCGCCTACGACAGCAGTCACCCTAACAACAAGTTGACGCTCGTGGGCAACCCTACCCTGGGCGAGGTGAAGACGATGATGATCGGCGTGCGCAACAACTCAGGCGAGGTGAAGAGCGGCGAGGTGTGGGTGAACGAGCTTCGCTTGCTGGAGCACAACAACAAGGGTGGATGGGCTGCCAACGGCAATCTGAACGTGCAACTCTCCGACTTCGGTAGCGTGAATGCCACGGGTCGCTATACCAGCGAGGGATTCGGCGGACTGGAGGACAAGGTGGCGAGCCGCAGCACCGACAGCTACGGCACCTACAGCGTGACCACCAGCTTGGAGCTAGGAAAATTCTTCCCTGACAAGGCGAAGGTGAGCATACCTTTATATTATAGCGTGACCAAGGAGAAGACCTCTCCTAAGTACAATCCGCTCGACACCGACATGGAGCTGAAGGACGCTCTCGACGCAGCTGGCTCGAAGCACGAGCGCGACTCCATCGAGAACATCGCCGTGACGAAGGTGACCAACACCAACTTCTCCATCTCCAACGCTCGTGTCGGCATTGCCACCAAGCGCCATCCGATGCCTTACGACCCTGCCAACTTCTCCTTCTCCTACAGTCACTCCCACCAGCATACGCAGGGAGAGACCACCGTGTATGAGAACGAGGACAACTGGCGTGGTTCGCTCGACTACTCGTGGACACCGGTGTATAAGGCTTGGGAGCCTTTCAAGAAGCTGAAGAACAAGAGCAAGTGGCTCGACATCCTGAAGCGATTCGGACTGAACTGGTTGCCGCAGAACGTGACCTTCAACACCGAGATGACGCGCAACTACTATGAGTTGCAGGAGCGAGACATGGAATCGACCGAGAACTCGCAGTTGCCGCTCTCGTTCAGCGAACAGTTCTTGTGGAACAGAGAGTTCTCGATGCGCTGGGACTTGACGAAGAACCTGCACATGAACTTCCAGAGTGCCACCCACGCCCAGATAGAGGAGCCTTACACGCCAGTGAACAAGGACCTCTATGCCGACCAGTATCATGCCTGGAAGGACTCCGTGTGGACGAGCATCAAGCACTGGGGTGCGCCGCTCGACTACAACCAGACTTTTACGGCTTCCTATCAGTTGCCGCTCAACCTCTTGCCAGCTTTCGACTGGATCAATGCCGATGCCAACTACAACGCCACCTATTCGTGGGAGCGTGGCACGGAGGACGAGGACGGTGTATCGTATGGCAACACCATCAACACCAACCGCAGTCTGAACATCAATGGTACGTTCAATCTCGTGAAGCTCTACAACCACGTGCCTTTCCTGAAGAAGGTGAACCAAAAGTTCGACAAGGAGCCTTCTCGCTCGCAGATTCAGAAGAAAAAGCAGGAGAAGGACCAAGCCAAGAAGGAGGCACAGAAGCGCAAGCAGGAGCTAGCCAAGGTGCGCCAGGATGCCATCGACGCTGGAAAGGACCCTGATGAGGCTGAGAAGGAGTGGACGAGCAAGCAGAACAAGAAGGCGCAGCAACAGAAGAAGAACCTGCCGCTCAACAAGAAGGCTTTCGAGAAGGAAATTGTGCTGAAGCCGATCTTGGCGAAAGTCGATACTGTGAAGAGTGAAGAACGAAGAGTGAAGAATGCTAATGCTGAGGCTTCTGCCAAGAAGGACGAGGCGAAGAAGTATGTCGATGTGAAGCACGGCAAGAACAGCAAGCGCTTGATCGTCTCTGCCAAGACCGCCGACGGAAAGGCGTTCCATCTGAAATACAAGACGCTCGACAACAATACCATCCGCATCACCTCCAAGGTGGATAGCCTCACCAAACTCAAGGTGACCGTGCTCGCCAAGGAGCCGCTGGAGGACAAGGGCTGGTACAAGACGATGCAAGCCATCACCCGTGTGGCGATGATGGTGCGCAACGCCAGCTTCAGCTATCGCAACAATTATCAGCTCACCCTTCCAGGCTTCCTGCCTACCATCGGCGATGCCTTCGGACAGACCAAGCAGGGCATCATGTCGCCAGGTCTCGACTTCGCCTTTGGTATGGTGAACGACAACTACATCAGCAAGGCTAGGGAGCACGACTGGTTGCTGCTCAACGACTCCATCGCCACCCCTGCCACCACGAGCAAGACCGAGGACCTGCAGATTCGCATGACACTGGAGCCAGTGAAGAACCTGAAGATAGACCTCAATGCCTCTCGCACGATGACCACGCAGAAGAGCATACAATATATGTATGAGGGCACGCCTACCACGCAGAGCGGAACCTTCCAGATGACCACTATCTCGCTGGGCACCGCCTTCGAGGGAATGGGCAGCGCCAACAGTGGTTATCGCAGCAAGACATTCGAGAAGTTTGTCGCCTCGCTCGATGGCTTCCGCAGCCGTGTGGAACAGCAGTACGAGGGTATGACCTATCCAGCTGGTTCCGCCTTGGCAGGAGGCAAGTTTGATGCCGAGCGCACACCGGTCAACCCATACAGTGCCGATGTGATGGTGCCAGCCTTCCTCAATACCTATACGAGCATGGGTGGCAAGTCGCTCTCGCTCTTCCCGGCTCTGAGCCGACTGCTGCCTAACTGGACCATCCGCTACAGCGGACTGAGCAAGTTGCCTTGGTTCCGTGACCACTTCAAGAGTGTGAACATCAACCACTCCTACAAGAGTGTCTTTGCCGTGGGCAGCTACAATAGCTACAGCACGTTCCAGGAGTACATGAACGGTCTCGGTTTCGTGGAGGATGCCACCACGGGCAATCCTTCGCCTAGCAGCATGTTCAACATCTCCCAGGTGAGCATCAACGAATCCTTCTCGCCATTGCTCGGTCTCGATGTCACGCTCAACAACAATATGACCCTCAAGGGCGAGTATCGTCAGACGCGCGTGCTGAACCTCAGCATGACGAGCATCCAACTCAACGAGGCGGTGAGCAAGGACTGGGTGGTAGGCTTGGGCTATCGCCTGAACGACTTCAACCTCTTCGGAGGTGGCAAGCGCAAGGTGGTCAAGTCGAAGGGCAAGAATGGTTCGGCTTCGGGCAAGAATGCGTACAACAACAATGGCTCCAGCAGCAGTTCGTCAAGCAGTCGCAATCGTTCGTATGGCACCAACCACGACCTCAACTTGCGCCTCGACTTCAGCTTCCGCAAGCAGGCAGCCATCGTGAGAGACATCGCCTCGATGGTGAGCAGTGCGAGCAGTGGCAACAATGCCTTGAAGCTGAGTTTCTCGGCAGATTACACGTTCAGCAAGTTGCTCACGATGAGTTTCTACTATGATCGTCAGACGAACACGCCATTGCTTTCGAGCAGCAGCTATCCGACGACGACGCAAGACTTCGGTCTGAGCATCAAGTTCTCGCTGACGAGGTAGTGGGGGAGTTTTGCTGAAAATACAAAATAGGGTGTGTCCGCTTTGGACATACCCTATTGCGTTTTTGTGGAAGCCAGCTAATTGCTTTTTGATATCACCTTGATAACACTTTGAAAAAAAACTGAGATTCTGAACTGAGATAGCTTTCTCTCTATATCCATAGTTTATAAAAACTGTGACAACTGTGACGTGTGACAAAATTTCATTTAATCATTAAATTCTCTCTCTCTTTCTTGCTCATACCGAGCAAGGTGTAGCCATGCTTAGCGGCGTACTATGTTCTCCAACTGCAGTTTTCCAAAATTATTCCCCATTTTCCTTGCGAATCCGAGAAATAAATCGTATTTTTGCAGTAGATTTGCAGATTCATGGAATGAAACGGATTTAAAGGTCCATTACGGATGAGAATCCATCATATAAGTTTAACATTAAAAATCAAGCGAAAATGACAAATTTGATTAGTT
>ERZ1026894.800-NODE-800-length-21224-cov-3.940573_pt1 | contig 21224 bp, 30 predicted proteins | sample MGYA00380177_ERZ1026894 | MGnify/ENA primary metagenome ERZ1026894 (study PRJEB33269, sample SAMEA4719813) | human gut metagenome | biome: human-associated habitat; feature: organic feature; material: feces | place: Cameroon | collected 2013-10 ... | reverse complement strand
GCGGAAACAAGCGCGGCGGCGTCTGCGCGGTAACTATCAAAATCGGCGTGCATTGCTTTTGTGTCCACGCCGTCGCCCGTGCAATAGCTTTTGAACGTGGTAAAGGTCAAGGCCTTATTTTCGGCGTTGGCGGCGGTAATAGCGTCAATAAAATTAATAGTCATAGTGCGTACTTCCTTTCATGTGTGTTGTGTGTGGTGGTGGTGGTGAATTATCAAGCGCGGGCTGTGTGTTCGTTGTTCCCCGCGTTTGATTGTAGCTAGATTGTACCACAAGGGTATTACCCTGTACATATCCAAAAGTTGCAAGAATATGGACAAAAAGTGCATGAATAGGGCACAGTAGGCAAAAAGTACAGTGCAACGTGCAATAGTGTGGGAACGATCGGATATATTGTACACAAAAGCACAGAATGTGCAACGACCTTTTGCGCGCGATATAATGACCGCGCGATATAATATATATAATACGGTGAATATATCGAAAAACGATAAATGTGTTGCCATGGCAACATATGGTAAAATATGGTAGCATGTTGTAGAAACAACAAACTGTGCATATCGTCTATATACAGTATGGTCTATTGCTGTAGACCGATTATACATACTAACATAGTAGGTTATAGCAAAAAAAATGGGCCCACGCCCACGCGATACAGCCCGCCCACGCTGTACCATGTACAAGCCCGCGCCGCTATGTTACCGCCCTAAACTATGCAAAAGAATTGGCTTTTTTTGCATAGTGCATTTTTTAGCGATAATACGCCAAAAACAGCGCTATATAAGGGCGGGGGATGGTTAAAAATCCAGGGCGGTTTTGATCCTCACTATTAAGGTAAGTAGTCCACTCTAACTCTCGGCTCTCATTTTGCCCAGCCACCCAACATCCCAGTTCTCCCCCAGATCCAGCATCCCACTTCGATCCGCCACTTCGGCAATTCCACGCTCCACCGCCCAAAAATGCCGCTCAAAAACACCTTCAAAACCATAAATTCCGGCCTATTTTTGCATCAAAACGATCAATTTCAGCCCATTTTCATCAAAAAACAGCGTACTTTCGTCGAATTTGCACCAGCACCGCCCCATACGATCCCGAAAACGCCCCGCGAGGCCACTTTTACGCCTCTCTAGGGCATATTTTTTGCATTTTCTGCTTGACGTTCGGGTATAAGTCTGGTATAATATAGGTACGGAAGCGGAAAAGCGCCGCAAAAACCACCCAGCAGGGGCCAACAGAGGAGCTCATAATAATGAAACGCACAAACAAAACCGCTAAAAAGTTACCAGCACCCGCAAGTCCTACCTGTAACGATGCTTTAGCCACCGCCTTGGCGGCTATCATTGGCAATACAACAGCAGAGCAGCGCAATGCTCTCGTGCAGGGGATCGTTTCTCAGCTCGGATACCAGGTGATCACAGATTCTACGATTGCAGCGCCTCGTCGTAAGCGCACAACAAAGACTGACTCCCTGTATAAGTCTAACGGCAAGCTAAAAGCTCGCGCTGCTGACCCCATCCGCACCAAAGAAGAGTTCCAAGCTATCGGCAGCTATCTGCTGACTCATGGCAATGCTCGCAATCGTCAGCGTAATTATACCTTATATATATGCGGCGTCACGCTCGGCCTGCGCGTTAGTGATATTCTCAAGATCAAGATCGGCGATGTATACGATATCTCGCACAACACTGTCTTTGATCACATTCACCTGATTGCCAAAAAGAATAAGAAGCCAACCACTGACATCATCACCCCTATGGCGACTGATGCAATTAGCAACTTGGTCGAGGAAATCCGAGCCGCACAGCATGGTGTTCTTGATCCAGAGTGGCCATTGTTCCAGACGCAGAAATGGAGCCACGCTGGTGGAGTGACCAAGCCTTTAACCGGGACCCAGGTGTACCGCATCTTGACTCAAGCCGCAGAAGCGTGTGATGTGAATGGCCACATTGGCACGCACACCATGCGTAAGACATACGGCTATTCAGCCAACGTAGCAATGGCCAACGCTGGTATTGATACGAATATTGCGATGGAGACACTGCAGGCAAAGCTTGGTCACCGCGACCAGACTACAACATTGCGCTATATCGGCATTCAGCAAAACAACAAGGATGCTTTGGGCTTGGCTGTGGACGCTATTTTGCATTGATTGATGCCGCATTGGGCAGTGCCAATTTTTAACAGAGATATACCCGAACATAAACACTTTATAGGAGACTTTTTATGACAAATACAAATGATCTTTCAGCCCCGGCCAAAGACTTTATCAATCGCAATCGGCCGGGATTCCGCGCTGATATGCGCCACTTGATGACCACCTTCATCGATGACATTGTAGACTTTGCGGACGCGCACCATGTGGACCGCGAGACTACGATGCTGGAGGTAGGGCAGCAGCTGCGGATGATCCCAAGCTATGCGGATCTGACGAGGTATCGGCCAACCCCGTTAGATGACGATGCTGCGCAGCAGTAATGGAGGGTAACCAATTGATTACATCTGATGATTACATTGCTAAAGCGCCAACATTGACCATATACGATGGACTCATGAAAGCCCAAAGTGTATTGGCCGCACATAACAATGTCCTCGTCTCCGTATCAGGTGGTGCAGATAGTGATTGCATGATTGACATTGTTGAGAACCTTATCCCAAGAGACGGTGAGCATGATGTGACTTATGTTTGGTTTGATACGGGTGTTGAAATGGATGCCACAAAGCGGCATTTGACATTTCTTGAAGAAAAATACAACATCAAAATCCATCGCGAGCGTGGCAAGACACAAGTGGCCGGTGCTGTACGCAATGTTGGTTATCCATTTTACAGCAAGATGTTCGCTGAATATATTTATCGTCTTCAAAAGCACGGATTCCAATGGGAAGATGAACCATTTGATATTTTATATAAAAGGTATCCAGACTGTAAGGCCGCTCTACGCTGGTGGTGCAGCAACTGGAAAGATGAACCGCATAAGCCCCTTCAATCAGAAATCGCATCGGCAAAACTGCTGAAAGAGTTCATGATCGAGAATCCGCCCACCTTTAATATATCTAGTCGTTGCTGCAATGAATCCAAAAAGAAAGTTGGAGACGCGGTGCGCAAGAAATACTGTGCAGATATACAGCTGGTTGGAATTCGCAAAGCAGAGGGTGGCGCACGTTCTACAGGAGTTAAGACCTGTATGGCCGATGGGGCACACGGGAAACAATATTATCCACTATTTTGGTGGAAAGCAGAAGACAAAATAGCGTTTGAAAAAAGCTATAGTATCGTCCATAGTGATGCCTATACAGTATATGGATGTAAGCGTACCGGATGCGCAGGATGTCCATTTGCCGGACATTTTGAAGACGAACTAACGATGCTATGGCAACATGAACCACAACTTGCAAACGCTGTTGAACATATATTCGCACCTTCGTATGAATATACGAGAGCTTACCGGAAATACCGGAACGAACACAAGGCGCCGAGCTTCGCCGCGGATGACTACGACGATGAGTATGACGACAAGGGAGACTTGCCGCTGTGAGTGATACATATAACTCGGCAGACTGGAAAGCGAGGCTAAAGAAGTGACGACCGTATTGATCAATATCCTGATATTTATTGTTGCAGCCGTAGTGTTTACGTGGACATCAGGCCAGACACATGAAATTTACAAGTTGCCCGGACTTTTAACGTCGTCAATACTGTCTGCCGCGTGGATCATTTGTGCCAATATAAGCTCTATTGCCTGCGCATATACAGAATACCGTGCAGCTGCAGAACTCTTTGCGACAGACGGCAAAGAGGACTACGGAATGTTTAACTTTGCACTTATCGTATTCGTGGTCATTTGTTTTATTACTATTGGTATCTTTGTATCAGACTACGACACTTTCCCGCTCGTAAGCCTCCTGGAATGTCACAAACAGGTAGACGGCGTTTTTGATAACACCCCGCGTATTCCATACAGCACCTTTAAAAAGATGTACAAACTGCACCCGGAGAATTTCAAATTTATCGATCCGCAGCATTGCCTTTCTTTTTATAGTTTTGAATATCGCGGCAAGAGGTTCTCTCTAAGCTTTCTGGACTTTGTGCGGGCGTTATCCCTAATCAATGAACATATAACAGAAAAGGACTTAGCACGCAAAAGAGCTACACTGGTTGAAAAATACGAAGAGCAGGCAAAGCTTTGTGCCATAATGCGAGACGATCTAGCCAGCGACCTTGCCGCCATAGAAAAGCAAAAGACCGATGCCTACAACAAAATTAAGACATCTACAGATAACATTAACGAGATAGTCAACAGATTGATAAAGGAGACACACTGATGGACGCAGTTGAATTTTTCAAGACGGTAAAAAGGTTATGCAAAAATCAAGGCTGCAATGGATGCCCTGTTTGTAAAAATAACACATGCATGGTTATGCTCATAGCTAGGCTCTACGGAGTTTCAGATGAAAGCATTGAAGAAACGATTTCAAAAGTTGAACAATGGTCAAAAGATCACCCAGTCAAGACCCGCCAGAGCGAGTTTTTGAAGATGTTTCCGAAGGTTCCTATGAAGGACGACGTAATTGATGTTTGCCCTGCAACGGTTGTAAAAGGGCTTAAAAATGCCGAGCACTGCAATCATATATTATGTGAGGATTGTAGAAAAACATTTTGGCTTATGGAGGTATCCGAATGATTACATATAATGACATGCCCGTTATGGGCAAATATAGCAGTCTCCACGCCATTACATTAACAGACCGGCAGCCACACGAAGTAATTGATCATGTGCGGCGTTGGTTTGCTGAGGTAGGGGAGAAGCTGAATATCGATATCCAGACTATCACGCAGATTGCGGATGGCCGCTGCATCTACACTACGATCTGGTACATTGAGGTAAAGTGATGATTGAAATTCCATTTACAGTAGAAGACAAAGTTTGCGTTATAATGCGCGGCGATACAATTTATGGCATAAAAAATGGCAACTACGGATTTTATAAAACCGGCGATTATTCAGATAGTGATGTGTCGTTTGTTTTGATGATGCAGAAAGATGCAGAACGGAAATGTGAAGAACTTGGCAATGATTGTACGTGTTGTTACATCGCTGGGACGGCAACTATAAAAGGATGGGCGCCGTACAATGACTGCAATGAGGTGGCGAGATGAGACCAATTGATGCTGACAAAGTAATAGACGCACTAGACGATGCCGGGATAGAACTGTACCCTTCTGAATATGAAGAGTTTCAAGCGCAACTTGATAAAATGCCTACCATTGATCCCGAATCCCTACGGCCTACGGCGCACTGGATACAATGCGACCTTGTGCTTCATGATTATGATGACGGGACAGATACTATTTATAGTTATAGAGGCTTGGGACGCAAATGTTCGAGATGTGCTCAGATATACGATGCAACTAAAATGGATATTAAAAAGAACTTTTGCCCAAATTGCGGAGCGAAGATGATGATGCCGTACTATCGTGGATACACTACGACGATCGAGTACGACGAGGACGATAAGCTCTGGCATGGAACATTGGATGGTATCAAGGATCTGGTAAATTTCCATGCCTTTGAAATCAAAAACATCGAGCAGGAGTTCCATAATGCAGTAGATGACTACCTGGACTTCTGCAAGGAAGTAGGGAAGGAGCCGGAGCGGCCACAGCCGTAACGTTTACTAAGATGGACAAGACGCGGCACTTTGTCGCTAATAGTAAACATTAGATTTTTAAGTAATGGAGTACAAAAGTGACGATAGCTAAATTGGTTATTTTAACAATACTTTGCATCATTGGTTTAGTCGTGATGGAGAAGACAAGCGACTATGGTACGAAATTGTTTTTTAAGCTGCCGTTTTATACATTTGTTTACTGTGGTGGCCATGTAATTGCCGCATGCACAATTCTTTGGATGTTCAGCCCATTTATCGTCATGATTGAGGGCGGGGCTGTAAGCGGTACAGAGGTATTTAGCATGATTGCGGCTTTGCTTATGGCTCTTATATATCTGATTGTTTATATGTTTGCATCTATGGAAAATATTTCTCCGCTCTATAAACTTTGCGACAATTATAAAACGTTCCGCAATAGTGGGCCACGAATTTCTTTTTCTATTTTTAAAAAGATGGTGGCACTGCATTTAGACAATTTTCAATTTAGAGTATTTTCTTTTAAATATAAGGGCGAGAATTTTTCACTGTCGTTTTTTGGGTATGTATGGGCACTATGTTTGTGCTGGCACGAAGTAAATAAAGAGAATGACCGCAAGAACGATACGGCACAGAACCGTGTTTATGACAAAATGCGACATGACCTACAAGATGACCTTGACAGAGTAACACGCGAACGAGAAGCTGCGCTGGCAAGCATAGATAAAGCCGCACACAGTACGCAGGATATTTTGACACGCCTAAGCGCTGAACGGAGATGATTGAACATGATTACTGATAAAGAAGCGCGTGAAGCCGCAATCAAGATCAAGGAATACTGTTCTACACGTAAAAACTGCGGCAGCTGCGTATTTGGAGGTGATTGCATTACTGACGGTATGCGTCCCTCCGACTGGTGCATTGAGACAGAAGCATCGTCTGACATGGAACGCCGTTTTGCAAGAAAAGCTATTGAGCGCGGTTTTGACATTGTTAATATCGACTATGATGCAGATGGCCGCCATGTTTTTATTTATGATAAAGCACAGCCATTGCGGTATGAGTTTTTGCGGGCGGACAGTTTCCCAAGTTTACATAACGCCGGCGATTACTCACTCCGCGACATGATCGGAGATAATAAATGATTTACAAAATTGAACCTTGTCCGTGGTGCGGCAATAAAGTGCCTTGCATTGGCTATGAACCGCCTGAAGATGGTTGGGATGAACGCTGGTATATTAGCTGCGAGGATTGTAACACAACCACTTTTCGCTGTGAGACATTGGGGAAAGCGATCGAGAATTGGAATACATTGACACGAGTGCTGCACATCGACTGGGACAAAGGACATATACCGGTATATGAGCGGAGAAAGGTTGCGCCGCATGACAATTGATAGAGCGCTGGAAATCACGTGCGCATTAAAACATTACAAAGATGTATGCCTTGATAGTAGAGTTTGGGCTGCATATTACAATTTGCTGGAGGATGCTTTGATGCAAGTTAAAATGGACAGTGGTTCTACAGTAGGAGAGCATTGTGTTGATTTGATCGATTACGCATTGGAAGATGACATTACATTTTCTGACAAGGTAATTCCATATTGCCGCCGTCATATTAGATCTATCAATGATAATGCGCTACTGTATTGTATTACAAAGATTCGGCAACAACCAGAAAGCCGCCGCGAAGAGCTTGAACAATATGGCTGGTTGGATTTTTTGGACTTTTTAGAAAGCGAACAGCTTGGAAGAAACGATGGTGAATAATTTATGAGACCGATTGATGCTGATAAATTTGACGATTTTGAATGTATTAATCCATTTCGCGGAACTGAACTCGAAGAGGCTTTTAACATTGGTGCAGAAGCTGTCCTTGATATGATTGACGAAGCGCCTACATTAAAATTACCGCGGGGCACTGGACATTGGATTAAAGTAAGGCGTCCGCATAGCTGGTATGCAGATTGGTATTGCTCTAAATGTGGCCATTGTAACACTGAGTTATCAGAAGATGAGGATACTATAATTTATACCGATGAACTCTATGAAATGGATTCTTCACACTACTGCCCGCAATGCGGAGCGAAAATGATTAAGGAGTAATCAGAAAATGAAAGAGTGTGTACGATTGCGGTTAAAATCACTGGATAAAGACCAACTGATCAAACTGATAGAGGACTATAATTACGCCTTGAAAATTATCGGTGAAATCTGCGTTGATGAGTCTAAGGGTGCAGACGCGCATAGTCTCTTTACTGATATTCGTTTGCTCCTTAGAGAGTTTGATAGTTATGATTTGAACAGTGACAACCTTGCTGCAGAGATTGATTTAAGTATGGGAAAAATAACACCAGAGGAATTCAGAAGTATTGTATTAGGAGACGATGACGATGAGTGAGCACCTGCTGTCTTATAATGAACGGCAGAACTGCAAGCTGGCTATGGCATGGTACGAGCGTATAGATGAAACAGTTCATAGCACTCGGCCTGTTGGCGAGACCAACTATGATGAAGAATGCCTGAACGCTGTAAATTTCTATTGGCAGATGGCGGACGTGATGCTGCAGGAGCTGATGTTTGCGGCTGAAGATGCCAAGAAGCTTGATCCGCGTTTACAGATGTATAGTGTACGCAAAGTACATGATGAGTGTGTAGAAAACCTAAAGGCGCTCCGGGCAGAGATAGATGATTGGCTGGATGAAAATGTAGGAGATTATACATGACCTGGATTAAAACAAAAGAACGACCGCCTAAAGATGGGCAAGAAATACTCGCATATGGTACAAGCACTTATGTGCCACAATTTGATCGTATTTATCTTGCAGGATACCGTAACGGAGAATTTGGAATTATTCCATGTGGCAGTTTTGTAGACATACCTGAATATTGGGCGCCGAGTCCATTGCCACCATTAAACAGGAGTGAACCGCTGTAATGAAATATATCGAACGAAAAGACTATAACAAGGTCATTACTATAAAATTGGTTATTCCTGGCGGATGTAATTGTAAATGTCCTTTTTGTTACATGCAGGATTACGATACCGCCATGGCGAATAATTTTGATGACTTCCATAGCAACTATCTGACTTCGCTGCTTTACCTTATAGAAAAAATCGGCGATAAAAATCCAATCTCGCTTGATATTACGGGGAACGAGCCAACGCTGAATTTGACGCAGTTTATCACTATTCTTAGAGAGCTGGATGAAGCAGATATAAAGAGCAAAGTGCAGCGAGTTACACTGACGACGAATGGGTTTAACCTGATGAAAGTTGCCCCATATCTTAAAGACGTTGTGGATTATGTGAATATCTCTATACATGACTATGATTTTGACAGGCGCCAGGAGATCATGGGGGCGAAGACATTTATGCAGGGGCAGTATTACAGCATGACGCGCACGCTCAAGCAGTTGGGTATTACTACTTCTGCTTCGGCCGTAATCTATAAACCAGTTCCTGATTTTAAAAAGTGGTTTGACGAGTTTGTAAGCTGGTGTGAAGATGCTGGTTTTATTGCATTGAGATTGCGCTGCGATGTGTTTTGGCCGCAAAAAGAATTGTTTGATGACTATATGCGGCTGGCCATGGACGATAAGGAGTATACCGTTCTTACACATGAGCATACCTTGGACTCACACTGGTGCCGGTTGCGAAAGAATGACAAATTCAGAGTATTCTTTTTGCATGGTGTGCGTGATACATCTATTCTGACAAAAGGGATTGAATATGTAGTAGATGAAGATGGCATTGCTTACTGCGATTTTTATAAGCGGACAAAAGTCAGTGACTACAAATATGAGATTGGCAAAATCTATGATGCCACTTTACCACGGGAGGTGGATATAACTTATGCAAGATAATGTATACCTTGAACAGTTTGTACCGCATGCCAAAGAGATAGCACATAGGGTACACAATAAAATAAAGGCCAAAGAATTAGATAACATATTCGAGGGCCTTATAGTATCTTTGTGCGAGAATAGAAAACCGACTGTAAAACCAGTTACGGTCCATGCAAATGCGCATTATGTATGGTGTGATGACCGCTGGGAGAAAGCAGGGGAGATAGATGTCACCTGATGTTGTATATAGTTGGCTGAAGTGTGCGGGATACGGACTTGGGCTGGTTATTGTTTTGTGGGTATTTTTGCAAAAAGTGCAAGAGCATGAGGCTATTGAGATAGAAACAGCAAAGGACTGCCGTACTTGTAGACATTGCGCTGACATAGATTCACTTGGACATATCCATTGTACGTGTCCAAGGTTCCATAGTCCTGGCAGTGGGGTTCCTGCTAAATGCCGTGATTATGAACGAGAAGACGAATAGGATAATCGTCCTAGCGTTACTGTCTCGAAGATTAGTGTCGCTCCAGACGAAACGATGTCGCAAACTTTTGGAATCAGGAAGGAATTACTATGACAAGAAAACGCTATGTAAAGCTTATGATGGCCAGTGGCTGGGATAGAAATACGGCAAATGATATTGGCATTGATCCATCTAAGTGCCGTCCATGTGTTCCACAAGAGCGGAGACTAATTGGATGGGCTTATAGAGGAAGTTTCCCATTTAAGACATACCAGCATGCTTGGAAGAATAATAAGACCATTGCAGCTCTGGAAAGAAAATACGCTGGCTTGCCGCCGCTAAAAGCTGGCCGTGAAAAGGAGAATGCCGATGAATACTGAAAATGATTTGATCCTGCGTAGAGATGCGATTGCCGCGCTTGGAGATGCGCCTATGAACTGGACGGATACGCCTGAAGAGATACAGGCTGTGAATGATTGGCAAGCTGCGATTGATGCGTTAGCCGCTGTTCCGTGTACAAGTTTTCGGTTATGGGAATTGAACGAGCTGGATATCTGCGGACTGCATGGTGATATTGTTATTGTATCTGCGCCGGACATCCCGGAACTAAACAATAAAATGGTGCCGTGTCTTGGCAGCCACAAGGACCCGGACGGCCATAAATATATTGTGTTGGATGGCGAAGAATACAGCCAGGATTTAGTTACTGGTGGGTTTATTAAACTATATCGCATGGCCGGAGCGTGATAGATTGTATTTAGAAAAAAAGTATTGTGATACCAATCGAGTTATTATACCGCAAGACTTGATTATAAATCCTGTTAATAAAGTAGCATTACCTGTTTATTTAGCCATGTACATGATGGATAACTCTGTTGTGGACATCAGTTATAACGTTCCTGTTACTTTGAAAAACATTTGCGATAGTGTACGAATTTTTAAAGATATTCAGCTACGAAAAGCGCATTATGATATTGTTTCTGATGCGATTTTATGGCTTGCGGATAGGAAGTACATAACAATCGCTAATTTTAGTAAAAAGGCTACTACAAGGTTCACTTATAGATTTACAGAAGATCTAAGAGATGTTATCAAAATAGACACAACTGGTAGGAGGCAACAATTTTTATATATAGCTGTAAAGGAATTGAATAGTTTACTAACAGCACTATGTCTGAGCGACAAAAGTTGGAAAACCATTACTGAAATCCTTACAGTTTATATGTATTTGAAATTGAAGCAAGGGGCATGGCAACACAAACAAACAGAGAAAAGCCATCCGGCATGGGTTGGTTATTTAAAAGACGTTGTTGAGATTTTACATATTCCATATCATAAACTTTCGCCAATTATAGCTTGGCTGAAAGCAGAAAATATAATATTGCCTGTTTATGGGGTAAAAGAAAAAAGCGGCCAAAATATTTCAAAAACTATTATTGTGTTTTTACTATGCTGTGATACATATGACGTACATAAAGTAGTGGTATCAGTGCAGGCCGTAATAAAAAAAACAAATCAAAATGCACATTGGTATCCAGTAAAAAGTAATTATAAAAATGCCGAATTTATTGACGAAGCTGCACTTGATGTGGTTTGCGACGAGGACGAACTTTACTAAGAACTGGCGCCCAACAGGGCGAAAATATAAATAGACTGGCCCCGATGGGGCAGGGAGGTGATTTTATCGGAAATGCAGGAGTCTGGCTTTGAAATCTATGAACAGGGCATAATGGCCCCTGCATGGATTGGCAAAATGCCAGACAGGGAGGTCATTATTTGGAAAAGGAAAAAATTGAAAATCTGTACTGCTTGATTGAAGCATTGTACGATGTGAAGGATGCCTTTAAGGCAATTGTATTTTTGACTTGCGCTGTATTTATCATTTGGTATTCCTCGGTAATTGTGAGCCGGACATTCGCTATTGTTTTGTTTGTGGTATTGCCGCTGCTGATTGGTGTGCTGTGGTTCTGTATCTACAAAGAGGCTTTTGCGGATGGTGCTCTTTCAATTGAGGAGATTGAGAAAGAGGACGAGGATGATAAGGAGGGACGCTGATGTTTGCACCTCCACTGTACATTGTACGGAAATTCCCGCTATCTTTTATTATCAGCAATGATTTTAACATCCAGTTGGATGAGGATGAAGAAAAACGGTTCCAAGTCAAGCAGCAGGACAATATGCTGTTTAGGCAGATCCGGCTGATGACGTATGAAACGGACAAGTACAACCGGTTTGTGGTATTCGTGAATTGCGTTGGCGGCCAGAATAAAAAGCCTGCTATGAAGCGGCTGATCCAGCATGGGTTCAAGGTTGGCAAGCAGGAGTTTGTACTGAGTGAGCGTAGTGCGAGCATGGTGCGCCAGGGAATTTTGAGCTTTGTAGACAAGCGGCTGGCCAAGGAGCTGGATAAACGGATCACGATGGGAATTGAGATCGACAAGACTGTATTACAGAAGTTATACGCTTACCGTGGGCTTATGTATTCCAGCTGCCATTGCATTGAAGGATGGCTGCCTAATATTGTAATTGTTCCAGATTGTTTTTTGACGATTAAAAACCAGCACATCAATTATGTGTATGACAAGAAGATCCAATTCAAGGATAAAAACACTGGCAAAGACCGTGAATGGGAACAGAAAGATATTGCCGAGACCACCAGAGATATTGAGATAAATGCTTTTGATGGTTGTGGGATTGCACATCCTAAAATCATGGAAGAAATCCGCCGCCGGATTGGTAGCGATGAGCCGATAACTAGCTTTATAGCACGCGCACCGTATCTAAAAGGCATGATCCACCAGTTTGATTATGAGAGTTTTTTCGCAGAACGCGGTGTGCGGTTTATTACAGATATTTGGGGCGTACAGCATGACGTGAGTCCTGGGTCTGAGCCAAAGATGTTTTGCCTGGAATCTATGTATAAAGGGTTGAAATACTTTAAGAAGACCGGAACCATAGCAGACTGGGAGGAATACTGGTATCAGTTTAAAAAGTACAACCATTGTATTGGTGTGGCAAAGTGGAATTTCTCGGCCGAGCTGGAACCTATGTATACCCGGGGCAATTACCAAATCCTGCAGGATCTTGATTTGCCGTTTGAAAAGTTTAAATCTTTGACAGATTACACGATCGACTGGTTTGAACGAATCACTGACGGTGACCCGGTATATACCTACTGCTTTTTGGGCATGCAGGCTGACCGCCATAAAGCGTTGAATGATTATTGTGCTGCTATTCTTAAAAATCCAGAAATGATGAATGAGGATGGAGTACGGAATTACATAGTAAATCTATTAAGCAAATATCGTGATGATATGAAGTGTGGCAAAGTTTGGCTGCATGGATCTTTCTGCTTTTTGGTGCCAGACCTGATTATGCTGGCAGAGCATATTGGTGGGCTGCCATTACAAGGGGCGCTGCAGGCGGATGAATTTTATCGCTTTAACCGAGAAGGCACGTTACTTGGGGAACATTTGATTGAACGAAACCCACATATTTGTAAAAGTGAACATGTTATCTTAAAAGGTGTAACGAACGAGGTACTGGAAAAATACTGCGGGCACCTGGTAAATACCTGCATGGTAAATTGCCGGTCAATTGTGCCGCAGAGATTAAATGGCGCGGATTACGATGGAGACCTTGTCCTCGTGTTAGATAACAAAACCATGATGGAGGGAGTGGATAGAGACGCCGCAATAACGCTTGACATCGATGATAAAGTTTGTGCCCTTGTGGAAGCGGATACAGTACAGAATAAGACTGAGTGTATTATCCGCGGCCTAAAATCCCGTATTGGTGAAATCTCTAATTTTGCAAGCTCGTACCACAATAAATGCCCCAAAACAGAAGAACAGCGGCAGCGGTATGATACATTCATAAATCTTTTGAGTGTCAGTAATGGCAAAGAAATTGATGCAGCAAAAACGGGCGTGCATTTTAAGATCCCGCGCAACATTGAAAAGTATGGCCGCCCATTGCCGTACTTTATGAAATATGCAAGCCCATATTATAAGCGCATGAAGAACCTATCTGCAGCGCATAGTAACATGAATCAGCTATGTTGGTTTATTGAGCGTTGGGAGAACACGATCCGCCGCCGTAGAACCAAGAAATTTGATTGGTCAATCATGTTCGATACAGATATTGGATATACCCAGGAACACTTCCAGGAGATTGAAAAAATCTGTTTGGACTTTTATAAAACTTGCAAAACATTATCTGAGACTGATCGACAATGCAAAAACTATGAGCGTTATAAAGATGTACTTAAAAAGAAAGGCATCTCTAAAGAAGCTGCAAAAGAGTATGATGTAGATTGGCAGTATTATTACAGTGTATACCGCAATAAATGCCAGTTGCTTGTGCCAGACCAGCGTGAGCTTGCCAATATCTGTGTTGAACTCTGTTATGGTAAATACCCAAGCCGAAACAAAAAGTTTATGTGGATGATGGCGGGAAAGGGCATTGTAGAAAATATCAAACAGGTAAATATTTGCTTACCGTTGCAGTGCGATGATGGTGAGTATGAGTACCTTGGTAAACGATACACACTTGCCCCGATGGAGAATGATATTCAGGTTGAATATATCGATGCCGAATTTATTCCCGGAGGTGATGCGGATGTACTATGATTTTTTCTGCAATGAGAAGATGCTGCTTGACCATTATGAAGACTACCACATGGGAAACCGGACATTGAACCGGCTATTGGCCCAGAGTGGCATGCCGCCGGATGTTTGCGCTGATACTTATCTTGCCAAAATGGACAACCATAAAGGGCTTACTTATGACAGGTATGATCTGATACTTGATTTTGAAAAAAGATGCACTAAAACAAGTAAACTTTTAGAAATTGACAAAATACAAATTTACAAACAGGACATTAAATTTATAAAAGATTGCGCCAGAAAATACTCACTGAAGCAGCGCGAATTGCTTGTTCTGTTTGGCGTGATAGTGATGTGCCGGATCTGGCAGACCGACACATTAGATCTGACAACAGAATTTAACTTGAAGCAGTTTTGCAGTTGCTTTAATGGTAAAATCTGGAAAGTGCGGATCAAAACAGACAAATGGTATGATACATATCACGAACCTGAAAATATGAAGAACCTATATAGTAAGTATGATATTTTACTGCGTACACCGTGTGAACCAGGCCCCAAGAAAATTGGCAGTTATTATACTTACAGTAACTATGAATTGCACGATAGAGAAATCGTTTATGAATATGTAATAACGCCGCGAACCAATCGACTGAACCTGTGTGAGATGTTTAAAGAGGTAGGACTTGAAAATATCCACTTTTGCCAGTGTTGCGGGGCGGAATATCACTTAAACAGTAAATCAACAAAATACTGCTCCAAATGTGCCAAAGAGATGCGGCGCGAAAAGACGCGGGTACGGACACGAAAGTACCGTAGCCATGCGAAAATGTGACGCTTTCTGAGGAAAGAGTTTTATGTAGGATTGGGTATAGTTGCCCGCTGGGTTTTAAGCCTGGCGGGCTTTTTGTATGCCCGGAATTATATTTTTAAAGGAGACTTGTTTTTTATGATTACTGTTACTAAGGCTGAGGCCAAGATGATCCGCAAGATGTTCCCGAAAGCACACATGAGCAAGACCGTACACCACATTATGGTGGACGAAGTGAAAGACATTTTGAAGGCACTGCCCAATAATGTTGACGCGCAGGCTGCCCTTGCGGAGATGGAGCGCGATGAAAAGCGCCGTACTGCCCGCACTTTTGATGGCGAGGTGAGTGCATGAACAATTGGCCGATTTTTGAAGGAGAGACAGAAGACCATTACGTTTACCGCATTTGTTCCATGAAAGACCAGATTGGTACATGGCCGGATGTGGCGAATGTTATTAACGAAACGCTGGGGCAGAATAAGGGCGAGTGCGCCTACCGCAAAACTTGGAAGGCGTTCCAGGACATGCAGGATGCCTGCGGCTATGACACAACTGACTCGCAGGCGGTACTTGAAGAAATTAAAAACGAGCGGCGCGAGCTGGAAAAGGCGAAAGTTAAGTTCCGTGATGAGCGAAATGAGGTAAGCCGCCTGATACGCGTACAAGCCCGCGGAGAATCTATGCGCGAGCTGATTGAGCGCTGCATTGATGCCTATGACCCGGCTGAATATGAGCATGTGGATGTGATGCAGTGTGTGGGGCAGGGAGATTGTGACCTTGTTGTACACCTGACCGACCTGCATGCGGGTATCCATATTGACAATACCTTTAATAAGTTCAATCAGGAGATCATGGCTTACCGGCTGCGGAAATACGCCGGAAAGATTACAGAGATCTGGCGGCGCCACAATGCCAAGAATTGTTATGTGGTTTTGGGCGGCGATATGGTGAACGGCACGATCCACGTAAACAGCCGCTTGGAGAATAACGAGCATGTTGTAGACCAGGTGATTACGGCCAGTGAGGCTGTGAGTTGGTTTGTGGCAGAGATGGCTAAGCTGTTTGTAAATGTGGAAGTGTACAGCGTGCCTGGCAACCATAGCCGTGTGTTCCCTAATAAGGAAGACAACCAGTATGGGGAGTATCTGGACAAGTTGGTGACGTATTTTGTTGGCGCGAAATGTGCCTGCATTAACAACATCCACATGCATGACAACAAAATTGACGATACTGTGGCGAATTTTACCGTGCGCGACCAGTTGATTTATGCTGTGCATGGAGACAAGGATGCGGCAGGCAGTGTTGTACAGACCCTGACGATGATGACGGGGGCAAAACCGGCCATTGTGCTGATGGGACACCGCCATACAAATGCCTTGACTACGGTTTATGATACCAAGGTTTACGAGAGCGGCTGTGTGAATGGCCCTGACGGGTATTGTATGGAAAAGAGACTTAGAAACAAACCAGAGCAGACTGTGCTTGTGATCAATGACCAGGGCGTGGACTGCGCTTATGATATTAAGCTGGATTGAGCCAGCGGGAATTTTGAAAGGGAAGGGGGATGGTTTTTGTGGAAGACCATGAGAAGCAGCAGCCGGAATACTTTTGCAGCTATTCTGGACGGCTGACCAGTTTTTTGAAGGCTTTTGGACTGAGCTACAGCGAACGGGCAAAGAACCCGATTACCGGCGCAACGTTTTGCATTTTTGAGCGGAACCAAAAGCTGCTGGATATTGTGGAGTTTTGGTCTGAGTGCCGTAACAAATTTAAGGATTACGACGAGGCCGGAAACCGTATTGAGCATGAGGCGGGTGATGCCTGATGCCAGGACGGCCGAAAGGATCAAAGAATAAAGCGACTATTTTGCGGGAACACGCCGAGGCACAAGCGCGAGCACAGCGCCGGATGGAAGAGGACGAGGTCCCCGCTTATTTTGTTTGTGCGCATTGCGGCAAGCGTTTTTTGAAGCAGCAGGAGAATTTTTCGGTTTGCCAGAGTACGCTTTGGGCAGGGAATAATTATTACTTGCCTATTTGCAACAATTGCCTGAATAAGCTGTTTGACCATTATGTGGAAACACTGGGCAATGAGAATGATGCCTGCAAACGCATTTGCATGAAGTTTGATATTTACTACAGCCAATCGTTGCTTGATTCTACCGCGAAACATGCGCCAAATATCCCGCGCATGAAAGCATGGCTGCGTCAAACCAATATGATCCAGCACCGTGGCAAAACATTTGATACATATCTTGCCGAGGTGGAAGGGCGCATTATCAATGAGCCGGAAGAGATCATAGATTCCAAGGGCAAGGTCAGCCAGCGTATGCTGGAGTTTTGGGGGCCTGGATTTAAGGACCAGGACTATGTATTTTTGGATAAAGAATATAAGGACTGGATCAGCCGGTATGAGTGCAAGACCAAGGCGCAGGAAGTGTTGTTTAAAAATATTGCGATTGCGCAGCTGAACGGCATGAAGGTAGCCAAGACGGGCGACCCCAAAGATATTAAAACTGCCAACGACAACCTGCAAAGCCTGTTGGGAAGTGCCAATATCAAGCCTAACCAGACAAACGATAATGCATTGACAGATGCCAACACCTTTGGAACATTGATTGAGAAGTGGGAGCGGACAAAACCGATCCCTGAGCCTGACCCTGCATGGAAAGATGTAGATGGAATTGGGCATTACTTTAGAGTTTGGGTACTGGGGACCTTGTGCGAGCTATTTAATCTGAAGAATCCATACAAGGCTGAATATGATGCCGAGATGGAGAAGTACACGGCGCATAAACCTGAGTACCACATGGACGAAGATGAGTCCAGCACTGCCGCAATCCGTAGCGCTGTTTTTGGCGAGGCAGAGTAAGGTGGTGCATTATGGCTCAGAAACGAATGAGTGCAAATGAAGTTGCGAATGACAAAGCCGACCGTGTGATGAACGCGGTAGCAATATGGTGCTCTTACTACAGGGCGAATCCGCACAGATTTTGCAAAGACTACCTTAATATAGACCTGCATCCGTTCCAGATGATTCTGATTTACATGATGAATCTGGCAACGAATTTTTGCTTCACGGGCAGTCGAGGGTTAGGCAAGACTTACTTGACGGCGGTTTTTGTTGTTACGAGGGCGATCCTTTGGCCTAAGACGAAAATTTGTATAGCAGCAAAGACGCGCGGTCAAGGGATTCAAGTCCTTGAAAAGATAACGAAAGAGTTGATGCCAAACTCCGGGCTATTAAGAGGCGAAATTAAGGATGTAGTAATTAACCAAAGCAATGCGCAGATCACATTCCGTAATGGAAGTTACATAGAAGTTGTTACCGCGAACGATAACTCCCGTGGCCACCGTGCCAATTTATTGGTATGCGACGAGTTCCGTATGATCAATAAAGATGTCATCGACCTTGTTTTAAAGAAGTTTTTGACAGTTGCAAGACAGCCTGGATATTTGAAGAAGCCGGAGTACAAACACCTGATTGAAAGACCAAAGGAAATGTATTTAAGCAGTTCGTGGTTTCAGAGCCATTGGTCATGGCAGTTATGCAAAGACTACTTTGTATCAATGCTTGACCCTAATAAAAAGTATTTCTGTTTCCGGTTCCCATACCAGATGCCTATTAAGGAAGGTATGCTGTCGATTGAGCAGGTGGAAGATGAGATGGCTGAATCCTCGTTCAGTGACATTAAGTTCCGTATGGAAATGGAAGCAATGTTTATTGGGGCTACAGACGGCGGATTGTTCAGTTTTGATGACATTAACAAAGTTCGCAATCTGAAGAAGCCGTTTTATGCACCCAATGTAATACTGGGCGGCAAAGATTTTGTACCACCTGCAAAGAAGCCGGGCGAAAAGCGAATTTTGACGGCTGATATTGCCTTGATGAGCAGCAAGCACAACGACAATGATGCCACGAGTATTTTCCTGAACAGTTTGGTGCCTGATAGTGCAGGACGTTGTACCAGCAACATGGTGTATACGGAAAACTGCGAGGGTATTATTACACAGGACTTGGTGCTTAAACTGCGCCGGTATTTTAAGTGGTTTGACTGCGACTACATTGGCATTGATGCCAAGGGCCTTGGTGCCCCTATTATGGATTTGCTGATGCATGAGTGCTATGACCCGGAGACAGGGGAGACCTATCCGCCGCTGAACTGTTGTAACAACCCGGACTTTCAGGAGCGGTGCCCGGATAAAACTGCGCCAAAGGTGATTTGGGCTATCCTGGGCAGTGCGCAGCTGAATAATGATGCCACGATTGCTTTGCGCAGTGGTATACAGCAGGGAAGAATCCGGTTTTTGGAATCGGAATACGACTGCGAAGATATTTTGCGCAAGGAGATAAAAGGGTACGATAAGCTGACGCCAACAGAAAAGACGGCCTTGCAGTTACCTTTTATAAATACAGGACTTATGGTAAACGAATTGGTGAACCTGGAATATGAGGCTACCAATAACGTGATCAAAGTACATGAGAAGCCTGGTGCCCGCAAAGACCGATACAGCTCGGTTAGTTATAACTACTACATTGCACAGCAGGTAGAACGAAGCATGGCGAAAAACTATGCCAAGAGCAAGAAAATTGAAATAAACTTTAGAGCGCCGAATCTGAGGAGGGACATGTATGACAGATAAGGAACAGCGTCAGGTTGCCGTGATTTCCCCAGACGGCAAGCGTAATTATGTGCCGGTCTCTGAATTTATGAGCAAGCTGCGCTATGCGAACTTGTCCAACATTAAAGTAAGAGACCTGGAAAACAACAAAGATTATAACCCTACATACCGCAAATATACGAAGTCACAGATCGTTACCTACCTGAGCAACCCGGCCAGCTATGAAACGCAGCTGCGCCAGATGAGCCAGTACCTTTTTAATATATCGAACTATTACCGGCGACTGATCCAGTATTTTGCCAGTATGAGTACGTTCAGCTACATTGTGGTGCCGTATGGCGTTGACTATTCCAAGAGTGTGAACGTGAACAAGTTTAAAAAGGGATACTACGGCGTTATCAGCCAGCTGGAACGTATGAACATCCGGCACGAGTTCTCGAAGGTATTGATGGTTGCGTTCCGGGATGATGTGTATTACGGATATGCTTGGGAGACCAATGACAGTTATGCTTTACAGCAGCTGGACCCGGATTATTGTAAAATTTCCAGCATTGAAGATGGTGTTTACAATTTTGCGTTCAACTTTAGCTACTTTGATGCTAATAGCGAGCGGCTGCCGAATTTCCCGCCGGAATTTACTGCGATGTACAATGAGTATCAGCGAGATACAAATAAGAAATGGCAGGAGCTTCCCAGCGAGAATTCTATTTGCATTAAGATCAATGAGCAGACCTATGTGCCGATTCCGCCATTTGTGAGCCTGTTCAGTGCGTTGGCGGACATTGAGGACTACCGCGCTATCAGTAAAAACGCAAGCGAAGTGAACAACTACAAAGCGTTGGCGTTGGAGATCCCGGTGGATGATGAGGGTACATTTTTGATCGATTACGACTTGTGCAAGGATTTTTACGATATGTTGTGCAATGTTTTGCCGGAAAATATCGGAGCCTTTATGAGTCCGATGAAAGTGTCCAGCTGGAATTTTGAAAAGAGCGGCGCCGTAAGCGGCAGTGATGATGTTGAGAAAGCCGAAGCATCCATGTGGACGCAGGCTGGCGTGAACAGTATCCTGTTTGGCGGCGGTGACAAGGACTCGGCTACCTCGGTAAAATGGTCTACTATCAATGACCAGATGATCGTGTTTGCTGTGATACGGCAGGTTGAGCGCTGGATCAACCGCAAATTGAAGAGTGTTTCTACGGCATATAAGTTTAAGGTAAACATCTTAGATGT
>ERZ1026894.797-NODE-797-length-21316-cov-25.520625_pt1 | contig 21316 bp, 12 predicted proteins | sample MGYA00380177_ERZ1026894 | MGnify/ENA primary metagenome ERZ1026894 (study PRJEB33269, sample SAMEA4719813) | human gut metagenome | biome: human-associated habitat; feature: organic feature; material: feces | place: Cameroon | collected 2013-10 ... | reverse complement strand
TCAATGTGGTTCTGAATAATGGTAATGACAAGCAGTCAAGTGACATCACTGGTATCACAGGCGATATCTACTTGGAGTATGACGGTGGTTCAAGTGTCAAGACGCTCGATGCTCCTGTCAATACTGCAGCCAAGGTTACTCTGAGCCCTAATGGTGGTGACTTCCAGAAGACTATTACTGTAACTGCAACCCTCAGCGACAATGCCAAGAGCGGTTGGTACAAGATTGGTAACGGTGAGCAGGTGGCTCTTACTCCTGGTAAGCCAGCAACCTTCACCCTCGGTGCTGACATGATGGAAGGCGAGAGCAAGACGGTAACTTGGAGCGCAACTAATGCAGACGATGTAACCAAGACTGGTTCTGCTACCTTCAACAAGAAAGCAGAGGTTGTTCTTCCTACTCCAACAGGTATCTTCGCTTACTTCCTCGCTCCTGCAGGCTGGACCAATATTCATGCTTACGTTTGGAGTGGTGATGGTAAAGTGAAATATGCAGGTGGTTGGCCTGGTACTCTTTGTGTCAACACAGGCGAGAAGCGTCAGGGCATGGATGTATGGTGCTGGAAGTATGATGGTGCTGAGACTTCACTTCCTGAAAATATTATCTTCAATAATAATGGTGGTAATGGTGACAACCAGACTGGTACTTCTGCTTTCGTCAACGGTGCAGTCTACGAACGTAGTGGTAAGACCAACGAGGTCATCACAGGCATCAACCAGAGTGTTGCAGTCCAGAAGGCTGGCGCAGTGAAGATCTACACCCTCTCTGGTGTGAAGGTTGCCGAGGTAAGCAACGTTCAGGATGCTGAGTACATTTTGGCTCCAGGTGCCTACATCTGCAACGGCAAGAAGTTTGTCATCAAGTAAATGTTGATACATACAATTTGTAAATATAATTGAGATTTTGTAAATTAGGTTTTATTAAGTGCTATTGTTATCCTGGAGGGTTGTAGTGATACAACCCTCCATTTTTTGTTTTATTACTCATCTGTAAAAATATTTATGTAATCGATTGCACAAGTTTTTTTGTTCTTTTCTGCATAAATCTTTCTAACTTATATATATAATAGTTAACTTTGCGATAAGTTAAGCTGCACCTCAGCAAAACATTCAAGCAAGCTTGATGTTCTGCATTCGGTTTGCATTAACTTTGCAATAACTAAAAATTAAACAGCTAACAACGACATATTTATCACTAACTAAAAATAATAACCAATCAATTTATGAAGAGATTTACATCCAGACTATGGGCTTTCTTGATGCTCATGTTAGTCTCTATGCAGACGATGGCAACGGACACGTTTACCAGCAATCGTACTGATTTCCGAGACGAAAGTATTTACTTTATGATCACCACCCGTTTCTACGATGGTGACCCTAAAAACAATGTGCTCTGCTGGGACAACCAGAAGGAACAGAAGAGAACCAAGGACCCTTGTTGGCGAGGTGATTTCCAAGGCGTGATCGACAAACTCGACTACATCAAAGCGCTTGGTTTCACAGCCATCTGGATTACTCCTGTCGTTCAGAACGCATCTGGTTATGACTATCACGGCTATCATGCCATGGATTTCTCCAAGGTTGACTGCCGCTATCAGAGCGGTGACGGCAAAAAGAGTGGTGACGTGATGTTCCAGGAACTCATCGACAAAGCTCACGATAAGGGTATCAAGATTATCCTCGATATCGTGCTCAACCACACTGGTAACTTCGGTGAGGAGAAGCTCTGCAAGATATTCGACCGTGACACACAGCTTCGCAACCAGGCTTACATCGATGCCTGTATGATTCCAGATGAGAGCAAGCTGGGTAGCGATTACTTGGGCAATGTAAAGATACAGTATCAGCGTCGTCTTGCCCTGATGAAGAATACAGATGGCAATAACCACGATATACACAACTATTGGCATCATACAGCCAACAACTGGAACTGGGACGACCCAAGCCGTTGGATGGGTCAGATTGCAGGTGACTGTGTGGATCTCAACACTGAGAATGATGAGGTGGCACAGTATCTCGTAGATTGCTATGGTCAGTTCATCAAGATGGGTGTCGATGGCTTCCGTATTGATACATCCGGCCATATCTCCCGCTTGACATTCAACAAGCAGTTCATCCCTCAATTTACAGCACTTGGTAAGCAGTACGAGGATAAGCGATTGAACAAGGCTCCTTTCTTCATGTATGGTGAGGTTTGTACTCGTATGAACGATGTCACCTACAGAGGTCAGGCAAACCTCTCTTGCTATTTCTATACCTGGAAGTCGGACAATTCCCTGCTCAAGGCTTGGAATGGAAGAAAAAGTTACTGGGATAGTCTGGAACTTCCTGAGGGTGCTGAGCCTGTGGGTCCACAAGAGCTTTGCTTGAAGGAGACTACTTCTCCAAAGAGCGAAAATGCCAAGATGATCAATGGTGCATGGCATGAGCCAGACTACTCACAGAACAGTGGATTCAACGTCATTGACTTCCCAATGCACTACAGCTACAACACAGCTGAACAGGCTTTCAGATTGGCAAGCGGCGACGAACTCTATAATGACGCTACTTACAATGTAGTATATGTAGATAGCCATGACTACAGTCCAGGTCCAAACGATACCAATCGTTTTGGTGGTACAGATGCTCAGTGGGCTGAGAACCTCTCTCTCTTGTTTACCTTCCGTGGAATCCCATGTCTCTATTATGGTTCTGAGGTAGGTTTCCGTCGTGGTGTAGTAATTGATAAAGGTCCTAATGGTCCTCTTTCTAACACCGGTCGTGCTTACTTCGGTGGTTATATCACAGGTGATGTAGAAGCATCAGACTTCGGTGAATACAAGGCTTCTGGTAACGTGGCTGCTACATTGAATCATGATTTGGCTCAGCACCTCATCCGTCTGAACAAGATTCGTCAGGCTGTTCCTGCTCTCCGTAAGGGTCAGTGGACAACAGATGGTTGTAAGGCCAATGGTGGTATCGCTTTCAAGCGTGCTTATAAGGACAGCTACGCTCTCGTAGCCCTCAATGGTGGTGCTACTTTCACAGATTGCCCAGCTGGTACTTATACAGACTTGGTAACAGGCAAGACGTACACTGGTTCTACTATCACAGTAGAAGCTCCTGCTACTCAGGGTCAGGTTCGCGTTCTCGTGAAAGACTGGACAGGTGGTAAGGTAGGCGAGGATGGTCCTTTCATCTACGCTACTTCTCCTCAGAGCAAGGGCGATCAGGCATACGACGGTCAGGAAGAGGCTGGTACAACTTGGAACGAGCAGGCTCCTATTCAGTCAGCAACCGTTTCATTCTCACAGGCAGGTGGATCTTTCCGCACTGAGACTATCAACCTGACAGTTACTCTCTCTGAAGACGCTAAGTCTGGTTGGTATCAGATACAAGGTCAGGATAAGGTGAACTTGACTCCTGGTGAGAGTGTGAACCTTACCATCGGCGAAGGTATGAACTTTGGCGACACCAAGACTATTGAGTGGGCCGCAGAGAGTCAGAATGGTAAAGTGAAGAACGGTAGCTTGACCTTCAAGAAGGTGGATCCTAATGCAGCTATCACGGTTTACGTACAGGCAGAATATGCTCCTTTTGTCTATGCTTGGACTGAAGCCTCTGGACTTAAGAAACTGGCAGGTGATTGGCCTGGTACAAAGATGACGGAGTCTGAGGAGATCAATGGCGAAAAGTACTGGTTCTACGCTATCGACGGTATTGATAAATTTAATGTGATTGTGAATAATAATAATGGTGGACAGACTGCTGACATCACTGGTGTCACAGGTGATATCTACCTGAAGTATGATGGCGGTTCAAATGCTCAGAAGGTTGACGCTCCTGTCAATACTGCTGCTAAGGTTACTTTCAGCCCTAATGGTGGTGACTTCCAGAAGACTGTTTCCGTAATAGCAACATTGAGCAGCAATGCCAAGAGCGGTTGGTATAAGATTGGTAATGGCGAGCAAGTGGCTCTTACTCCTGGTAAGGCTGCTACATTCACTCTCGGTGAAGATATGATGGAAGGCGAGACCAAGACTGTAACTTGGAGTGCAACTAATGCAGATGGTGTGGAAAAGACAGGTTCTGCTACCTTCAACAAGCAGAAAGAGGTTGTAATTCCTACTCCAACAGGTATCTACGCTTTCTTCCTCGCTCCTTCAGACTGGAATGACATCCACGCTTATGCTTGGAATGGTGGTGACAAATATGCTGGTAGTTGGCCAGGTGTAGCTTGTACCAAGACCGGTGAGAAGAAGAACGGTTTGGATATCTGGATGTGGAAGTATGATGGTGATAAGACTGAACTTCCTGCCAAGATTATCTTCAACAATAATGGTAATGGTAACAACCAGACAGGTAATTTCGATTTCGTCAATGGTGCAGTCTACGAACGTAGTGGTAAGACCAACGAGGTCATCACAGGCATCAACCAGAGTGTAGCAATCCAGAAGGCTGGCGCAGTGAAGATCTACACCCTCTCAGGTGTGAAGGTTGCCGAGGTAAGTAACGTTCAGGATGCTGAGTATATCTTGGCTCCAGGTGCCTACATCTGCAACGGCAAGAAGTTTGTCATCAAGTAGTTTTCTAAAGTTAGGAATTTTAGTAACTCATCAATAGTAATAAGTTTTTCAACCCGATTCGGCTTCGTGAGAAGCGGAATCGGGTCTTTTTTTTGCCCTAAAAGGATAAATAAAGTAAATAATTTCTCCTATTGCGATAACTTTGTGTAACTTTGTAGCGAAAAATATAAAAACAGAAACACAATGAAAATAGGAGATAAAGTAAGATTCCTGAGTGAAGTGGGAGGCGGAAGAGTCTCTGGCTTCCAGGGCAAGGACATTGTACTGGTGGAGGACGAGGATGGTTTTGAGATTCCTACCTCGGTACACGATGTAGTGGTTGTCGAGCAAGACGACTATGCCATGGGCAAGATGATCTCTGCCAAGATGGAAGCCAAGCAGAAAGCAGAGGAGCATGCCGCTACAGAACTGCATCAGGACAGTCGCAGTATCAAGTCGATACTCAACGACCATGACGAGCATGTGGATATGCACGTGGAAGAATATGATGCTGCCGACAGGGAAATCACCTTTAAGGCTCCTGTGCTGGAGCGTGAGGGCGGCAACAAGTTGAGTGCATATCTCGCCTTTGTGCCTGTCGACCTCAAGGAGGTGACCAACACACGTTTTGAAACCTATATCGTCAACGACAGCAACTACTACATCCACTATTCCTATATCGTGGCAGAGGGTAATGCCTGGACACTGAAGTCGGTGGGCGAGGTGGAGCCCAACACCAAGTGCTTCATCGAAGAGTTTGGTCGTGAGGTGCTCAATGAGATGGGGCGCATAGGCATCCAGCTTACTGCCTACAAGAAAGACAAGTCTTTCCTCCTCAAGCCAGCCATCGACGTGCAGTTCCGCATCGACCCCGTGAAGTTCTATAAGCTGCATCTCTTTGAGGAGAACGACTTCTTCGAGCAGCCTTCACTCCTCTTCACCATTGTTGACAACGACGAGGTGGCACGCCCCTTGGTGGTTGACTCCAAGCGACTGAAGGAGCAGATGTATAAGGACGAGAAGATTGTGGCGCACGAAGGTAAGAAGAAACGCCAGAAGGATGACGGCACACTCATCGTCGACCTGCATGCTGACGAGGTGCTTGAGACGACGGCGGGCATGAATGCTGCCGATATCCTGCACTATCAGCTCGATGTGTTCCGTAAGACGATGACGGAATATAAAAACAAGAAGGGACTGAAAATCGTCTTTATTCATGGTAAGGGCGAGGGTGTGTTGCGCCAAGCCATCGTCCATGAACTCAACTATCGCTATAAGTCGTGCACCTATCAAGATGCTTCCTTCCAGGAGTATGGATACGGTGCTACGCAAGTAACGATTAAGTAAAGTGCTTTGTAGCTTATGAGCAGGTTTACACTGGGGAGGGTAGGCCTGCTAAATAAGCGATAAGGCTGTTCCCTCAACAACAATAATAAAAAAATATGAAATACGGATTTATCAAGGTTGCCAGTGCCGTTCCGATGGTGAAGGTGGGCGACGTAAAATATAATGTAGAGCAGATCGAAAACCTGACCATACAGGCAGAGGGTAAGGGCGTGGAAGTCATAGTCTTCCCTGAACTCTCGGTAACAGGTTATAGTTGTCAGGACCTCTTTAGCCAAAACCTCCTCTTAGAGGTGGCAGAGCAGGGCGTGATGATGCTGCTCGACTTTACACGCAAGCTCGACATCATCACCATTGTAGGAGCACCCGTAGTGGCAGGCGACCTGCTGCTCAACTGTGCTGTGGTGATACAGCAAGGACAGATATTGGGCATCGTGCCCAAGACTTATCTGCCCAACTACAGTGAGTTTTACGAGAAACGCTGGTTTGCCTCTGCGCAAGACCTCTTGGAAACGGAGATACGCTTTGCTGGTCACACTGTCAAGGTGACTCCCGACCTGCAGCTGTTCCGTACCTACGATGGTGTGCGCTTCGGTGTCGAGATATGTGAGGACGTGTGGGCACCCGCTCCCCCAAGCAACAAGTTGGCTCTGGCAGGTGCCGACCTGATATTCAACCTTTCGGCTTCCGACGAGCTGATAGGCAAGCACAACTATCTGAAGAGCCTGCTTTCGCAGCAGAGCGCACGTACCATGACGGGCTACGTATACAGTTCGTGCGGCTTTGGTGAGAGTACGCAGGATGTGGTTTATGGTGGCAATGCCCTCATCTATGAGAATGGACAACTGCTTGAAGAGGGCAAGCGCTTTGCTACAGAGCCTCAGATGGTTACGGCACAGATAGATGTGGAGCGTCTACGCTCTGAGCGTCGCACCAATTCTACTTATGTCAACGCACAGCGCAACATCAAGTATTCCATACTCGACCATCAGTTTGGTATTCGACATATCGAGGCGTCACCTGCCGAGAACGATCGTGAGTTTGTGCTGGAACGTCCTGTTAACCCTCATCCCTTCATTCCTACCTCTGCCGACATGAAGGCATCGTGCGAGGAGATATTCAACATACAGGTGATGGGACTTGCCAAGCGCATCGTTCACACCTGTGCCAAGACGGTGGTAGTGGGCATCAGTGGAGGTCTCGACTCGACCCTGGCTCTCCTGGTGTGTGTGAAGACATTCGACAAGTTGGGTATGAACCGAAAGGGTATTGTGGGAGTCACCATGCCTGGCTTCGGAACCACCGACCGCACTTATAACAACGCTCTGACGCTGATGCAGAGCTTAGGCATCACGATTCGTGAGATTAGTATTGCCAAGGCTGTGACTCAGCATTTTGAAGATATAGGCCATGATGCCTCTGTGCATGATGTGACCTACGAGAACTCTCAGGCACGCGAGCGTACACAGATACTGATGGACCTTGCCAACCAGTTGGGCGGTATGGTTATTGGCACTGGTGACCTCTCAGAACTCGCCTTGGGATGGGCCACTTACAATGGTGACCACATGAGTATGTATGGCGTAAACGCCAGTATTCCTAAGACACTGATACGCCACCTCGTGAACTATGTGGCAGAGAGTGGAGTGGACGAGCAAAGTCGCAACACCCTGCTCGACATCATCGATACGCCCATCAGTCCGGAGTTGATACCTGCCGACGAGAATGGCAATATCAAGCAGAAGACTGAAGACCTCGTGGGACCCTACGAGTTGCACGACTTCTTCCTGTACTACTTCCTGCGCTTCGGCTATCGCCCTGCCAAAATCTATCTCTTGGCAAAAAAGGCTTTCATAGATACATCTCAGCAGCGAGTGAAGATAAGCGACAACGATCCTGATGCCTATGATGAGGAAACCATCAAGAAGTGGCTCAAGACCTTTGTGCGCCGCTTCTTCAACCAGCAGTTTAAGCGTAGCTGTCTGCCCGATGGCCCGAAGGTGGGAAGTGTGAGTCTGAGTCCTCGTGGCGACTGGCGTATGCCTTCTGATGCTAACTCTACCATCTGGCTGATGGATGCAGAGAATCTTTAGCAAGCTTTTTCATAACGATCTATCATGGTTATTATCCTGACAATATTGGCTTACTTCGCTGTGTTGCTGCTCTTTAGTCGACTCACATCGAGGCAAGCCAACAACAATACGTTCTATCGTGGCGACCGACGTTCGCCCTGGTACATGGTGGCTTTCGGAATGGTGGGAGCTTCCATCTCGGGCATCACCTTCGTCAGTGTGCCTGGCATGGCGATGCTGAGTGGCATGACTTACCTGCAGATGTGCTTAGGCTTCATCGTGGGTTACTTCCTGGTGGCTTTCGTCTTGCTGCCAGTTTACTACCGGTACAACCTCACCACCATCTACACTTATCTGCTCCACAGGTTGGGCAACCGTTCCTACAAGACGGGGGCTTCCTTCTTTCTGTTGTCGAAGATGACGGGAGCAGCCGTGCGCTTCTTTGTCGTATGCTTCATCTTGCAACGCTTCGTGCTCGATGACATCGGTGTTCCCTTCTGGCTCACCGTGCCATCGATGGTGGTGCTCATCTGGCTTTACACCCGCAAGGGAGGCATCAAGACCTTGGTATGGACCGACACCTTTCAGACACTCTGTATGTTTGCCGCTCTTCTCCTTATTATATGTAAGGTTATAGGACAGCTCGGGCTGACACCCATGGAGGCCATCGCAGCCATCAGCCAGGATGAACACTCGCGCATCTTTGTCTTCGACGACTGGGTGTCACGACAGAACTTCTGGAAACAGTTTCTCAGTGGTATCTTCGTGGTCATCGTGATGACAGGTCTCGACCAAGACATGATGCAGAAGAACCTGACCTGCAAGACACTGCGCGAAGCACAGAAAGATATGTGTAGCTATGGCTTTGCCTTTGTGCCTGCCAATCTACTCTTCCTCTCCTTAGGTGTGCTGCTGATGATGCTGGCCAAGTCGCAGGGCATGTCCCTTCCCGAAAAGCCCGACGACTTGCTGCCAATGTTTGCAGCCTCAGGAGCCTTGGGGTCTATGGTGACCGTGTTCTTCACGATAGGCGTGGTGGCTGCCAGTTTCTCGAGTGCCGACTCTGCTCTTACCGCCCTTACCACCAGTGTATGCGTGGATATCTTCGGGCGCGATGAGGATGAAGATCTCCGCAAAAAGGTGCATCTCGCCGTGGCTTTGGTCTTCATGCTCTTCATCATAGGCTTCGGAGCCCTCAACTCGACGAGTGTCATCGATGCCATCTATATCCTGTGCTCCTATACCTACGGTCCGCTGTTGGGACTCTTTGCCTTCGGACTGATGACCTACAGAAAGGTGAACGACCGGTGGGTACCGTGGATATGTATCGCCAGTCCGCTGATATGCTATGCCATCGATACCCTGACCATGCAGCTCACGGGCTATAAGTTCGGTTATGAACTCTTGATGCTCAATGGTGCCTTGACCTTCGCAGGATTGGCGCTGAGCGGAATCGGGCAGAAGCATTAAAAATCAAATATAAAACACTAAATATTAATCATTATATAAATGAAAACAAAAATGGTATTGGCTGCCTTGTTGTTAGGAACAACAGCAGCTTTCGCCCAACAGGACAAGTTGGGCTCTGGTATTGACAAGGCCAACATGGACCTGAGTATCAAGCCAGGAACAGACTTCTATCGTTATGCCGCCGGCAACTGGATGAAGAATCATCCACTCGACGGAGAGCACCCTGACAATGGTGCCTTTACCGACCTCTTCGAACAGAACCAGAAGCGTATTCAGGACATCATCCTCGAATATGCTTCCAAACCTCAGCAGAAGGGTTCGCTTGGTCAGAAGATAGGTTCACTCTACAACCTCCGCATGGACAGCGTTCGATTGAACAAGGAGGGATGGGCACCTATCAAGCCTGTGCTCGACCGCATCGCTGCCATCAAGGACCGCAGAGAGTATCAGTTGGTTACTGCTCAACTTGACTTCCGCGGCGAGGGTACCATGATGTATGGCATCGGTGTGGGTGCCGACCTTCGTGATGCTGCCAACAACCTGGTGGAAGTAGGACAGGCAGGTATCGGTCTGGGCGTGCGTGACTATTATCTCAACGATGACGACCAGACCAAGAAGATTCGTGAGGCTTACAAGACCTATATGAAGAAGCTCTTCATGATGGTGGGCAACGACGAGGCGACAGCCGAGAAGAAGATGCAGGCAGTGATGGCGATAGAGACTCGCATCGCCAAGGCAAGTTACAGCCAGGTGGAGCTGCGCGATATCGACAAGAACTATCACAAGATGAGCTATAACCAGTTGGTTATCGACTATCCTGGTATCGACTGGGGCAATGTGTTCTTGGCATCTGGCTTCCCTGCCTTCAAGGACATCTGTGTAGGTCAGCCTGAGCCTATCCACGAGGTGGAGAAGATTCTTGCCGAGACCTCTCTCGACGACCTGAAGACTTATGCAGAGATCAAGGTCATCTCTGGAGCCACCAGTGTGCTGAGTGATGACTTCCGTGCCGTATCCTTCGAACTGAGCAAGGTGATGAGTGGTGTGCAGCAAGACCGTCCTCGCTGGAAGCGTGCTGTGAGCAGCGTGAGCGGTGTCTTGGGCGAGGCCATCGGTAAGCTCTATGTGGAGAAGTATTTCCCTGAGAGCAGCAAGAACCGTATGCTCCAGTTGGTGCACAACTTGCAGACAGCCCTTGCACAGCGCATCGATGAGGCTACCTGGATGAGCGCTGCCACCAAGGCACAGGCCAAGGACAAGTTGGAGAACTTCATCATCAAGATAGGTTATCCTGATAAGTGGAAGGACTACAGCGGACTACAGGTGGACGACAGCCTGTCGCTCTATGAGAACATGGCAAACATCGCAGAATTCTTCACCAAGGACGATATCGCTCGTAAGGTGAACAAGCCAGTAGACAAGATGGAGTGGGGAATGACTCCTCAGACTATCAATGCTTATTACAACCCAACAACCAACGAGATCTGTTTCCCTGCTGCTATCCTGCAGCCTCCTTTCTTCGACCCATCAGCTGACGATGCCATGAACTATGGTGCTATCGGTGGTGTGATAGGTCATGAGATGAGTCATGGTTTCGACGACCAGGGTAGCCAGTTTGACAAGACTGGCAATCAGCACAACTGGTGGACTGCTGTCGATAAGAAGAACTTTGAGGCTCGTACTAAGGTTCTTGTCAACCACTTCAACAAGATTGAGTTGGCAGGTAAAAAGGTGAATGGTCAGCTCACATTGGGTGAGAATATCGGTGACAATGGTGGACTGAATATCGCCTTCCGTGCCCTGCAGAACGTGATGAAGAGCGAACAGCTCGGCGTGAAAGATGGTCTAACACCAGAGCAGCGCTTCTTCTTGTCATGGGCTCGTGTATGGGCTGGTAACGCACGTCCTGAGTATCTGCAGTATTTGATGACTGTGGATGTTCATTCTCCTAACGAGGCTCGTGTGAATGGCGCCCTCCCAATGATTGATGCTTGGTACAAAGCATTCGGCATCAAGAAAAGCGATAAACTCTTTGTGCCTAAGGCAGGACGTGCTCATATCTGGTAAGCGTATCGTTATTTTGCATGATAATCATAGATTTCTTAAGCTCAGGGCATTGCCCTGGGCTTTTTGTTTTATAGTGATGGGGCCACTGGGAGGGCGTGGCATCTTGCCCGCCCCATAATCAATTTGTAAGTAGCTTATTGGGCAGGCAAGATGCCTGCCCTCCCCAGTACATGCCTGCTCATAAGCTTCTATGCTGTTGTCCCTTAACTTCCCCTCAATCTTCTTCTTTTTTACAAAAACGAGGGCGTTGTTTCGTATTTCACAAAAAAAAGAATGAAAATATAAAAATACTTTCTACAAAAATTAACTAATTTTGCACCGTACGAATGATAAAATAACCATTTTATACATATTGTACCTAACAACTTATAAAAACCAATAAAGTTTAAAACTAACCGAGAAAAATAATTAAAACCTATGGCAACAGCTATTATTCTCATCCAGTTGGCCCTTGTCCTGGCTTTGATATTCATCGGTGCTCGTGTCGGTGGAATCGGATTAGGAATTTACGGCATGGTGGGCGTCTTTATCCTCGTCTTTGTCTTCGGCCTTAAGCCTGGCAACCTTCCTATTGATGTGATGCTCATCATCGTTTCTGTGATCACGGCAGCCGCAACGCTGCAAGCAGCAGGTGGATTGGATTATTTAGTAGGTGTTGCTGCTCGATTCCTAAGAAAACATCCAGAAAAGATTACATATTATGGTCCGCTTACTACTTGGCTCTTCTGCCTCGTTGCTGGTACCGCTCACACAAGCTATTCACTCCTTCCTATTATCTCGGAGATAGCCACTAACTCAAAGATACGTCCTGAACGTCCTCTCAGTGTGGCAACGATAGCCGCTTCATTGGGAATCACAGGAAGTCCGGTCTCTGCAGCTACAGCAGCGGTAATAAGTACCGACCTCTTGGGATGTAAGGGTATAGAGTTGGGTACCATCCTCTTAGTTTGTATTCCTGCTTCTTTCATCGCCATCCTTGTGGCAGCTTTTGTGCAGAATCATGTAGGAAAAGAATTGGTAGACGACCCTATATATCATGAGAAAGTTCGTGAAGGCATTATCAAGCCCGAGGAAGACAGCCGTCTCATCGATGAGATGATCAAGAATCCAAACCCACGTTCCAAGTATGCAGTAGTGGCTTTCTTGTTGGGCGTACTGGCAGTAGTCATATTGGGTAGTTTCCCATCTCTCCGTCCTTCCTTTATGATAGGCGATGAGATGCATCGTGTATCGATGCCTGAAACGATTGAGATTATCATGATGGCAATAGCAGCCTTGATATTGCTTGCAGGTAAGGCTAAAGTACAGGATGCAGTGAAAGGCAATGTCTTTGGAGCAGGAATGAATGCCATGGTAGCCATTTTTGGTATCGCATGGATGGGTGACACCTTCTTCAATGGTCATTTGGATTTCTTCAAGGATCACATTGCCACAGTGGTGACACAGTATCCTTTCCTCTTCGCCATCGCCCTGTTCTTCATGTCTATCATGCTGTTCTCTCAGGCAGCAACAGTAAGAACGCTTTATCCTTTGGGTATCGGCTTGGGTATTTCACCTTTAGCACTCGTAGCGATGTTCCCAGCTGTCAATGGCTATTTCTTCCTGCCTAACTATCCTACGGAGGTGGCAGCTATCAACTTCGATCGCACGGGTACAACACGCATCGGTAGATTTGTAGTCAATCATTCTTTCCAGTTGTCTGGATTCATCACTACCTTTGTGAGTATCGGCGTAGGATATTTGATAATCCAGTGGCTATAAATAGCATGTGACAATTCATCGCCGACAGGTTGATGAGCATGAGATATACAATTGTTACGCACATCTTTAATGATGTTGACGTAAGACACAGAATCAGAGAGTTTTTAACAACATTATATTAACCTAAATTAAAACCGATTTGTTATGAATAAACGATTTTTCTCAATGATGACACTCCTCTTGTTGGTAGTGGCAGTTGCATTTGCAAAACCTAAGGTACGTATTATTGCAACAGGTGGAACTATTGCTGGTGCTGGTACTTCAGCTACAGGTTCAGCTTATACTGCAGGACAGGTGGGTGTACAGAGCTTGATAGCAGCTGTGCCTCAGATGCTCGATTTGGCAGACGTTACAGGCGAACAGCTCGTTAATATCGGCTCACAGGATATGAATGACCAGGTGTGGCTCAAGTTGGCTAAGCGCATCAATCAGTTGTTGAATAAAGAAGGCTACGATGGTGTTGTCGTTACTCACGGTACCGATACCATGGAGGAGACAGCTTACTTCCTCAACCTCACTGTTCACAGCGACAAGCCAGTTGTTCTCGTAGGTTCTATGCGTCCAAGTACTGGTATCAGTGCTGATGGTCCTGCTAACCTCTATGGCGCTGTTGCTGCTGCTGCAAGTGCTAACTCTAAGGGTCGTGGCGTTATGTGCTGCATGAACAACCTCTTGCTCGATGCAAAGGATGTTATCAAGACTCACACTACAGACTGTGCTACTTTCCAGGGTGGTAACTATGGTAAGATTGGTTATATCTATGGTGGCGAGGCTATCTATAATCGCCAAGTAGAGAATCTGCACACTACTAAGAGTGAGTTCAGCGTAGAGGGTCTTAACGAGCTTCCTAAGGTAGGTATCGTTTATGGTTACTCTAACTGCTCTGCACTTCCTTTCAAGGCCTTTGTTGATGCTAAGTATGCTGGTATCGTTTTGGCAGGTGTAGGTGATGGTAACTTCTATAAGGATGTATTCGATGAGGCTCTCAAGGCTCGTCAGAAAGGTATCCTCGTAGTTCGCTCAAGCCGTGTTCCTACTGGTCCTACATGCCTCAATGGTGAGGTTGACGACACCAAGTATCAGTTTGTTGCTTCATTGGCTCTCAACCCACAGAAGGCACGCGTACTCTTGATGTTGGCTCTCACTAAGACTAACGACTGGCAGAAGATCCAGGAGTACTTCAAGAAGTATTAATTTTTCACACTCTCTGATTTCCAGTTCCTCCTGAGCCTTTCCCTAAAGAGCAGGGAGGAACTACTAAGAGAAGTAGCTCGAATGTAAAACCTTAATAAAAACCTACAAATTATGAAGAAAATTATAATGATGTTTGCTGCCCTTGCTATGACCATGGGAGCAAATGCACAAGGAAACAATATCGGCATGGGTGGTGGCGATGGTGATATTCAGTCAATACACGAACGCATAACCAAGCTGGAGAAAAAGAACGATATGTTCAATCTTTACTTCAACTATGCTGCTTCTTTCCAGGCTGAACACAACAGTCTGTCTGATGAATGGGGCACTAGGTTTGCCAACAAGCAGTTGCGTCTTGAGATCAAGGGTAACTTGACCGACAAGTTGTACTATCGTTTGCGTCATCGTCTGAACAAGGCTACTGATGCAAAGGGTGAGGACAACTTCGCTAAGGCTACCGATATTATGATGGTGGGCTACAACTTCAATGACAAGCTCTCTATCTCTGGAGGTAAGATGTGTCAGATCTGGGGTGGCTTCGAGTTTGATGAGAACCCAATGTACATCTATCAGTATTCAGACATGGTTGACAACATGGATAACTTCATGGCTGGTGTTACTGTAAGTTACAAGCCTATTCCTACTCAGGAAATTGCAGTTGAGATAAGTAATGCTTACAATGGTAAATTTGCTGATGAGTATGGTGACGAAGCTGTCGTTGTAAACAAAGACGAGGCTAAAGCACTCCAGAAGTCAAAGAATCCTTTGACATACATTATCAACTGGAATGGTAGTTTCTTTGATGGTAAGTTGAACACTCGTTGGGCTTGGGGTCTTCAGACACAGGCCAAGGGCAAATACAGCCGTATGCTCACTCTCGGTCAGCAGCTCAATCTGCCTAAGTTCCAGTGGTACTTCGACTATATGGGCGCTTTCGACGACCTCGACCGTCTGAGAATTGCTACCAACGAGTTGAGAGACAAATTGGTTGATGCTGTTGGTGCAGGTATCGGCAATGCTTATTTAGGCAAGGTACATTACAACAGCTTTATCACTAAGGCCAACTGGCAGTTTGCTCCAAGTTGGAACTTGATGCTCAAGGGTATGTACGAGACTGCAAGTGTTACCAAGATGGAACAGTTCAAGAACTACCGCAAGAGTTTCGGCTACATGGGTAGCATCGAATACTATCCAGCTAAGCAGCAGGACTTCCGTCTCTTCTTGGCATACGTAGGTCGTAAGTTCGATTACAGCACAAAGTGCGGTTTGAAGGACTACAATACCGATCGCATCGAACTTGGTTTCATGTATCGTATCAAAGCTTACTAAATCAATTTTCCTGTCTTATTAGAAACTATAGGAGCTGAAGGGTATGCCCTCCAGCTCCTTATTATTGTACGACCTCTGCGTGCTCTTCAAGGTAAGTGCAAGGAACCTCCGAAGCCATTGAGTATATGAAAATATTCTTTTAAAAGTTTGGTTTTTATAAATTAAAATTGTAGTTTTGCAACAAAAAGGAAAGGATATATCTATGTTTGAGGAAAACTATATCAGATTCGATTGGGCGATGAAACGATTGCTTCGCAACAAGGCTAACCATGCCGTGTTGGAGGGCTTGCTTTTTGCCCTTATAGGCAAACACATCAAAATTCAACAATTCCTTGAGAGCGAAGGTAACCAGGAAGATGAATTAGATAAGTATAATCGTGTCGATATATTGGCAGAAGATGATAAGGGTGAATTGATTATTATTGAGATTCAGAATAGTCATGAGATAACTTATTTTCATCGTATGCTCTATGGGGTATCGAAAGCCATTACAGAATATATCGGTAAGGGCGATGCCTACGACAAGGTGCGTAAGATCTATTCCATCAACATCGTATATTTCGAATTGGGTCAAGGAAAAGACTATGTCTATCATGGTATGACCGAATTTAAGGGCGTCCATAAACCTCACGACCTCTTGAAATTGTCTGCCCACCAGAGCGAACGTTTCTTAGGAGTAAAGGGTAGAGATCTTGAGGTAGCTCATGATGCAGGAGAAGTGTTCCCAGAGTATTATATTCTTCGAGTTAATGATTTTGACAAGGTCGCAACAACTCCTCTTGATGAATGGATTGAGTTCTTGAAGACAGGCAAGATAGATGCTCATACAAGTACAGCTGGTCTTCAAGAAGCTCGTGAACAGTTGCGTGTTGATGCCTTAACTGATAAGGATAAGCGAGCATACTACCGATATATGGAATCGGTAAGACATATGCGCAGCCTCTTTGATACAAGCCGTGATGATGGTTATCAAGATGGCATTGTAGAGGGTAGAGCGAAAGGCCGAGCTGAGGGTCGTGAAGAAGGTCGAGCAGAAGGTCGAGCAGAAGGTCGAGCAGAAGGTCGAGCAGAAGGTCGAGCAGAAGGTGAACTTTCTAAAAGCTTAGATATAGCTCGTAACCTCCTTTCGTTAGGCCTACCTATCTCACAGATTGAGCAGGCTACGGGTTTGACACAAGAGCAAATAGCCAATTTGAAGGATGTAATATCCTAACTCATTAAGCGATAGAATTATAAAACCAATAACCGTCAGAAAGTAATCTTTTAGAAACTTTCTGACGGTTATTTTTTATATGATTGTTTGGATTTTGTGAATCCATGAATTTCTGACTGCCTGAATATTCTGTTTGTTGATCAATTAAGTGATAAGTTGTAACCAACTTTGTTTATCAGTCGTTTTATTCCTTAGAACTTCTTTCCGAAAGCGATGTTGCAGAAAGTCTTCATCAGGATTTTGGCATCAAACCACCAGGAACGATTCTCGAGATAATACAAGTCGAGTTCCAATCTTCGCAGCATCTTCTCCATGGTGTCTGTATATCCATTATATAATGTGGCATACGACGTTACGCCTGGTCTTATCTGATAGAGATATTGATAGCGTGGATCATGTTCTATAATCTGGTCGATATAGAATTTCCTCTCAGGTCTTGGACCAATGAATGCCATATCTCCCTTGAATACATTCCATAGTTGAGGTAGCTCATCGAGGTGATGGGCACGTAAAAACCTCCCAACTTTCGTAAGTCGTGGGTCACCTTTTACTTCCAACAAGTCGGGACCGTCCTTCTCTGCATCAATCTTCATGGAACGAAACTTATAGATGTAAAATGGCTTTCCATAGAGTCCGATTCTTTCCTGCTTGTAGATGACAGGAAGGCCATCTTCCCATCTGATGCAAAGGGCACAAATAAGCATGAGCGGAGAAAACACGACGAGGCACATAGCCGCTATGATAAAGTCTGTCGTTCTTTTCATTTCTTTGCTTTTTGTATTCGATGGGTTGTGAATATATGGAGTAGGGTGTATGTAATGATGTCAATACATAGAATCCAAGTGAAGTTGCATCCGATGTGGAACAGTAAAAGGTTGAAGATGATATATCCCAGTTGGAGCATCAGAATGGCAATGAGAGCCTGATGCTGGTTCATTCCTAATGTCATGAATTTATGATGTATATGACTTTTATCAGCATCGAAGATAGGCTTCTTATAGTGTATTCGATGAATGATAACCCTTATCACATCAAATGTGGAAACAATCAACAGACTGTATGCCAGTACGATTCTTTCTGAAGACAATGGCATGATATGTGGATTATGCATCATAGATTTTACAAAGAGAAATCCCATTATAAATCCTAAAGTCAGGCTTCCTGCATCACCCATAAAAATCTTACGGTTTTTTTCCGGATTTCCAAACAAATTGAAACGCAGATAAGCGATAAGCACACCTACGAGGCCAGCAATCAATATGCAGTAGGCAGTCAGGTCGGTTGAGAAAAATATGTATAAGAATCCTGTCAGTCCGATGATAGATAGTCCCGCAGAGAGTCCGTCTATTCCGTCGATGAGGTTCATGGCATTATCCACAAACACCAACAGCAAAACTGTGAGTACAGCGCCTATATAAAAAGGTATCTCATAGATACCGAATAATCCATATAAGTTGTTGATATATAGACCACATGCTGGCAGAATACTTGCAGCAATGATCTGAACTGTAAATTTGATTTTAGCATCCAGACCTATGAGATCGTCTACAATACCTACAGAGTATATAAGCAGAAGGCTGATGAGTAAGCCTAAAGTCCATGTGCTCACCTGCAGTTTTTGTCCTTGTGCTTCCGAACTCATAATCAGAGTAACAATAAAGAAAGACAGTAACATGCTGGGAGTAAAGGCAATACCACCCAAACGTGGAATCAAACATTTATGTACCTTTCTTTGGTTGGGTATATCGTATATTTTTTTTTCTTTGCAGAAATTGAGCAGTACAGGGATAAAAATAAATCCACAGATTGTGCTCATGGCAAAGGCACCTATGATAGGGAGGATATAGTGTATCATTGTTGTTCTATTTCTTTGTTATTCCGTTTTGGATTGTGTGTATTTACTTTTCTTTATATATAACCCCTAACTTTAACAATTATTGCATAGTAATCAAAAAAATGTATTTTTTGTTGTAAGTATGTATAAAATGTTTCCTCTTTGTAGGCCCAATGAGCATGGTTCATCATACTTTAGTTCTGCCATGCAGGGTGCGAAAAGATGCGCATAAGCGAACGATTAATTTCTGATGTTTTCATTGAAAATATTTGGATGGTATTGAAAAAATGTGTATTTTTGTGCTAAAATATTAGCAATATGAACAATCCAAAGCGCATCCCATACGGCATAATGAATTTTGTGGCGTTGAGAGAAGAAAACTGTTATTATGTGGACAAGACGAGGTTTGTTGAAGAAATAGAGCATGCCAACATGTATTTCTTCTATATACGTCCTCGTCGTTTTGGGAAGAGTCTTACCCTTTCAATGTTGCGTCATTATTATGATGTGAATGAGGCTGATAAATTTGAAACATGGTTCAAAGGATTGTATATAGGTGAGCATCCTACACCTTTGCATAACTGCTATTTAGTACTGTATTTTAATTTCTCTGTTGTCAATGGAGAAATTAGTTCCTATAGAGAGTCTATGGATTCGTATTGCAATACGGTCTTTACTTCTTTTTGTGAGAAGTATTCACGGCTTTTGCCGGAAGATGCCTTGATAAAACTGAAGGAGAAAAAGGGAGCAGTAGAACAACTTTATTGTGTGTGCGACCTTTGTGACAAAGCAGGTAAAAGTCTCTATCTCTTCATCGATGAGTATGATCATTTCACTAATACAATACTTTCAGAGGTTGCGCGTCAAGATGACTATGCTTCGGAGACACATGGTACAGGATATCTTCGCTCCTTCTACAACGCAGTTAAGTCAGGTACAGATTCAAGTATCAAGCGAGTATTCCTGACAGGAGTGAGTCCTGTGACGATGGATGATCTTACAAGCGGTTTTAATATAGGAACCAATTATTCACTCGATTCTCGTTTTAACGAGATGACAGGATTTACAGAGGTAGAAGTACGTGCCATGCTGCAAGAGTACTCAGAATATTATGATTACAATCATTCTATTGATGAATTGATTCAGGTAATGAAGCCTTGGTACGACAACTATTGCTTCGCCAAAGAGTCTTACGGAAAAACTACAATGTATAATTCCAATATGGTTTTGTACTTTATGGATAAATATCTCAATAATGGTTGTGTGATTCCTGAGGACATGTTAGAGGAGAACATCCGTATTGATTACAATAAGCTTCGTATGCTTATTCGTAAAGACAAAAATTTTACCCATGATGCATCTGTCATTCAAGACTTGGTAACTTGTGGCTTTGTCGTAGGTGAGTTGAAGGCAGGTTTTCCTGCAGAGAGAATCTGTGAGCCTGACAATTTTATTAGTCTTTTGTACTATTTCGGTCTTGTTACAATAGCAGGAACTTATCGTGGAAAGACCAGGTTTGTGATACCTAATGAAGTAGTGCGTGAGCAGGTTTTCAAGTACCTGTTGGATACTTATGATGAGAACGGATTGTCCGTAGATGTCCGTAAGCACGATGGATTAGAAGAAGGATTGGCTTATGATGGTAATTGGAAACCCTATTTTCAGAACATATCAGACACCATTTATCTTTTTTCCTCACAACGTGACAAACAGAAAGGCGAGTCGTTTGTACATGGTTTTACCTTGGCAATGACTTGCCAAAATCAGTTCTATAGACCAGTATCAGAATACCCTAATCAGGAAGGGTATGCCGATATTTTCCTCTTGCCATTGCTTGACATTTATAAAGATATCCAGCATTCCTACGTGGTAGAATTGAAATACGTGAAGTCAAATGCTTCAGAAGCAGAGATAGAAGTAAAAACTCATGATGCGGAGAAACAAGTATGTAAGTATGCAGAAACCGAAATGGTAAGGTTGGGTGCGAGAAGCACTCATCTCCATCGTATTGTGATAGTATATCGTGGAGTCGAAATGGTTGTATGTAAAGAATTATAGATTAGCTTGGTTGTCTATAGACTCAGTACTATTTTAAAAAAAGATTACGCAAATACCCTTCACCCTTCATCTTTTCGCTCTGAATGCCAATAAACACAGGGGATTTCAAAGGAATGATGAAGGGTGAAGGGTATTTTGCATATTCAATTTCAGAAAATTGAAAACGGCGCAGACAAGAGAGGTACTGCTTTTTACCTCATTATAATTCTTCTGAATTGTATAGTATATGTTGCCTGTTGCATAGCTATAAAAAGTTTCCTCAATTTTCTTCATCGTTCCACTATTTCGAGCATTATTACTTGTTCTTTATTAGCAGGACATAGAAATCATATTCTTTATATGTGCGGAATCTTATCTATTAAAAACAGCATTTCAAACAATATAATATCTGTCTCTTATACACATCTCCGAGCCCACGAGACCAGAGAGGA
>ERZ1026894.796-NODE-796-length-21326-cov-8.180480_pt1 | contig 21326 bp, 23 predicted proteins | sample MGYA00380177_ERZ1026894 | MGnify/ENA primary metagenome ERZ1026894 (study PRJEB33269, sample SAMEA4719813) | human gut metagenome | biome: human-associated habitat; feature: organic feature; material: feces | place: Cameroon | collected 2013-10 ... | reverse complement strand
GTATTCCCGCCGCGCCCCCGCAGGGCGAGCGCAGGTATCTTTCCGAGGAGGAGCTAGGCGAGTCTTCGGGGAGTATTCCCGCCGCGCCCCCGCAGGGCGAGCGCAGGTATCTTTCCGAGGAGGAGCTCCACGGCGTCGTCGACGACACCTCCGACGAGCAGTTTTCGCTTGAGGAGACCCATGTGGGGCTTCGCCTTCCGCATCGGTCCCCGGAGCCGCGTGCCGACTCCACGCCGGTGGAATTGCCTCCTTCCCAGGAGGGTGGCGTGCTGCGCCGCCCCGTCGTCCAGGGCGCTCCCCAGCTCTCATCCATGTCCCATGGCGTGACGGCATTCTTGCAGGCCCGTCTTCCCGAGACCCTGAACACCCTTCCGCCGGCCAGATGCGAGGCCATCATCCGCGACTTGGAGAACGGCGCCCCGTATGCCATCGGGTCGCAGCTCTTCCGTGGCGCGGAGAGCATTCTCTACCAGGGGACCTGCGAGGGATTCAACTTCATCGTCAAGTCAATCCGCAACAGGTGCGACCATTGGCTGGGGGACGTCCGCACGAGGAAGGACACGGGGAAGCTGAGCGACAACGTCAGCTATGCGACGAAGTACAAGCACCTCTCCAACGAGTGGAAGATGGGGCAGCTTCTCCGCGAGACGGCTCCGAACCCGACGCCTGTCCAGCTTTATTCCATGCGGAGGGTGAAGAGGCTCGGCCTTGAACTTGGCTGGGACCTGCTCATGGAGCGCATCAATGGACTCGACTTTTCAGACAAGAAGCTGCTTTCGGTGCTTTCCCTCTCGGACAAGCTGAGGGCGTGCATCATGATGGCGCAGGCAATCCATCAACTCCACCAGCGCCGAATCGTCCACCTGGACATCAAGCCAAGCAACTTCCTCCTTGACCGTGACGCGAATGTGCGCCTGATCGACTTCGGAATCTCCGTTCCGACGGGATTCCAGAGCCGCACGGTGGCCGGCACCGCGGGGTATTTCTCGCCGGAGCAGATATGCTGCAGGACCCTGGGGGAGGATACGGATGTCTTCGCACTGGGAATCACCTTCGGAGTCCTCTTTGGAGGGCGGACGCTCATGCAGAACCCCGAGGAGGCGAAGAGCCGCCAGTATCGACACAGCGTAATGGTTGACATGGAGAAGAATACGCTTCCCGCCGTTACGGATATTCCTGAACTGAACGGGGTCTTCAAGCCCCTCGCGGAGGTAATCAGGGACTGCACGATCTTCAAACGCTCCAGCCGCATCGGCAACTGCACGGCGCTGATTGCGCGGCTCGTCCAGGCCGCCGAAATCTGCAAAGTCAAAATCTGACGGGGAAGGGAGCGCTTCCCCTCCCGTTTGCGTGCTGTGTTACGTAACCTATTGCAGCTGAGTAGGTTAGACAGCCTACTGCGCAAGGTTGCGCCCGTGTCTGCCATGGCAGGTTTCCTGTCATGGCCAAGGCGGTTCGCCCTTTAGCCTCCATATAGTCGCCTGGGAGCCGGGCGACTGCGGCTGCTACGGCACCTTGCCCTCCATTCCCCCAATCCCCACGCCTCCTTCCATGCGCATTTCGCATCTGGCATACATCCTTGTCATTGCCGCGTTGTGCGGGATGGGGGTGTTGTTTCTATACAGCACGGGGTATCTGGGGCCTGAGTATGCGGTGCGTTCCAACTACCTCCGGCAGTGTCTCTTCATCGGCCTTGGAGCGTCGGTTGCCTGCGGGATAGTCTCCCTGTCTCCGGGGCGGAGCGCGTGGAGGGCGTTTGTCTTTGGCGGCTATGGCGTGTCGCTGCTTCTCCTTCTGCTGGTCCTGGTCTTTGGGAAGTCCATCGGGGGCGCCCGGCGCTGGCTCTCGGTGGGGGCGTTTCTATTGCAGCCGGCGGAGTTCGCCCGTGTGTTCACGATAGCGGCAGGCGCATTGCTGCTGGACGGGCGGACCCTTCCGCGCCGCTGGGAGGCAATCGGCGGGGCAATCTGCTTTATCGTCCCGATGGCCCTTATTCTCCTTGAACCCTCCTACGGCAACGCGGCCTCCCTGGCGGTGCCGATGGCGGTCATCTTCGGAATGCGGTATCTGCCGCGTCCGGTATGGACCCTTGCGATGGGCCTGGGCGTCGCAATGATGATCTGCGCCGGGGCGGCAGTCTGGCATCTCCGTACGCAGCCCCCTGCGGAGAGGGGCGTGTTCATCGGGGCGGAGGCGGAATCGAGCTTCTTCCGTGGATACCACCTTCGCCGCCTGGACTCATTCCTCTCACCGGAGGGCGGATGGAACGAACAGCAGTCGCTGATGGCGGTGTCCGGCGGGGGGCTTACGGGAAAGGGGTACCTGAACGGCACTATGAAAAACCTGGGGTTCCTGCCCAGGACCGTCGCCCCCACAGACTTCATCTTCGCAGTCGTGGCAGAGGAGGGCGGGCTCCTCTTCGGCGTCCTGCCGCTGATGCTGCTCTACTGGATGCTCTTCGCAATACTCGCCACCTGGGCGTCGCGGGCGCAGGACCGCCTCGCGCTCAACATGATTGCGGGAGGCATGTCGCTGCTCTTCACCCACGTGGTGGTGGGCGTCGGAATGGCGGTGCGCCTCCTTCCAATCATCGGATTGCCGCTGCCGCTGCTCTCATACGGTGGCTCCTTCACCCTTTCAGTGTTTATTCTGCTGGGGGCAATGGCGTCGGTGGAGTGCCATCGCACCGACCTGCACGCAGATAAATCTACGCAGGAAGAGGATACGGGATCCAGTGTCCTACGTGTCGGACACCTGCTGAAGATTCATCTTCACCGAAAATGAGTGACATTTTATTTAGTTGTGTCCAATACGAGAAAGCGAATAAAAAGAAAGTTTTTTTTGTGTATTAGTTGAAAAAATCGTAAGAGCCAATAGATTTGCTCTGTTCCGTAGTTCCAGCACACTGGGTTTGAGAAGGCCCTTGTGCTCCGGTCCGTCGGCTCAGGATACGGGATGTCATACTCTTCCTTCCGTAGTAAACACAAAAACACAAAAAGGGAAAAAAAGATGAAGAAAATCACTGCATTCCTGATGATGCTGGCCATGGTCGCGTCCTTTGGAGTCTACGCACAGGAAGCCGCTCCTGCAATGGAAGAGGCTGCTCCCGCAATGGAGGAGGCTGCTCCTGCCGCTCCGATGGAAATGGAGGACGACTCCTGGATGCCCGTCGTTGAACTGAGCGCCACCTGGCAGTCCAAGTACATGTGCGATGGCAAGGTTGTCAATCCCCATCCCATCACCGCCCTCAACGCCTTCGTCGGCCTCGGCGGCTTCCGCCTGGACGTCTGGAGCGCGATTGACATGACCGAATACAACCGCCCCGATGGCGGCAGCCGCGCCTACAAGAACAACCGCGAGTATCGCGCTGAGGAAATCGACTACGAGATCGGCTATGCCTACACCTTCGCCGACCTCCTGCCCTTCTCCCCGCTGACCCTCGACATCGCATGGAAGTACTTCCAGTATCCCCGCGCCCTGTTCAGCCACGACAACCCGCTGGACATGACCGTCTACCTGGACAACCTCCTGGATCCCGAGGGCGCCGCGTTCCTTGGCACTGGCGTGACCTTCCGCTATGACCTGGAGCACTACACCTGGTATGCCTGGTACGACGTGACCTTCGGCTACAACTTCACCGAGAAGCTCTCCGCCTCTCTCTCCTCCAAGCTCTACTGGGGCACCAAGTCCAAGATGCGCGCCGCCTACGGTCTGAACCGTGACGCCATCTCCTCCCTGCTGCTCCGCGCCCAGGCCAACTACGCGCTCTGCGAGCACCTGACCCTGAACGCATTCCTCGAGGCTGGCTACGCCATCGACCGCGAGGTCCGCGAGAACTGGAAGGCCTCCGACATCAACAACGAGGAGAACTTCCGCGCTGGTTTCGGCGTCGCATACGCATTCTAGTCGACACTGAATCCTGAAAAGACGCGTCCGTTGGAGAATTCTCCGACGGGCGCGTTTTTCATTTGGAGAAGGGGGCCCTTCTGCTCTCCCCAACTCCTTTCCTGCCGCATCCGGGGGTTGAAATATCAGGGAAGGCGTGTGGATTCCACTTCGCCTTGCCACTCCTCCAGTGCCTCCTATTCCCTGGAAAGGGCGGCCGCGTATGCGCCGTCGTGCTCCGGGGTGGGATAGAGCTGCTGTTCCTCCTTGAGGGAGAATTCGGGGTGTGTTTTCAGGAATTCCCGTATTTGGAGGGAATTCTCGTCGTTTTCGATAGAGCAGGTGCTGTAGACTATTCTTCCGTTAGGGCGGACGAGCCGCGCCGATGCCTCGAGGATCCTCCTTTGGACATCCAGGAGCCGCCGCAGATTCGCCTCGGAAAAATTCCGTCGGACATCCGGGCGCCTTCTTATGACACCCGTGTTGGAGCATGGGACATCCAGGAGAATGGCGTCGACGGATGACTCCTCGAGCGTCGGCCGTGTGGCGTCCATGAGTTGGACCGATGCGACATTGACATCCTTGAGATTGTCCTTCAGCCGTTGCATCCGTGGTTCGGCGGAGTCGCAGCATATCAGTCTTCCCTGGCCTTGGAGTCTTTCGGCGATTGCGAGGGACTTTCCCCCGGGGGCGGCGCAGAGATCCGCGATTGTCTCCCCTGGGCGAGGGTCCAGGAGGGCGGGCGCCAGGAGCGTGGATGCGTCCTGGAGATAGTATTTTCCGGTGGGGAATTCCCCCGTTGAGGTTTCGACGAGCGCCAGCGCGTCCTCGAACCGGAGCGGATAGGGCAGGCTTGCGAGCGAACCTCTCCGCCTGGCCGTCGCGGTGGCGGGAAGCTGCAGGATTTCGGCGAGTTCCCTGGTGCGTTCCCTTCCGAACTCCCTCTCCCATCGCAGGTGCAGTTCCTTCGGCAGCTGGCATTGGACATTTTCGGGCGCATCCTTGAGGAGCCCCTTGAACGCCTCGTCATCGGGGGCGTCCCTGAGGAGTCTCCGCAGGACGGCGTTGACGAATCCCGCCTTCTCGCGCCCGCAGATTCTCTTCGCGTATTCGACCGCCTCGCTGACGCACGCGTACGGCGGAAGCCCCGAGAGCGCATACATCTCGGTCATGGCCCATTCCAGAAGGAGGAGCATCTCCGGGCGCAGCTTTTTGCAGCGTCGCTTGAGAATCCATTCGAATCCGACCTGGAGCCTGTTCCATGAGAACCAGAGATTCTTAAGGAGCGGTGAAGCGGAGTCAGGGACTCCGGCGCCTGGCGCGGGGGGCCTTGACGTGATTTCGAGGAATTCCCGCAGTACGGTCTCGGCGCCGTTGGTTTTGCTCTCTTTCGTGGTCATTTTGAGGGGAGGAAATATAGTAGAAACAAGCGCCGAACCTCGCTTGCGCCATCGCCGGCGAAAGCCTGAAAGGAGAGTGTTTCCAGGCGCCTTCAGTTCTCCCCCATAATTTATCCAGTCCCCATGCTACACACGCCCAGAATCAATCTCTTTCTTGCCTTCGCGCTGCTTGTCGCGGGGCTTTCGCTGCATGGCCAGCAGGCCGGCGTTTCGGCGCAGCAGGTGATGAGCGCCCTTGCGGGAATGCGCTCCGACATAACTCTGATGCTTGACAGGCAGAAGCAGCTCTCCCTGCGCATCGAGGGGCTTGAGGAGGAACAGAACCGCAAGAACGAACAGATCCGGCAGCTGGAGGCGCTCTGCAATGCGCTTGCGCAGCAAAACCAGTCCCTGGAGACACGCCTCGCCGAACTCCAGAAGGCCTTTGAGGCAGACCAGAGGGCGCGGAAGGACGAACTCCGAAACCTCTCGAAGGACCTGACGAATGTCATCAAGTCCTCCACTACGCAGCCCGCGCCAGCCGCCACGATTCCCGCCAACATGAGCATCAAGGAACTCAAGGTGGAGTCGGGGGACACCCTCTCCTCAATCGCAAAGGCGGCGGGATGCACGGTGGCGCAAATCATGGCCGCAAACCCAAATCTGAAGTCCGCCGATGACATCCGCGTCGGACAGGTCCTGAAAATCCCCGTCGCGGGAAGGTAGGCGGGATGCTTACGAGATTTGCATTTCTGAAGGGCGCGTGGAGCCTTGACGGGGCGTCGCTGCTGCGCATTCCAGGCGTCAGCGAGGTCCATCTTGCCGGCGGCGACGACGGTCGTGCGGTGGTTGTCCTGCGGGGGCCGTCAAAGGAGTTTCTCGATACGGCCGAGGGAAGCCTTCCTGCCTGCGGGAAGAAGGAGATTCTTGACGCATCCGTCAGCCGTTGTTCGCTGAATATTGATTATCTGCCATGAGGCGTGATATGAACCAGATTGATGAGAAGCAGAATGCCGGCGGCGCACTTCCGCCGAAGGGGCGGACGGGATACGTGGCGTTGCTGGGGCGGCCGAATACCGGCAAGTCGACGTTCCTCAACACGGTCCTGGGATGCCATCTGGCAGCCGTTTCGTCAAAGCCCCAGACCACCCGCCGCTCCATGCTTGGAATCTACAACGACGACGAGTCCCAGATCATCTTCCTGGACGCGCCGGGGGTCCACCCCTCGAAGATTGCCATTGACGAGGCGATGGAGGAGTCCGTCTCGAAGGTTCTTGAGGATGCGGACATAGTGGTTTGCCTGATAGACCCGACCCGTGTCCCTGGCGAGGAGGATGGTCTGGCCGCGGGTTTGGCGGCCTCTTGCGGCAAGCCCGTCCTGCTGGTCTTGAACAAGTCCGACGTGAGCACTCCTGCCCAGCGTTCCGCGAGCCTCGCCTTCTACCGCGAGCGTCTTCCTGACTCCGAGTCATTGGAGATGAGCGCATTGGACGGTGCGTCTGCCGGCAGGTTGATTGCCCGCCTGAAGTCGATGCTTCCCGAGGAGTTCATGCTTTACGACCGCGAGGGGGTGACGACTGCCTACGAGCGCGACATTGCGGCGGAACTCATCCGCGAGTCGATTCTCGAGTTGATGCGCGAGGAGATTCCGCACGCCATCGCGGTTACCATCGAGTCGTGGAGGGCATCCGAGAACCGCGTGGAGATCGAGGGGACGCTCACCCTGGAGCGCGAGGCCCACAAGGGAATGGTCATAGGGCAGGGCGGCCGCATGATCAAGATGATCCGCCACTGCTCCGTCAAGAAGATTTCCGAGCTGTGCGGCGGCGCCCGCGTCGACCTGGCGCTGCGGGTGCGGGTGGTTCCACACTGGCGCAGGCACAAGCAATTCCTGAAGAATATCAAGCTATGGGAGTAGTTCGGTCGATCTTGAAGGCCATCGACCACGTGCTCGCACCGCCCGTCTGCCCCGTGTGCGGAGAGACGCTTGCCGAAGAGCGTGAGGACGGGCGGCTCTGCGGCAGGTGCCGTTCCCTGGTGGAGGAGGACGGCGGGGCACGGCGATGCCGGCTCTGCGGGGCCGGCATGGATACGGCCCTGGACTTCTGCGCCGACTGCGCCGCCGCCAAACGCCCGTGGAAGGCGGGGACATGCGCGTTCCCCTACGAAGGGGAACTCGCACAATGGATTCTCGCATACAAGTTCGGAGGACGCACCGCAATGGCGCCGTTCTTCATCCGGGAGATGACACTGGCCTGGAAAAGGGATTGCGGAGACTTCCAGGTGGACGCCGTGGTCCCGATTCCACTCCATTGGCGCAGGCTATGCCAGCGCGGCTTCAACCAGGCGGAGATTCTGGCGCGGGGCGTCGCAAAGGGGCTCGGCGTCGATTGCCTGCCCGCCCTGAAGCGGGTGCACTCAACGGGACACCAGGCGCGGCTGGCCGGCGCCTCCCGCAGGAAAAACCTCAGGAACGCCTTCCGCGTCGCCAAGGCCGACCTTGTGGATTCCCGCAGGATTTTGGTGGTGGACGATGTCTTCACGACTGGCTCCACCCTGTCGGCCGCATGCCAGGCCCTGCTCAACGCGGGAGCCGCCGAAACCGCCGTGCTTGCCATGGCGCGTGCTTGAAACTACACAGATGCGTTCCTTGTTCTGGACAATACTGATACTCGGCGTGATTATCGCGCTTCCCTTGTGCCTGAGGAGGAGGGACGCCATGCCGTTGCGCGCCCCCAGGAGCCTTGTGGTGATTACGGCGAGCAGCGAGGCCGTGCGACACGAAATCGAAATGGCCTTCCGCGAACACCACAAGGCACTCCACGACGGGGAGGAGGTGACTATCGACTGGAGGACTCCCGGGGGAACCTCCGAAATCGTGCGCTTCATCCAGAGCACCTATTCCGCGAATGCAAGGCACGCCTGGATCGAGGAGGGCAGGGGGGATTGGGACGAATCCGTCTCTTCGTCGGTCTTCGCCGCCACTCCTCCCGCAGACGCGGCTGGCGCCGAGGCCTGGAGGTGGTTTCGGGGGAGCGACGTGGGGATAGACGTGGATATCCTGCAAGGGGGAGGCCAATACGATCACGAGGGGCTCCGTGCGGCAGGGATTCTGGTTCCGTCCGGAGTCCGCTCCCGCCATCCCGAGTGGTTTTCAGGCGACGCCCCGATTCTTTCGCCTGGCGGCGGCGGGGAGGTCTGGTATGACCCGTCGGACTGCTACTACGCATTCTGCTTCGCGACCTTCGGAATCGTCTACAACCGCGACCGACTGGCGGAGGCGGGGTTTTCGGAGGCGGAGATAGGCGGCTTCGGGTCGAAGTGGAGCGATTTGGCGGATCCCAGGCTCTACGGCGCAGTCGGGGTGGCGGATCCCTCCCAGTCAGGGTCGATTACAAAGTGCTTCGAGATGCTTATACAGCGCTCGATGCAGGATTACATCTCCGCGCTTCATCCAGGGGAGGATATCGCCACATACAAGCCGACTGTCGAGGAGCTGGACGCCGCCTGGTCGGAGGCGCTGCTTCTCCTGAAACAGCTCGGCGGCAACGCGGCGTATCTCACCTTTTCGGCCAGCAAGGTGCCCGTGGATGCCTCAATGGGGCAGATCGCGGCGGGTATGTGCATTGACTTCTACGGACGGAGCCAGGTCGAATGGAGCCGAAGCCAGCTTGGGCGCGAGGTGATCTCCTACCGCACGCCTACAGCCGCCTCCACCGTCTCCGCCGAGCCGATTGCAATCCTCCGTGGCGCACGCGACCGCGAACTCGCCGAGGAGTATGTCGACTTCCTGCTCTCCGAAAAGGCACAGAAGCTCTGGGGCAAGGAGGCGGGAGCCCCCGATGGGCCGCGGGACCACACCCTCTACAGGCTGCCTGTCAGACGGGACATGTTCGAGGGGGACGCACTCAGGGACACGGTCTTCGGGGATGAACGGCCACTCCTCCTGGCCAGCTCCTTCCAATACCGCGGCGACTGGACGGGCTCGCTCTTCACCGCAATACGGGTGCTGGTGAAGACCATGCTCATCGACTGCGGCCCCGAACTGCGCCGGGCATGGGGCGAGATTCTCCGCCAGGGGGGCATGGAGGCACTGCCGCCGGAACGCCGCGCCGCCTTCGCAAGGCTCCCGTTCCCATATCACGAGTCACGACAGGCGACGCGACGCCTCGCAAATCCCGAGGAACAGGCCCTTGAACGCCGCGGCTGGATTGAGTTCTTCAGAAAAAGCTACGGGGAGGCGGCCGCCGGGAAAAAGTGACTGGAGAATCACGCCATCTCTGGAAAAGGCGGAGATGCAATAATACATTCTCCGGAGCGTTATGAAAAGCATGCGAAGACATCCCTTCACATTGATGGAAGTCATGATCGCCGCCCTGGTGCTCACCCTGGGCGTGGTGGCCACCATGTCCATTGTGGGGACCAGCCGCAGCAAGCTCCTGCGGGAGGAACGGCGCTGGGCAAAGGAACACTACCTCCTCAATGTCATGGAGTACTATCTGGCGACAGGCCCCGGGTCCTCAGTCCCAGAGGCGCTTCTGCCGGAGGGCTGGAATGCCTCATGCACCCTGGTGGATGTGGAGGACGGGCTCCCCGACGCCGCATACGATTCCATCCAGGGGTGGCGCCTGTGCGAATTCCAGGTCTCCCTCTTCAATGACAAGGGGGATTTGGTCGCCGAGCAGTCCGTGCGCAAGATTCTCAAGGAGGAGGACGTGGGATACGTCTCCATGGGGGCAAGATGAGAGTAGCGCGCATCCGTCAATTCACTTTCCTGGAGCTGGGCATTGCGATTTCAATCATGCTGGCGGTGTCGCTGGCGCTCTACACATATTCCCGCGGAGTCAGCCGCAGCTGGGAGAAGATCATCAAGGAGAAGAATCGCTTCCAGGAACTGCTGAATCTCGACCGGGCCATCGACAAGGCGCTCTCCAACGCCGTCCCGTTCACCTGGACGAGCGACGACGCACCCGGAGACAGCGGAAAGTTCCCCTTCATCCTGGCGGAATGGAACCGACTCAGGGTCGCATATCTCCACGAACTGCATGACGCAACGGAGGGGGCAATCCGCTTCGCGGAGTTCCTCGTCCAGGACGGAAATCTCTATCTCACTTATTCCGACAGGCCATTCTACCAGTGGAGCGACCTGGGAGGACGGGACCAGACAGTCCTCCTGGCGGAGGGCGTCAGGCAAATCCGGTTCTCATATCTCGACTGGTCGGCGGACGAAGACTCCGACTGGGAGGACAGGGCCGTCTGGATGGACGACTGGGAGACGGAGGTCTCCGAGAGGATGGACGCGCCGCTCGCCATCATCATGACCGTGGAGTGGGAGAACGGCAACCGCGAAAGCTGGTGCCGCCGCACAATGGGTAACTCCTACCGCGAAAGATTCGGCCAGTGGGATCCCCTGGAGGAGGATAAGCAGAAATGACCAGGCCCCGTCACAACGAAAGCGGAATGGCCCTGGTGATGGTGATGGGCGTCCTGGCAACGGCACTCGTCCTCGTCGCACATCTGATGGCTGTCTCCGAACTCATTACGAAGGAGGCGTACAGCGTGTCGTCGAAGGGGCTTATGCGATACCAGGCCGAATCGGCGGCGGAGGTCTCCTTCTGGCTGCATCTGACGGACAGGAGGCTCTTCTCGGACCGCACGCTGGGACAGACCGAGGACGATGACTTCCGCGCGGCGGAGGACTTCCCCCCGTGGATGCTGGACGGACGCCCCCACTTCTTTGACGAGGACTCCTGCGTCGTCTACATGAATTCAGGGGAGTCCGGGATACGCGCCGACAATCTCACGCTTCTCAAGCAGGGGCTGAATCCCGTTGACGACGCGGATGTCCTGGTTGAGATCGATGACTTCATCGCCGCATACAACGACTATGTGGACTCCGACGACCTCCGGTCTCTCAATGGCTACGAGGTGGACGATTATGCGGCGGAGGGCTTCTACACGCTCCCCCGCAATGGCCCGATGGAGTTCAAGGCGGAGCTGTACTGGCTGCCGGATTGGGCGAATGTCATCACGGGTGAAATCGCCACTCTGCCGCCTATGCGCATCTCATACAAGTATCCCGCGGGATCGAAGACTTCCATTTTCTCGGCAACCGCCCAGGAAATCTGCTTCATGCTCGGAATCGACGAGGGGTCGGCGGATTTCCTCGCAATCCAGGAGGCGCTGAAGCGCTGGCGCGAGGACGGGACGCCGCTGGAGGAGTCCCTCGATGCGACGCTGCTGATTTCCCTGCAGTCGAGGTTCAGCTTCACGGAGGCCGGCGTCGCGGTCGTGGAGGCGAATGCCTACGACAGGCAGCGGGAAATCATGTCGGGCTACAGGGTCGTCCGCGAGGCTAAGATGTCGTCAAGGACATTCTTTGCGGACAAGAAGAAGGAGTGCCTCTCTGTCTGGGAGCGTAAATGGCGGTAGCCTTCCGCGAATGTCTCTGGTGCCAGATCACCTCGCTGCACGTGGGGCTTGGCCGCGCCGATGTCTATTTGATTGACGGGGCGGAGGATCTTCCGGTGCTTGCCGGTTCGGTGGATTTGGCGGAGGCGGGGGTGGTTGGAGCCGGCACGAACCTTATCGGAAGCGACCGTGACGGGCTCTCCATTGTCCGGCTCTCGGCGTCCCGGGAACCGGAGTTCCAGGAGGGTGGCGTCCTCCGCCTCGGAGCAGGGACTATGCTTCCGCGCACCGCACAGCTTGCGGCGGAGGCGGGGCTGGGAGGGCTTGCGCCTCTCTCTGGAATCCCGGGAACCCTTGGCGGCGCGGTCATGATGAACGCCGGGGCAAATGGCGCGCAGATATCCGATTTTCTCCTGGAGGCGGAGGGGATCGACCTCGACACGGGAAAGCCCTGGCGCTGGAGGCAGGGCGATGGCGGATTCGCATACAGGCAGTCGCCTGTCACCCAAAGGATGATCGCACTCTCCGTTGCGCTGAAGCTGCCAGGGTCAGACCCCGAAACGGAAAGGCGCAGAATCACGGAGGAGAGGGAACGGCGGCTTGCCGCCAACCCGCAAGGCCCGTCCGCGGGAAGCATCTTCAAAAACCCGCCGGGAGAATCGGCAGGACGACTCCTGGAGGCCGCGGGATGCAAGGGGCTCTCAAGGGGAGGGCTCCTGGTCAGCGAAAAACACGCAAACTGGATATTGAACCCGACGGCAACACCTACCTCCCAGGAGGACGCACTGATGCTCCTGGCGGAAATGCAACGGCGGGTGCCAACGCTGGAATTGGAGGTCCGAATTGTTCGATAGTTTGTAACTTGTTGAAAATCAACAGGTTACAACACAAGTATACTATACTTCCGCAACCGCGAATATGGCGTGGTAGGTGACTGCGACCCTGCCGTCGCCCCGCCCGTGCATCGCCTGGTATTGTCTTGAGAATTCCTGGATTTTCGCTCTGTTCCAGGCGGTTTTCGTTCCTGTTCCCGTGACTCCCGTGGCCTTGAGGTGGCGCAGGATGTCCAGCGGTGTCTCGAAGAGCATCGTCTGTCTCTTCTCGTAGAGTTTCAGGATTGTGAAGCCCGCCTTTTGGAGCATGCTCCTCCATTCGTCCATGGTGGCGTAGTGGAGCCGTCCCCCGGTAAGTTCTCCGATTTCGCGGAGGTTTTCCGGTCCGAATGTGGTGAAGGCGAGGACTCCCCCTGAATTGAGGGAGCGTTTGATTTTGTCGAGGAGCGCCTGCTGGTTTTCCGCCCACTGGAAGACCGCGTTTGCGGCGAAGAGGTCGTCTTGTCCTGGCAGTTCGACGTTTTCCACGTCTCCTGCGATGAATGCCGCTTTTTTGCGTTTCAGGTGGAATCTGCCGCACTCCGGCACAATGTCAATCAGCCGGAGTTCCTCGTATTCGAGTGCCTTCTCCATGCATTCGGTAAGGATTCCCGTGCCGCATCCCGCCTCGACGATGCGGGGGTACAGGCGTCGTCCCTGCGTGGCCTCGACGAGCGTCCGCAGCAGTTCGTGGGCCATCTCGCGCTGGACGCATGCCGCCTCGTCGTATGTATCGAGGCTTCTGGCGAAGCGTTGCCTCACCAGCGGCTTGTCAATTTGGTTCTCCGAGGGAGAGGAGTTCATTCCAGGAGGTGAAGAGTTCGAAGGGGGAGTGGGGTGCGTCGAGCTCCAGGAGTGGAGTCCCGAGTGCGCTCCAGTGGGCCATCTGTGATTGCGGCGGGAAGATGCGGTCGCGTGTGGAGACAAGCGCCCGGGTGAAGACGTTGGCCGGCGCAACGCCCTGCGCAGAGCGCACGCGGTCGGCAATTGAGCGAAGTTCGGCCTGCTGGGATTCAGGGGAACGATCTCCCAGCGGATACGACTCCGCCGACTGCCGGCTGCCCGCAAGACGCATCATGAAGTGGCGCCGCGCGTTGGCGTCCCCCCAGTTGGCGATGGTGCCGTCGAAGACCTCGGGGGAAATGCCGCGCTCCTGGTCGATGGGTGAGAGCGTCCCGTTGATTGCAGTCGCAGACGTGAAGCCCGACAGCCCGGAGGCCATGCACCACTCGGCAGCCGCCCAGACGCCCAGGGACCAGGCCGCAAGGTGATACTCCGAATAGCCGCATGGCAACGACCACTGGACAGGATGGGTGTAGTCGTATAGCACAACCAGGTCGAAGCCGTCCAGGGAAAGATGGCGCGTCGCATGCCAATCCATCCCCCAGCCCGTGAAAAAGACGAGCAGGCGGTCGCTCCAACGCTCGATTGTCTCTGGAAAATGACCCATGTGCAAAAAATACGACTCCAATCCCGGCAAAGTCCATAATCTAAGAGTTGGACCCCGCCCCGCCGTCCATATATGGAGTGAAGAGGAAGAACCCACCTCCTCCGCTGACGCATACGGCGTGGCAGGGGGGATGAGATGCAATAGCCCCGAAACCCGCGAAGTCAGTGACTTCTTACTGAATTACAGTCAAAAGGTCCCTTCCGCTGATGCCGTATGCCTGGGACACGCCTTCGTCCAGCAGGACGCGGATGTACTCCTCCATGTGCGGGGCGAGACCGCCTTTGCGCATCTCGTCCAGCGTCATCCACTCCATGCACCCCTCTGTGGAGGATTTCAGTTCCCCCGTGAAGGTGCTGGTGCGGAACATGAAGACAATGTATTTTGAGTTGGCTTCGACTTCGGCGGGGGAGCCGTTTGCCCGCTCGCCGATGGTCTCCCACTCAACCACCCCGCACATCCGCAGGTTCGAGACCGTCAGCCCCGTCTCCTCACGGATTTCGCGCACAGTGCTGGCCGTGATGGACTCGCCAGCCTCGACATGCCCGCCGGGAAACGTCAGCCCGCACCACGGGTTTGTCGCCTTCGGAAGGCGGTGCTGCACAAGGATACGGCCAGTCGCCAAATCCTCAATCATGCACATGTTGCAAAGGGTGTTGTTCATTGGCCAGACTCTTCATCTTCATGATGCCTTCCACATTTTCTCCCTGTGGCCTGCAAGAAAAACCTGCGAGGGCAGGAAGCGTGATGGCATTGTGATTCTGCGTCCCTCCAAGGCCTTGAACTGCTCCTGGAACGCCTTGTTCGAGTAGTATTCCCGCAGGGATGGCGAAAGAATCAGGCGGTAGTCATCGTCCAGCGAAATCAGGTGCTTGTCAAATGCCGCATCGTAGGTCGCGGCAAGACAAAGGCCATTCGTAGGGTTGAGACGGTTCGCCTTGTCCTCCGCCCAGCCGCTGATGTGACTGGCGCGGAGCGTCTCGACCACAGAAAGGCCGCAGAGGCAGCATTTGAAGTCGAAGTTGCGGAGCATCATCTCGCGGAAGACATACTGGTTCTCTCGCACCTTGATTGTCGCAAGCCTCTCCCTGCCCGTGAGGGAATTGACCTCTATGCCATCCTCCCAGTAGAGATTGCTTGCCGTAAGCGGGATTCTGGCGAGATGCGAGGCCAGATGGGCGGCATCGGTGGCTGTCGCAGCCATCTCCAGCATACGGTCTCGACGTATATGGACAAGCTGGAATTCAGCCAGTTTTCTTATTGCCGCCGAGTAGAAGTGCTTGAGATAGTAGCTTGGACTGACCGTTCCGGCAAAGAAGCCCCGTCCTTCGCGCCCTTCGTCCTGTGCAGTCAGAACAGCGTGGTAGAGCGCATTGAGTCTTTCTGCGTCGGTTATGTCCCAGAGGGTTTCGCTGGCGGAGAGAAGGGAGGTCTTCTCTTTCAGTATGCCATTGAGTCGCTCCAAACCTATGACGTATGAAGGCGGGGCATTGCTCCCAGGCGCGGACTGTGCCTGGGCATAGAGAAGAAAGTCTTTTGCCGTGCCATTCAGTTTTTCAGCCTTCATCTTCTAACTCCTGATTTCTGATTATGAAGGGTAACCTGTCCAACCGCTTCTTCACCTCGCATTCCCAAATCACAATCACATGCCAGCCTGCCGCCTCCAGCGCGGCGTGTTCCTTCTTGTCCCGTGCAACATTGCGGTCGAACTTGGCCTGCCAGAACTCCACGTTGGACTTGGGCATTGTCGCCGTCTTGCACCCTTCGTGCCGATGCCAGAAGCAGCCGTTGACAAAAATGACCGTGTGCCACTTTGGAAGCACAATGTCGGGATGCCCCGGCAGTTTGGACGAATGCAGACGGTAGCGGAACCCCAGTGCATGCAGGTGACGGCGCACGACCATCTCCGGCTTCGTGTCCTTCGACCGAATCCGGCTCATCACCTCGCTGCGCTGTTCTGGGGAAAGGGTGTCCATTATTCAGATTTCCTCAAAGAACTTGAGGTTTATGTCGTAGTCTTTTATGATTCTTTCTCGCAGGCCTATCTGGTATTTAGCAAGTTTATTCATAAAGGTGTCGCCGTCCATAAGGTCTATTTGTTTTTTTCCCGGTGCACAGGCTTCCCGCTTGGCTTCCTGTGAAAAGACACCTGTTGTGATTAGAACACCTTTCTCAATGTTGGAATCTAAAGAGCCACGAAAATCACGTATTTGAGGCGCTCCTACAGTGCCAGTATAGCGTTTGCACTGGAACGCCACGGAGAAACTGAAAATCCCGTTGATTAGCAGTTTGCCCGTTCCATCAATGCCACCATCCCCGCTTCGTTTCGTAACTTTCACTTCAGTAAAGCCACACTCTCGAAGCAGCCTTTGGGATAATCGCTCAAATGCGAAGGCATCCATATTCTTGAGGATTTCTGAAAGACGCTCCTTCCAGTTGAATACATTGTTGTCTCCATCAATAGCCGAGGCGCCTTCTCCCGCGGAATCATCACTACTCGAATTGTCGGTAGCGCTGGCGGTATTATCCACATTATTGCCACGGACAGTTCTTACAACCTCCCTTGGGTCGACTTCTGCTGTTTCTGCATAGCCTTGAACAATGGACCAGACACCACGTGAGCTACTGTCAATAGCACCATATTTACGCAAATATGTTCTTGCCCAGGCCAACTGATAGTCTAGTTCGCTCTGGTTTGAGTTGTTGTGCAACTCCTCAACAGTTCCTTTAGGTAGTTTTAGTTGCTCCAACACCTTGTCATGAATTTCTCCGATCGTGCAAGAACCACCATTCTCCTTCAACGCCCTAAGTATTGGATTCATCAAGTTGGGATAACGTGGGACAGTGTATTTTCTCGGCTTCGACATGATTGGTTACTCCCTTGATGGATATGCCGCTTTTATCTCGTCTGCTAAAAAGTTAATTCCTGATTCCACTTCGCATTTCCACATCACAATCACATGCCAGCCTACAGCCTCCAGCGCGGCGTGTTCCTTCTTATCCCGGGCAACATTCCTGTCGAACTTGGCCTGCCAGAACTCCACGTTGGACTTTGGCATTGTCGCCGTCTTGCACCCCTCGTGTCGATGCCAGAAGCATCCATTGACGAAGATGACCGTGTGTCACTTTGGGAGCGCGATGTCGGGATGCCCCGGCAGTTTGGACGAATGCAGACGGAAGCGAATCCCCAGAGCGTGGAGGAGATGGCGCACGACCATCTCCGGCTTCGTGTCTTTCGACCGAATCCGGCTCATCACCTCGCTACGCTGTTCTGGGGAAAGGGTGTCCATATCTGTTTTACAGAATGAGACTTGAGTCAGGCAACGCCAATTCGCCAACAAGTTGTTGGCGAATTATGATATGGACAATTTATATGAAAACTAGATGCCATTGTAGTTTTCCCTTCTCCAGCGGAGAAAAACTCGATTGACGAAAGCTAATTCTATGTTTCTTAAACGAAGAAATATCCACTGATTTAGTTCTATCCATTACGTGTTCGCATTACGTGATATAAGTTTTTTCAACATATCACATGTATTTTCATAGGAAATGCAATCAGGAGAAAGAAGATGGGTTTTGCGGAATGCTTCCGAAACAATAAGCCTTCCTGAATTAGAATCTGATTTCTTAGACCAACTGCGATTATCCTGCCGATGTTCCTTGCTGATATCTATTTCGTCAATATAAAAAGAGGAGATCCCCATTATACGTATCTTCCTATGTGGAGTCAAGGGATTCTTAGACTTGCCAATATCGTAGGATATCTTCAACACCATAAAAGCCTTTTTCTGAGGCGGGTTTGTATTAACATAATCTTCCACCATACGATGAATTGCAGCAACAGCAGAATTGCTTGCTTCCCCGCCCCTTGAAGATTTGATATTTATCAATACCATTATATCGTCATTCATTCCATAACAATCAAAAGAGGCTTCTGTGGTCGCGCCATTACGTCGGTTTATACGAAAACCGTCTTCTCCCTTCACAAGAAAGCATTCAGTATATATTTCCAATTTGGAAACCAAAAACTCTTCCAGGATGTAACCTATTGCAGTTGATGTTTCCAAACCATTTTGGGGATTATCAAGAAGATTAAGTTCCTCAAGACGCAGTTCCAGCTCCATTCCATATACCTGAAATATGTTCTTCAAGTATCCCTCAATTGCGCCTTTAAAAGCAAGAAGTTTCTCATAATGTGCTTTGCTCATAATTCACTCCTTTTCTACAGTTCTCTATTGGAATGGCGAATGGCGAGGCCGATGGCCTTGCCGAGCAACGGGGGGACGGCGTTGCCAATCTGGACCAGCTGCTTGTTCTTGGTTCCCATGAAGATGAAGTCATCCGGGAAGGACTGGAGGCGGGCCATTTCCCTGGCGGTCAGCACACGTGGAAGTTTAGGATGGATGTTGACGCCCCCGTGGTTTTCCTTGATGGTACAAGAGGCCTCGTTCCAGGGGCATTTCTTCCAGGCGTCGGAATATCCTTCATACAGGCTTTCACCCTCCTTCAAGGCCGCCATTCTGCGAACCATATCCTCCCTATGCCTGGTCGGAACGTGGTTGAAAGCCTTGTCAACCGGGTGGCTCATCAGGTCGGCGATGGCGTCGCCGGTTGTTACGTACTGGGCCGGAGTCAGAATCGGTCTTGGGTGGAAGTTGGTTGCACCGATGCGGTTTCCTATGAAGATGACACGATCTCGCTTCTGGGGGGTGTAGTAGTCCGCCGCGCAGAGAACCGTCACGTTCATCTCGTAGCCGATGGCCTTGAAGTCGGCAATGATCTTCTTCTCCACCTGCCCGCCCAGCATACTTCTCAGCCCCTTGACGTTCTCGCATAAGACGAAATTGGGTTGAAGTTTTTTGACAATTTCCAGCAGCTCAAGATACAGTGAATTGCGCGGGTCGTCGATGATGCGGTTCCCCGCCATACTAAATCCTTGGCAAGGGAAACCTCCCGCGACCAGGCTCAGATGGCGTCCTGCCAGTTCCCGTCTGACGGTGTCGTAGAACTGCTGCTTGATTTCCGGCTTCTTGATGTCGCCATTGACGAATGGATGGGTGAAGTTCCGCTCGTAGGTTTCCCCAGCCTCCTTGAACCAGTCGAGTCCGCATATTCCCTGCAAACCCGCCATTTCCAGCCCCTTACTCAATCCCCCTGCCCCGCAGAAGAGATCCACGAACGTCATCTGGGAGGAAGCAGGGTTCTCCCAGTACGCCGCGATGTCAAACCAGTTGATGATATCCATCTTTGGAATTTTACTGGTCTTTTGGGTAGATTCTTGTGTGGCAAACCCTGGAAACGACTTGCCTTGTATCTGTTCCTGAGGGCTTTTTGGGCATTTCTTAAATTCTTCAACTGCTTGCACAGGTATACGATACGAGGAACCTATCTTTTCCGCCTTGAGTATATTGGCCGCAACAAGACGCCTCACTGCCTTGACCGTAAGGTCAAGCAAGGAGGAAGCTTCGTTAATTGTGTAATAATGCATTGCTTGCATCACTGTACTCCAAGTAATGAGCCAAAGCCAATCTCTGGATTATCCGTGTGTTGTCTATGGCCTTAATTAAGCATGCCAAACCAGATTTTCAAGTAGCATCTCCGAACTCAGCATTGCCACAAAAGTGCATTTACGTTGTAAGCGTCTTTGCCAGTTTTTCAAGATTTTCCAGATTAAAGCGAAATTTAAAGCAGGAACGATGCTGATGCACTTGGAACTCTCCGATGGAAATACCATCGTATTTAACAGTATTGCTTTCGTTCCATTCTTCAAGGTTAGACTTAGTAAAGGAAAACCTTTCACGTTTCCATTCAATCTTATTACCAAACGCAGAATCAAATATTTTGAAAGAGAATTTGTCTTTGTCCTGATATATCCAGAGCAGGTAATCGGAATCAAAGAGATGATGAAGGTAGATGGGCAACAAATCAGCGATATGCACGAATACCATCTCCTTGAATACCTCATTGGTCATCGATGCCGCATCTGTGAAACACTGGAAATATAACATACATGTATCAGTTCCTGGCTGTCCAACCTCGGGTGGGCAAACCATTTTGCCAGTGTTTGTCTTGACAGACAGCTGTTTTCCACCTTCCAATAGAAAATCATAGGAACACTTGCTGTTTTTCCCACGTTCTCCACTCTTTGCCCCCGTACTCTCCACTGCCTTGGGCAGAGTTCGGAAGGCTTTTACTACGACGGGCTTTATTTTCCTTTCCAGAACTATTGAACTTCGTCCCTTATATTCTTTTGGAAGAGGCAAATGGAAATGGTCGCAAATAACTTTTTCAGCCGTTATACCAAGGGTCTCGTTATTCCTGCTTTCATCTTTAAATAATGTGATGAGCGTTCCCATCACGAACCTGAACTTGAAAGATCGATTCCTGTGAATCTGAATCTCCGCCAGAGAATGGTTATGATATTTGAGCGTCGTGCTTTCATTCCAATCTGCCAATTCTCTGGTGAAAGAAAAGTGACGGCGTTCATAGTTAATGTCAACCATCTTCTTATTGTCGATGATTGTGTACGAAATGGTTTTGTTTTCCCACTGCAGCCATACTGTGTAATCGGAAACAAAAAAGTAATCAACGAAGACGGGAAGCATCTTGTCGATTTTGTGAATTATAACCTTTTTGATTTCCTGCTTGTCTTCAATATTCCTGCCGATAATTTCATGAAAATGGTCATTGAATGTAGCAAGCCCAGCCTGTCCGACCGTCCTTGGGGCAATTTTGTCCCCTTTGATGTTTGTCCGAAAGGAAAGCGTTTCTCCTGATGCCAATAAAAAATTGTGTGGACTTACAGTTCTCTTGTCGTTATCCGAAGGCTCGTATGTCAGGCATTTGACAGGCAAACTACCAATCTTCTGAAACAATTCGTCAACGATTTTCTCGAAAGGCTCTTTGTAGGCCGAATTGAATGCCGCCTGAAATTGGTTGGCAGCCTGTGAACAAGGGGTAATACCGTATTTGTCGCAGACAATCTTTTGAATGGTCATACCCAATTCAGCATTGCTTCGCATAGAATTACTCCAGTAAATTTGGAACCTGCCCTCTTTTCAACCCCAAGAAGAAACGTACCTACACCAACCTGTTTTTGACAAGAACGACAAACTCAGTCGTTAGCCAAGGAAACGACATCCTTGGTTAAAAATATAAACACAGCCGTCCCATAACTTGACGGCGCAGTTGAAAAAATCGGTGTCATGGACATCTTAATAGCAGCCACCAAGCAACCATAGGAGAAGGCGATGACACCGACAAAGCATACAATGTCCGTTCTCGCCCAGATTACAAGTTGGATACCGGACAGAATCATCGAAAACCTTGCCA
>ERZ1026894.794-NODE-794-length-21385-cov-5.019503_pt1 | contig 21385 bp, 17 predicted proteins | sample MGYA00380177_ERZ1026894 | MGnify/ENA primary metagenome ERZ1026894 (study PRJEB33269, sample SAMEA4719813) | human gut metagenome | biome: human-associated habitat; feature: organic feature; material: feces | place: Cameroon | collected 2013-10 ... | reverse complement strand
AACAAAATATTCAAAAATGATATTTTGATTGATGATTATAATAAAAACTTGCTCGAATGGCAAAAGGCTGGCGGAACATCTGTCAAAGCTAAAAACAACATCAATCACAAGGGCTTGCACGGAGAACTGTGGAAAGGTGAACTGATAGATATAACAGATACTGCTGAAAGTATAGTAAAGCATCTGACTGAGATTATCGTGAGCCGGGAAAAAGGCATTGAAGAAAACCGCTACAATGAAGATGATGAAGAATTAGAAATAGATTGATTGAATAACCATTAAGGAAAAAGGAGAAAAATATGACTGCAACAGAAAACAAAATAAACCATATCGTCGCTATCACAAACGGTAGCGACATTTATTTTCCGAAAAAACTTATGGCAAGACGTGATATAGCCGATGATACAAAACTGCTTTTTGCGGTGGCTATGACCGACCATTGCAATATGACGGTATCGGAATTCTCGGATTTTCTTATTAATCACGTTAGTGAGCAGGCTAAAACAAAGAGGGCTAAGAGAGAGCTTAAAATACTTGCAGGACAGCTCGATGAAATACTCGGTTAAAAACGGAGGAAATACAATGAACGAAAAGCTGAACACAGTATTTGACATTATCAATGCCACAAATACCGTCAGTGCGAATCGCTACCTGTCACACGCTCTTGGTGCAGAGGTAGCTATTATATACAATGCTCTGCTCGCAAAGTATGCATACTACAGCAAGCACGATATGATACCGGATGACTGGTTTTATTCGACCATTGATGACTTATGGCGAAGCACCGCATTGTCCGAAAAGACACAGAAAAGAGCCATAGCCATTCTTGCAAAAGAAGGACTTATCGAATGCAAACGTAAAGGAATGCCTGCTAAGCGTTCCTTTTTTATTTGCAACGCTTACGAAAAAATAGTTGCACTCATCGAAAAAGGAAAAGCAATTCTCGGTGAAACTACTGCGGAAACCGCAAAATCAAATGCAATAGAAGGTGATTCTGCTGTTCAGCCAAAACGGCAGAACAAGAACAGCCGAAAGTCAGCAACAAGTTACGCCGTTTCGGCAGAACATACTTATAAAACAAAAGAAAATAATCAGAAGTTATATAAACATCAGCAAAAGACGGTTGCTGATGTTATGCAGACAGCTATAGACAAAGGTACTTACTATCACGGCGAATATAAGACACCGGGAGAAGTATCCGAAGCTGTCAGCAGCATTGATACGAACGGTATGCAATACATATTAGATTGCTGTGAAAAATACAGCACCAAAATAAGAAATCTGAAAGCGTACATAACATCGCTTATTTTTACAATGGCAAACAGCTGTCAAACAACGATACGTTCTCAGGTTGAAGAAAACAGTAACAGCAGTTTTGACGTATACAAGCTCGATCAATGGGCATTGGAGCAATATGCCACAGGCTTTTAAAGCCTGCAGAAAAAAGAAAAGTATTCTGTAGGCTGAAACTCAAATTCAATCAACGTTAAAAGGAGAATATGCAATGCTGACATCAAAGCAGTATCACGACTTGCTGAAAGCCAAGCTCAGACGCTTCAGCAGGTCGCAGGAAGAATGGAAAAGGTTCCTTGAAACCTCGTCAAGAATGTACAAATACGGTTTTAAGGAAAGTGTATCTATCTTTGCACAGAAGCCGAATGCCACAGCCTGCGCCGAGATAAAAACGTGGAAAAAAGCAACAAACCGCCGTGTTATCAGAACGAGCGAAGCAATCGGTCTTGTATATTCGACCGATAACGTCAATGTTACAAGTATACGCTATGTGTTTGACATAGCCAATACAGTCAAGGTAAACGAGCAGTCGAAAACTCCATACTTCTGGAAAATCGATGATACTTGTGAAGAACGTGTGTATAATGAACTTAAGCAGGCATACGGCGTTACGGACGCAATAAATCTTGAAGAAGCAGTTAAAAAAATTGTCCGTGAACGCATAACATACTTGACAAAAGATGTACAAAGTAATATAATAAAATCAGTGGAAGGCTCGGCGGCGGAAGAACTTGACGAATTCGCTTTATCGGCGGTTTGCGAACGCTTCGCCAGTGAGAGTGCCACATACGCAATACTTCACCGTTGCGGTATCGAATATGACGCAGATTTCAGTGACATATACAACTTTGACACTGTAAACGCTATAACCGCTGTCGGAGATATTATCAATCAGACAAGCGAAGAAGTATTACGCAGTATCGAAAAAACAATGAAAGCCATTCTGAAGGAGGAATACTATGAACGCATACGAGAAACAGCCCGAAACGATAACGAAAGTGATAGACGGCGTGGAGATAACATACAAATTCGACAGGGAAACGGAAACATATCTTCCGTTCTCGGATACGAAGGAGGAGAAGATCGACATCGGCAAGTACGGCAGGATGAGGCTGAAATTCCTCAGAGAGCAGAAGCCGATACCGATGACATTCAACCAGTTGATGATAAACGGAGAGCTGGAGCAGCACCTGCTGACAGTGAACGAGCAGTGTATCAGCAGAGTATCGGAATTCGTGGAGAAGAACAGGGAGAAGTACGGAGCAACGGACGCATTGCAGAACAGCAATCCGCTCGAATGGACGAGAATCTGCAATTCGCTGAGAATGATGGCGGAGGAACAGATACAGCAGGAGATAATTTACGCTTAACAGATGAAGATAACGATATGACAGCGGAGGCAGATGCCCCCGCTGTTGTTGTATCCGAAAGCCTTGCATTTGATGAAATCAAGTCGGTATTGCTGTATGACCGTTGGCTGAAACACAGCAAAAACGAAATAACCGGCTTTTTTCTTTCTGCCGCTGACATTCAGAGCAAGGCGGAATACCTCAGAGATTCGTACAATAACGATTATACCGAGATTATCATAGGTGAGGAACGATACGGTTATCATAATGAAATAAACGGACTTGAAATATGGAAAGGTCCGACATATTTCAGTATGACGGCGGATATGCACTTATCGTGGACGGACGTTGCCGGCATAATTGACGATATGATAAAGGCACACGAATATCTCAGTGCCGATGAGCTTGACAGAGAGCAGACAGACTATGTTGATATAGAGCCGCAGAAAGAAGAAAACGATGAGCAGCTCACTTTCTTTGAAATGAATTTACCGGCTGTCACAGAAAGCTCTGTACTTCCGGTAGAAAATATCAAGTCTGAACATTTCGATAATCTGTTAAGGCTCGGAAGTATCAAAGACCGTAACAGCAGACAGACAATAATTGCATACTTCAAGAAGCCCGGTCACACCGCACAGGAACGTGCTGATTTTCTTAAATCGCAGTATCTTACACAATACCGCAATGAAGATATAAACGATACCGCTTACGGCATAAAGAGCCTTGATAATAAGTTATCGGCGTACTTTTCCGAAAGCGGTATTACTCTCAAAGCAGGTGACAGTGTATTCTCGATCGGCGGAAAGTCGGAAAGCATATCCTGGACGGAAGCTACAGACAGAATACAGAAAATGCTTGATGAAGGCACTTACGCACCGCAGACTGTGATTGACGCATCAGCAGAAATTGAAGCAAAACAGACAGCGGACAGTATGTGGGAGTTATGGCGGGATCAGAACGAGGACAGTAATGTCAGACTTGATATTGATGACAGCGATTTTACTCATACGTCCGAAACGATAGGGTATATAGCGGAAAAATTGCTGAATGACCGTGAATGGCTTGAAAAAACAGCCAACGCTTTTATGCGTTATGCGTATGAATGGCAAGCTGACCGCTCAGTACAGAGATTTAACTGTTTTGTGTACAACCCGGTCACCGTATCTGCAGAGCTATCTGACCTTCTTAAAGAAGAAATCAACTACACAGCACAGGAGTATGTTCCGTTCCCGGCAACACCGTACATAAATACTGACCATATCGAGATGTATTTCAGAAAACACGGACATATTGAAGGTGCAAAAGGCAAAATCAGAGAATATTTTACTTCTCACGTTGATACAAAGGCTCAGGTCACATATCTGAAAAGCATATACGAAAACAGCGGCTGTATGACCGGTGAATTTGATTTTAACGCAATATCGACCAAAGGAGCGGAGTTTAAAATCTCTGTTGACGGCATAACGGTTGAGAAGAAAAATGTTTCGTGGGAAGATTGTGCCAAAACTATATTCAGATCAATAAAAAACGACAGATATACAAAACCGTCGTTTGTAGCCGAAAAGACGGATGCAGAAAATGAGGTAAAGCAGGAGGAACCGGTCAAGTTAAAATCAATTGTAATTGACCTTACTCCAAAAGAAAGCAAAGAACCGCATACCGATTACACAGAATACATCGGCAAAGAATTTGAATATGAAAACAGAAAATACAAGATTGACAGCATAAATGAAGGCACTGTATCAGCACAGGATATGACGATGCTTGAAACATACCGCTATCCTATATTCAGAGTGCTTGATACCGAAACTGTCCTCGGAATAATCAGAGAACAGCAACAGCCGACAGAAAAAGAAAAGAGGCTTTCAGATTACACCTTATCATCAGACGATTATTCGGATCTCGGCGGTGAAAAAGCACGCTTCAGACATAACGTTGAAGCAATCAAGACACTTAAAGCCATCGAAAGCGAAAACAGAAACGCTACTCCCGATGAGCAGAAAGTGCTTGCAAAGTATGTCGGTTGGGGTGGGCTTTCATCGGCATTTAACGAAAGTAATAACGCCTGGGCTGATGAGCATAAGGAAATCACAGACCTGCTTACTCCCGATGAGTATGCAATGGCAAGAGAAAACACAATGACAGCGTTTTATACTTCTCCCGAAATAATCGGTGCGGTCTATGACGGACTTAGAAGTATAGGTTTTGACGGCGGAAATATACTGGACCCTTCAGCAGGCACAGGTAACTTCTTCGGAGCTATGCCGTCAGAAATGCGGGAAAAGTCAAAACTGTACGGTGTAGAGCTTGACAGCGTATCCGCAAGAATAGCAAAACAGCTGTATCAATCGGCAAATATAACCGAAGGAGCATATGAAAAGCGTGTATTGAATGATAACTTCTATGACGCCGCTATTTCAAATGTGCCTTTCGGACAGTTCAAGGTATACGATAAGCGATACGACAGCCTTAATTTGAACATACACGACTATTTCTTCGCAAAATCGCTTGACAAAGTAAGACCGGGCGGAGTTATCGCCTTTATCACAACAAGCGGTACGCTTGATAAGTCAAACAGCAAGTTCAGAAAGTATATGGCGGAACGTGCCGAGCTTCTCGGTGCAGTCAGACTGCCAAACACAGCATTCAAAGCCGTTGCCGGTACAGAAGTTACATCGGATATTATCTTCATTCAGAAAAGGGATAAGATACAGTCGGTAAACAGCGAAAACTGCGAATGGCTTGACTTAGGCACAGATGAAAACGGAATACCGATGAACAGCTACTTTGTTAATCATCCCGAAATGATAATCGGTGAGATGAAGCAAGGCATAGAGTACAGTATGTACGGTGACGCAACAGCAACAGCCTGTGTTGCTCCCGAAGGGTACGACATCGTGTCGCACCTGCATAACGCAGTTACAAGAATAGACGGCGAATATCACCCGTATACTCCTCAACAGGATGAAATCAAGTACGGAGAGCTGAAAAAAGAAACAATTCCGGCTGATGAAAGTGTGGATAACTACACATATACGCTGTATAACGGTAACGTGTATTATCGTGAAAACAGCATAATGACAAAGGTCGATAAAGGCGCAGACAGAATAGCTGCAATGATTGACCTTAAAACAATTACAAGAAGTCTGCTTCAGCAACAGTTACTCGGCTATGAACAGTCGGATATTGATAATACACGCAAGGAACTGAACGAGCATTATGACGCTTTCGTAAAGAAATACGGCTATGTGAACAGCAAGGCAAACGAAACGGCATTCAGTGCAGACAGCTCATACTATCTGTTACGCTCGCTTGAAAAGTTTGATAAGACAGATAACACATACAACGGTAAGGCTGATATATTCATAAAGAATACCGTAAGACCTGTAAAGACGGTAGTCAGTGTGTCAACAGCCGTTGAAAGTATCGGCGTTTCTCTTTGCGAGAAAGGCTGTATTGATATTCCGTATATGGCAAGTCTTTGCGGACTATCGGAAGAACAGACGATAAAGGATTGTATAGATGCAGGTGCTATATATAAAGTACCTCCGTTCCCGCCTCGCCCGGATAAGACTGATATATACGTTACCGCCGATGAATATCTCAGCGGTAATATCCGTGACAAGCTGGCATTCGCAAGGACTGCCGCACTCACAAACAATGAGTACGAACACAACGTTGAAGCCCTTGAAAAGGTAATGCCGGCACCACTTACAGCGTCTGATATAGACATCCGTATCGGTGTAACCTGGCTTGACACAAAATATTACGATGATTTTATCCGTGATACGTTTGACGCTTACGGAAGCTGGAGAATGAAAATCAAGACATACTATTCTCCGGTAACCGGCGAATTCAATGTATCAAATAAAAGCTCTGAGCCGTCCAATGTCAAGGTTAACAACGAATTCGGCACAAGCCGAATGAACGCATTGCAGATATTCGAGCATACGTTAAATCAGCGTACTGTCAAGGTTTATGACAGAGTTGTTGATGTTGACGGCAAAGTGAAATCTGTGCTTAATTCAAAGGAAACCGAAAAGGCGCAGGAAAAGCAGGAACTTATAAAAGAAGCATTTTCCAACTGGATATACAGAGATCCGGAAAGAAGGCAGAATATAGTTGACAAGTATAACGAGCTTTTCAATTCGATAAGACCTCGAACATTTGACGGCAGTCACCTTGTACTTCATGGAGCAAGTGAAAAGTATAAGCTGTTTGACCATCAGCGTAATGCTCTTGCAAGAACACTATACGGCGGAAACACACTGCTTGCACACGTTGTCGGAGCTGGCAAGACCTTTGAAATGGTAGCGTCCGCAATGGAAAGCAAATATATCGGCGTATGCCACAAGTCCCTTATATGTGTACCAAATCACATAGTTGGGCAAATAGCAAGCGACTTTATGGAGCTTTATCCCGGTGCGAATATCCTTGTAGCAACCGAAAAGGATTTTGAGATGAAAAACCGCAAGCTGTTATGCTCTAAAATCGCCACAGGCGATTATGATGCGGTTATCATCGGACACTCACAGCTGCTTAAAATTCCGTTATCGTATGAACGTCGAAAACAATATATCAGAGAAGATATACGTCAGATTGAGAATGCTCTGCAGGATATGAACGAACGTTATCTTGACGATGGGCAGAGATACAGTGTAAAACAGCTTGAAAAGACAAAGAAAAACTACGAAGCCCGTCTTGAGAAGCTGACTGATAACGAAGTTGACGATGTAGTCACCTTTGAAGAACTCGGTGTTGACCGGATCTACATTGATGAAGCCCATATGTTTAAAAATCTGTATATGCCGACAAAGATGAGTAATGTTGCCGGAATACAGATGACGGAGGCGAAAAAATCATCGGACCTTTACTACAAATGTAAATATCTTGATGAGATAACGGGCGGTAAGGGTGTTGTATTTGCAACAGGCACTCCGGTGTCAAACAGTATGACAGAGTTGTATACGATGATGAGATACTTGCAAGCAGGAACACTTCAACGGCTCGGATTACAGCATTTTGACGCATGGGCGGCTAACTATGCTGATATTACTAATACGATGGAGCTCGCACCGGAGGGCAATTCCTACAGAATGCGTACAAGGTTTGCGAGATTTCATAATCTCCCGGAGCTGATGACGATATTCAAGGAATGTGCGGATATAAAGACCGCCGATGACCTTGAACTGAACGTTCCGGAAGCTGTCTTTGAAAATATCGCCGCCGAGCCTTCAAATACGCAGAAAGAGCTGATGAAAGGTCTTTCAGAAAGAGCAACAAAAATACACGACAAACTTGTTGATCCAACCGTGGACAATATGCTTAAAGTAACTTCGGACGGCAGAAAGATAGGTCTTGATCAGCGACTTATGAATCCTTTATTGCCGGACGAGGATAATTCAAAAGTAAATCTCTGTGTTGACAAAGTTTACGATATATGGCAGAACACTGCAGAGGACAGACTGACGCAATTGATTTTCTGCGACTTCTCAACACCGAAGAATGACGGCAGTTTCAATCTTTACGATGATGTCCGTAACAAGCTGATAGCAAAGGGCGTTCCCGAAAACGAAATCGCCTACATACACGATTACAATACCGATGTGAAAAAACAGACGCTTTTTGCAAAGGTACGCAAAGGCGATGTGCGTGTGCTTCTCGGTTCAACTGCAAAATGCGGTGCAGGTACTAATGTGCAGGACAAACTGATAGCATTACATCATCTTGATTGCCCGTGGCGTCCTGCCGACCTTGAACAGCGAGAAGGACGAATAATAAGACAAGGCAATCAGAATGACAAGGTTTATATTTACCGTTACGTCACGAAAGATACGTTTGACGCTTATCTCTATCAGATAATCGAGAACAAGCAGAAAGGTATATCACAGATTATGACCAGCAAGACACCGGTCAGAAACTGTGAAGATGTTGACGAAGCTGTTCTGAACTACAGTGAGGTCAAGGCACTTTGCACAGGTAATCCGCTTATTAAAGAGCGTATGGAGCTTGATATTGACATATCAAAATTGAAACGCTTGCAGTCGGCTTACTTATCCGAAAAGTACAGCCTTGAGGATAAACTGCTAAAGATATATCCACAGCGTAAAGCCGACGCAGAAAAGTATATTGCTAACACTGCTATTGACGCAGAAAGCTATAAGCAATACAGCGAGGAATTCACGGAAATGACAATAAACGGAGTGACCTTTACAGATAAAAAGGAAGCCGCAAACGCATTGTTACACACAATACGGACCGTCGGCTCTACAGACTTGCCGAAGATAGGCATATATAAAGGTTATGATATGAAAGTGTCGTTCGACGGTGCTTATGGCGTTTATTATGTCACTATGGTAGGAAAAGCACGTTATACCTGGCAGGTCGGACAGGACCCGCTTGGAAACCTTACCCGAATGGAGAACACACTGAAATCAATCGGCAATGTTCACGAAAAAGCAATGCACGACCTTGAAGTAATCAACCGTGACATTGCAACTGCAAATGAATTTGTGCATACTCCGTGGGCAAGAGAAAAGGAACTTTCCGAAAAATCCGCAAGGCTCAGAGAGGTTGACAGACTTATAGCTGAAGCCGAAAAGAACGGTCAGCAGTATGAGCAGAACGTTGACAGCGAGGAAGAACAGGAAATGTAAAACAGAGATGGTGCGACATCGTGTCGCACCTATATGAGAGCAAAAGTGTCCTTCGGCGGTGCAATTCCGCCGGCTCTCACCAACAATGGAGGTTAAGAATATGGATTATAGTAAAATGATGAATATCAAGCGTGAATCAAACGCATCAGATAATGCGTTTGCAATGCCGCCTAACAAAAAAATCACTGATACAGATGACGGTGGCGGATCATATTACGGCAACGATATAGGCGTGGAAATTGAAGATGATTACAGCTATATGATTGAGGATGAAAGCGAAGATACAGTAAAAAGCGTCAAGTTATCAAAAGAGCTGCTGTCATATTTCCTCAACGAGATTAAAAATATAGCGGTATCACTGCTTGAGCCATATCACACACATACATTTACCGTAAGTGTAACCGATGATTTTAAGGAAAGCATCAATAGAATGGGCGTGATTGAGCCGTTACTTATAGCACAGTCCGCAAATTATGGTAAGTATGAGGTTATATCCGGACACAGAAGGCTTGAAGCCGCAAAAGCGGTCGGTCTTGAAAAACTTCCCTGCAGAATCGCAAGAGAAGATACTCCCCATGAAATTCTTGATGAGATTATGGTTATAACAAATCTTCAAAGACGCAACACGTTTACGAAGATGGAGCTTGCACGGTCGCTCAGATTGCTGAATGACAGCCGGAAGAAACAAGGATACAGAACAGATATTATGAACAGCTCCGGAACATCAACCAAAACAGAACTCGCAGAAGAATTTGGAATATCGGTTAAGAAGCTATATATGTTAATCAGCTTTACTCAGCTGATTAATTACTTTGCTAAAAAGGTTGATGATAATACGTTACCCGATAAGATTGCATACTGCTTATCATTCCTGTCTGAATATGAACAGCACATCGTCGAAGAATATCTTAACAGCAATCCGAATTATGTGCTGACAGCCGATAAAGCGGAACGCTTGAAAGACAAAAAGGATAAGGATAAAAATCTTGATAAGCGGACAATCGACGCTATTCTTTCAGCCGTCCGACAGAGAAAAACGATTGAAACAACTACAGTAAAACTGAATACAAGTACATTTGAAAAATACGGTCTAAAAGGAAAAACCGCAAATGAAATTTCAGATATACTCGAAAAAGCGTTGCAAAACTATTTCGAGAACGAGCAGGAAATTGAATGATAGGTGCGACATTGTGACGCACCTGTTAATCAAGTGAGCTTTCAAGGGTGCGACATCGTGACGCACCTATGACAATAACAGCGGATTTTTCTTTTCTGAAGGCTTTTGTTTTTAAACATAGCCAAATGCAAAGGCGTATGAAAACAACTGGTTTACGAAACACCCATTGCAAAGCAATGGCAGGAATAGAACGGTTGACCGTTCGCCGTAACATCCCTTTGCTATCGCAAAAATCAATGGTTAAACCGCTTTTATAGCGGTTTAAAAAGTGGTGGACTTAGTTTCACTGTGAAACTAAGTTTGCAAACACGCATAGTTATCAAGAAAATCAAAGTTTTTTTGATTAGCTTAACGTGCAAAATTATTATAACAAATTACGATTGAAAGGAGCGAAAAACAGTATGAAGAATAAAAAAACAGTACAGCTTTCAGTGGCGTTAAATGAAAATATGTATGAAGATATAAAAAAACTCGCAGCCAAGCGACATACATCTATGGGCGATGTGATACGTTTTTATATTAAAAAAGGCTTGAAAGTTGAATATCACGATGAAAACGAAGAAGAATTTCGCCGTATGATACACGATGAACTTACCGATGTATTCAAAAAAGAAATTGAACGTCTGATTAAGCTGCAAGTCAAATCAACAAAAGCCAGTGCCATCACAATGTACACAGGATTACAGATCATGTCCGAGTCTTTTGCGGATGATGTCAGCTTTGCACGTGTTGTAGCATCTGCAAGCAAACAAGCGGCGGCGTATATGAAACTGAAGGAGAAAACCGATGATGAGTATATGCAGGATACTAATGAGATCTTAAACGGAATGAAGAAGGTAGTCAGAACAGGTGAAGAATAATGTCATCGGCACTCATATATAAAATGAGGCTGACAGCTCCGAATAAACCCGGTACGGCAAGCCACAATTCCAATTATGTCAAATATATAGCAGAGCGTGAACACGTTATGAAACTTTCGCCGGAAAGCGAAAGCGGACTGTTCGGCAGGATAGACGGTGCAAATAATGATGAGCTGGACGTCACCGATACACAAAACTATGTTTACGGTATCTCAAAAGCAGGAGTTGCAGTCTACAACGCATACATATCATTACGACCGGAGATTGCTAAAAGGCTTGAGCTTGACAGCCTTGAGAAGTGGCAGAACTACATTAAGGTTCACATTGAAACGCTGATGAGAGGGTACGATATACCTAAAGACAGATTTGAATATATTGCGGCTGTTCACGACAAGAAGGGACAGCCGCATATTCATATCTCGTTCTGGGATAAGGAGCCGCCTGTCACAGTACAGTTTGTAAAAAAGGAGGTATCGGATAATGTAAGAAAAAAACTGATACACGATACATTCGCAAATGAGCTGTCGTATTATTACGGCATAAGCAACGAAGCAATGTCGGACGCAAAAGAGCTTGTCGGGAAGCTGATGATTGATTTCGAACGTGACATTTCCGGTATTTATTCCAATCGTTTCTCCGGAGTTGATATACCCGAAGAATTGATACAGAAGTACACCGATATACTGAACAATCTGCCGGGGCGAGGAAGAATAGCTTATGCATATCTTCCGAAAGAAACCAAGGATATGGTTATCGGTATGATAAAAGAAATGATTATGTTGCCGAAGATGAAATCAATTATCAATGACTATTATTCGGGTGCAAGATCGGCGGCAGAAATGTTCGACAGTAAAGAAACCGAAAACGGCAAATCCGAAATTGACAGGAAAATGCGGAAAGCTGCAGGCGATTTGTATAACAGGCTCAGCAACATTATTCTGAAATCAATGCTCAGAACTCTGAAAGAGAACAATGAGCAGAGAGAAAAGGATAATGCAGAGATAAATAATCAGATGACAGTTGACGGCGTGATATATGCACTGAACGCAGTGAGCAGATTGTTCAGAACGCAAGGTGCTACAGGAACGGTAAACACTGCTCACGCGCTGATCGGCGAGTTGTCAAAGCAGGCTAAGAAAGACATTGCAAGGCAAAAGCAAGATAAAGGACGCGAGGTGTAATCTATGGAAACTCAGATATATTTTGATTACAAAAACAATAAGCTGTCGCTTAAAGGAGTAAATGCCGGATATAAATTACTTGTGCATAATGAGTTTACCGATGTTGACGGCACGTTAATAGGCGTGGTGTTAGCAAAAAGTAAAACTCAGTTTGCCACCTGGAGATATTCGTTTTTCCCTAAAAGCGAATACTTCACCGGTCTTAACGCAGGTCACTATTTTAGCAACGAGATTTCGGCTAAAACGGACTATTTCGAGCGGTTATCCGAGATGGGCAATAGACTAAAGTCAGAGATAAGCAAAACCTGTTTGGAAACAGATGAAGATATGGAAATCTGAATACTTAGTAATATAAGTGCGACACGATGTCGCACAGGACGCTCCTGTCGCATTTAAAATAAAGGAGGTACAAATGAACGAATTAAAGGCACAGCTTATCAAGAATATGCAGGCAGAGCTTGACGAGCTGAAAGAAGACTTGCTGAAAATGCCGCAACAGGAAATACTCAGCAGAGCATACGAATATGCGATGAAAACGGAAATAATCTATGCAGCGCACGATGTAGATCTTGATGATAATCAGCTTGAGTCTTTGCTCAAGTATCACACGCCGCTTAGCAATGTGTACAACAAATATCTTAAGCACGATGAAACATCGTTATCGGACGAACTTGTAAACTGCCTTGTCGAAGAAGCAGATATTGAACTGCACCACAATGAAAATACTGATGAGAAGTGTCACGAAGAATACAGTGACGCTTTTTTTGTCGATAATGAACGTAAATGCATTGTATGGATGTATTACAATCCCGACAGCAATGCCGGAGGTCAATACGTTACTAACATTATCAGCTTTGATAAGCTGGCGAAAATTTCTTCGGTAAATCGCATTGTTGACGATTACTTTAATACGCAGATAAGCTCATCGTGTACACAGTATCTTTCAGATATTGGTACGGATGAATATAAGGCGGCTGAACAAATATTTTACGATAACCCCGATTTCGTCAACGCAACATATACAACAATGCAGGCTCTTACAAAAATCGCTCTGACCAATGAATGGGAAAACGAGTTGCATAATGATCTTCCTTCTTTTATCAAATCGGCGTTTGCTTGGGACGAACTTATAGGATTTGGCAGTATAGATGATGAAATTCAGTACGAAGAAACGCCTATAAAAGTTGTCCGTGACTTTTTCTTGAAAGAAAAAGGTACTATGTATTCATACGAGGGAGAATACACGGATTGCATTTGGAACCTTGAGGAACGTGACGGAAAGCCGGTAATAAACGTATCCGTTAAACGTGAGAATGAAAGCAAACCGTTATTTTCATTCGACAAAATATTCGAATGGAAGGATATAACAAATGCTGTTACCGATAGAATTCAACAGGAAAAAATATACAACAAGCTCGTAGAACACTGTTATGAATTCAGTAAATACCATACAGACGATTACAGAGTATATGATCCCGAAGAAGGCAGAACAGTAATCAGAGGTAGTGCCGAGCAGATAAAAGAATGTTTCGGCAAACTTTTAAATAAGCAGGAAGTCAAAATGCTTATTGAAACCGCAATCGTTCCGTCGCTCGCAAAAGCAGATGAGCAGTATGAACTTGATTGTGAAAATGAGAATATGGAAATATAAGTGCGACACGGTGACGCACCGGGCGCACCTATAAATAAATCAAAATACCAAAGGAGGACAGAAAAATGTCAGAAGAAACAAAAATGCCTGCTGAGGAGCAGACGAAGAATGCTGAATATATCAGCGAGAAAGCAATGGCGGAGATATTAAAAGGTATTCGTCAGAGATTACCGGTGAAAGAATATGCAAACAAGAAATTCTCACCCGAACAAATGAAGCAGATCAGGCTCGGTATGAAGAATGGTATATCATATCAGCTCTATGCTGCACCATACATCTCTCCGTCAGCAATGAAACAGTGGCGTAAGATGCTTGAGAAAGGTGTTGGCGATAAAGACATCATCGACTATCTTGCACAGGACGGACGTTCCTATAATGCCGAACAGATAAAGCAGATCCGTATGGGAATGAAGGACAAACTTGACGTAAAGCTGTTTGCAAATCCCGATTATTCTGCCGAGCAGATGAAACAGATAAGGCTCGGTATCAAGAATGGAATTGACTATGAAGTCTATGCAAATGGAAATTTCTCAGCTGAACAGATGCATACGATCCGTTTAGAAATGTTAGTTGCAAAAATTATCGACTTTATCAAAGAAAAATTTACACAACTATATCAGTCGATGAAAGCATACGCTAACTTGTATATAACAAAGTCACCCGTAGAGCCGGAAGAAAATATATCTCCCGAAGATGTTAAAGACGCACAGTTATTTACCCTTATGAAACATGCATATGACAAGATGACCGACAACTATAAGGACTTTGAGGAGATGAGCTTCGATGAAAAGGTTGACAGCATAATGAAAGAATTTGAGCGTGTCAACGACAACGAAAGAACACATACTGTTGCAGATAGCAATGAACAGGTACAGAACGAACCTGAAGAAGAGGAAGGATTTGAACCTGAGATTTAACGCAAAGGGCGTTAAACATATATCTTACAGGTGCGACACGGTGTCGCACCTGTAATTACAGAAAGGAACGAAAACAATGTTAAACGTAAAAGTAACAAGACTGCAACCTGTAGTATCACAGAATGCAAACAAGCTCAGAGCCATAGCCGACATTGAAGTCGGCAACGGACTTATGATTTACGGACTGCTGTATAAGCTGAACAAGGATAATGAATTTTATGTACAGATGCCCCAGCATATCGGACGTGACGGCGATTACCATTCAACTGTTGAGCCGCTGTCTAAGGAATTTGCGGCAAGGATAAAGTCTGAGGTTGAAAAAGCCAATATCGAGGGTAAGAATTACACGCCCACAAGCGAGGAAAGTGAGCCGCTCAGATTTACTTTCAATATGAGAAACGGTGCAAACGGTAGCGTATACGGAAATATGCGTGTCAACGATGATCTGCTTGTACATAACATAAGTGTTAAGGACAGGCTGGACGCAGAAACCGGCAAGGTCGTGAAGTTTATTTCTCTGCCATCAAAGCAGGCTGACAACGGTCAGTGGTGGAGCGTTGTAAGACCTTCAAACGATACGGTTAAGGAAGCTATAAATCATTATGGCATATCCGCAATCGGCAAAATTGCCGTTGAAACCGTCGGCAATATCAAGTATAAAGATTTGAAGGAAAAAGCACCGGAGCTTTCTTTTTACCGTCATCAGAACGTGAATTACGGCAAGGCTGTCGGAGAAGAATTGTCAAAGGCAGGTATTATGTGGAGCGGTAAGGTCGAAAAGACCGGTATGGTCATCACAATATCCGCAGATGAGAACGATTCCTATTCAAAGATAATAGCTGAAATGCGTGAGCGTAACAAGGCTCAGATAGCAGAGCAGGCACAGACAGCGGGAAAGGTTGACGAAAGTGCATTTTTTGATATGAATGCACCTGAGCCTTTCTGAAACAAGTAATATGTAATATACCGGGATTGTGAAAGCAGTCCCGGCTTTTACATTACAGGAGGCAAAATGAAACTATTTAAAATCATTGCAACTCTTGTCGGATGTGTGATTGCACCTGTTGTATCTGTATTTTTATCATACAGTCTTGATATTATGCTGACAACGCAGAAACTGAAACTGTTTGACTTCAGCACCTGTATTGAAGGTCTGAAAGTAAATCAGAAACAACAGCAGCTCTTTATGATATTTACAGCACTGCTTATAGGTCTGATCATCTTTGTTGTGTTTGTTGCGATGAACAACAAGTACAAGGCTGATACGATAACGGTAACGCCGAAAATCAAGATACCCGTTCCTGCAGGCGAAGGTCAGAACGGCTCGGCACGGTTTATGACCGATGGCGAAAAGCATAGTATTTTCGCTACATACAAACTGAAACAGTCGAGCGATTTATGTCGTGTACTGAACAGAAACGGTGACGAGTATTATAATGCTGTTTCGCGAAAAGGTAAATATCTGTCGTTCATTTCCGTGCCGCTTGATAAAATAAATAAAAATGAATTTCCTGCCAAAGGCGGACTAGTCATCGGAATGAAAAAGCACGGCAATGACGAAGAAATCTCATACATAGCGAAAGATTATCACTCGCTGATTTTCGGTGCAACAGGTTCCGGTAAGACAAGAACACTTGTCTTACAGTCAATTATTTTCACTGCAATGGCAGGAGAAGGAATTATAGCTAACGACCCGAAGGGCGAACTTTACTATAATACTCATCGTGTTTTGGAGTCACTCGGCTATGAAGTGATAGTAATGGACCTGCAGAATCCAGAAAAATCGTGCGGCAAGAACTTATTGCAACCGATAATCGACGCTGTAAACGAGAAAAAGACCGATAAGGCACAGAGAGCAACGTGGGACTTGATTGAAATGCTCGTCCCGAAGTCAGATAAGGGTGAGCCGATTTGGACAAACGGTGAAAAGGCTATTATCGGTGCTTGTGTGCTTGCAGTAGTATGTGATAATACGGATAAGCCACAGTATCAGAATCTTACGAATGTGTATTACTTCCTTGCAAATATGGTTAAACCCGGTACAGATAACAAGACACCGCTTGAAGGCTATATTGCAAAACTGGACGATACACACCCGGCAAAGTCTTTGCTTGGTATTACTGACGTTGCACCGAGCAGAACAAGATCGAGTTTCTACACATCGGCACTGACAACATTAAGATTGTTTGCAACAAACGATATTGCCAGTGTAACCGGTACGTCAGATTTTGATTTTACTACGATTGCTCAGAAGAAACAGGCAATATTCTACATCCTGCCAGATCAGAAAACAAGTTACTATCCTATAGTTACCTTGCTTGTCAATCAGCAGTATGAACTGCTTGTAGACTATGCAAAGGAACATGGTAACAGATTGCCGATAAGGGTAAACTTCTTCCTGGACGAGTTTGGTAACTTCACTCCGATAAGCGATATACAGGCAAAACTCACTGTCGCAAGAGGTTACGGAATACGTTTCAATCTGTTCATACAGGATATGGCACAGCTTGAAGATAAGTATGACAAGAATGTTGCAAATATCATAATGGGTAACTGTACCGTATGGGTATATCTTGCGGCGGCGGGCAAGGAAACAAACGAACTTATAAGCAGTAAGCTTGGCAAGTACACAACGCTGAAATACAGTTCATCGGGAAATAAAGCAAGATACTCAAATCCCTCATCGGGATTTTCTTCACAGCTTGAGGGACGAGAGCTTCTTACGGCAGATGAACTTGCGAGATTCGCACGACCATATCAGCTAGTAATGGTACTTGGCGAATATCCGGCTGTAATGGTGTCATACGACCTGCACAAGTGGCAGTTTAACCGATTTATGGGACTTGGAAACGAGAGCCATAACAAGAAGTACATTCAGATTGTTACTGACAGCAGACCGGATAAGCGTAACACAAACGCAAAAATCCCATTATGGGAGATATGGAAAGAGCAGACGCCGCAGGAAACTGAGTATAATTACTTGCTAAGGCGAAAAGAAGTAAAAGAAAATAATGAAAAATCCGAAACTTTTGATATTACCAAGAACGCATTCTATATTACGGAAGATGAGGTAATAAACAAGGGACAGGACTTATTCAGGAGGAAAGAACAATGAACAAGTTAAAGAAAATCAAAAACCGTATTTATACCGTCATATCATCGTTTGTGACGGTGACATTTCTTACAATGTCGGCATTTGCAGAGGGTAACATTGAAAACAGCGTAATTGCGACAGGCACGAAAAAGCTGATAACTGATGTCAGTTCCTGGCTTACAGGCATAGCGATAGCGGTTACCGCTGTTGTATGCGTGTATCTGTTTATCCGACGCGCTATGTCGGATGAGCAGGACAAGAAACAGTGGGATAACAGGTTAAAAATAACCGCTGTCTCGGGTATCGGTGCAATAACAGCAACAGCATTGATAGGTGTAATTGCAGGCTATTTCGGAGGCTGATTTGAGTGCTACACAAAATACGGTCGAGGGCATATCTGACCGGTAACGACAGCGTATTAGCTGTTGCTGATGTAAATATTGATGATGTGGTAATAATCCGTGATTGCCGACTATTAAAAAGTGCAGACGGCAACATCGAAGCACAGTTACCGCAAATCAAAAACAAAGACGGAACATACACACAGACAGTACAGCTGATAAATTATCAGTCTGTGCTGATGAAAACCCTGAGAGCAAGCATAATTGAAGCGTATATAAATGCTCTTAAAGGAAATCCGCCAATTTCAAAGGAAAAAACCTTTGAGATGGAAAAAGAGCAGTTTGAGTTACAGCGGCAGGGTGTTAAGGCGGAAATCCGGCGGATCAACTTACCGGATTGTCCGTTGCTTAAAGCGATAGCCGATATAACAATCGACAACTGGCTTGTTGTAAGAAATATACGGCTTGTTGCCGAAAAGGACGGAAAAATAAAGCCGGTAATGCCGCAGAAATCATTGCCGGACGGCACACGATGTGATCGGGTGGCGATAAAAGATGATACGTTGCTCGAAAAAATACGGACTGTAACAACTCAACTATATATGCGGCACGATATGCCACAGCAATCAGCAATAGCAAAAGCGGACGATATGTATATGTTCCCGTAAATGTGAGGTGATAAATTTTAATGGCTGCTTTATTAGTTATTCTGTTTTCCGTCATACTGAGCAGTATGACACCGCTTGTTTTTGAGGCAAGCGACCAGCTGATACCGATAGTATTTGAAGTTGACAAGACGCTCGGACAGTATCTCTCAACAGCGTCATCAACGATATATAATATAGGCATTTCACTGATGATACTGAAATTTCTTAAAAAGGGCTTTGAAATATACGTTATGGGAACAGACGGAGATCCGGATATGGACCCGTTGCAGCTTGTGACGAATTTCATAAAAGCAATGGCTGTCGCTATAGGTTTCAGACCTATTTATGATATTTTCGTGCGGATACTTAAAGAAACAGTAAACGCAATAACGACAAGTATGAACATCTACAAGGAAGTAACCGACTTTACCGGCATAGGAATAATCAACGGCGTATTCTTCCTCATAGCACTTGTAATATTTATGATACTGTTCTGTAAGGCTTTCGGGCTTGGTATCAATATGATGATATTAAATATCGGAATGCCGCTTGCCTGTACCGGACTACTCGATAATGACAAAGGAATGTTCAAAAATTACTTTATGACCTATGTCAAGACATTTCTGACTGTTCTTGTCCAGGTAGTTCTAAGCAAGCTCGGACTGTATGTTATAGTAACATCTGCCGGTATAGGAAACATTGTATCGGGTAACTTTGACCTCGTAAAAATGTTCCTGGGCTTGGCTTGTCTTACTACAGCGCTCAGTACGCCTAAACTGCTTGCAGAGTTTCTTGTACCTTCCGGTCCGGGCGGTAGTGCTATGAGCAAAATATATGCTGTCAATACAATTAAAACAGCAATAAAGGGCTTTACAAAATAGGAGGGATAAATGGCTACAATTGACCAGCTCAGTCTGATAATCCAGGGTTTACTCGTCGCAGGGGTTACGCTCAGAGTAATTATCCTACTGATAAAGATTGTTCTCAATCCCGATGATAAGCCACAACTGATACCGAAAATAAGAAATGCTCTTGTATTTATGGTTTTTGGTATAATAATTTTCCAGATAAAGGACCTTATCGTCCGGTACTATTCATAAGGAGTGAAGAAAAATGAATGATGAACGTTTATATATCCCATATGGCTTGATAATCGAAAAGCAATGGTGGGACGGTTGCGGACCGAAGCAGAAGCCACAGCTGATTATCGGCGGGCTTATATCACTCGGACTTGCGGTTTTCATTTCTCTGCTGATACATATCATAATCGGACTTGCAGTAGGGATATTCGGTATTTTTGCTACAGTAGCACTGATTACAAAGCAGGACAAGACAAATCTTTCAATGATCGACTACATCGGGTTGATGATCCGGAAAAACAAGGAGCAGCAGAATTTTCTTTATAAGTATAAAGATGATTATGGGATTATGTGACAAAGATACACAACAGGTGCGTCACTGTGACGCACCTATACATCGGAGCGTAAGCGTATGCGGGTGCAATTCCCGTAGCTCTGAAAGTAAAAGTGTGACAGGAGCGTCCGGTGCGACACCGTGTCGCACTTGGAAATTGACATTTATTGTCGCTTATTTTAGAACGGAGATTAGAAATGTATACTAAAGAAAAAAACACAGAAAAATCAAAATTAACCGATAATGCCGAAAAAATCAATTGCGAAGCTTGTTATGAGCCGTGCATATTTGAATTGAAAGATTCCGTCCATACTTTCAATATAGGATTACTCGACATTCTTAAATGTGTTAAATTTGCCGAGGATGAGGGAATAGTTCCTAAATTACCTGAAGAATGGTGGATCTCTGTTTCACAGCAATTCGGTTATTTTGATGAGGAACGGTAAGCGAATATCTGCGAATACTGCAAATTTAAAAAATATGTCCGGTGCGACACGGTGTCGCACTTGAAATCTGCCGTTTTTTTTTCTGAAAGTTAACTGAATATGAAAATCCAAAGCAGTCCGCACCCGTAGGACTGCTTTTTTATATTGGAGCGTAAGCGTATGCGGGTGCAATTACCGTAGATCTGCTGATAAATATATTATTTAGGATGGAACGTAAAAATGATGTTACGAAATCTAATGTCATTATTAGAAATATTACTGCCACTGGTTGCAATGATTGAAATTTTCGGTTTATTGTGCAAAGTACTAATGAATATTTATAACAAAATTTACGCTCACAATTTTTATTATGAATTTGAT
>ERZ1026894.793-NODE-793-length-21391-cov-4.747891_pt1 | contig 21391 bp, 17 predicted proteins | sample MGYA00380177_ERZ1026894 | MGnify/ENA primary metagenome ERZ1026894 (study PRJEB33269, sample SAMEA4719813) | human gut metagenome | biome: human-associated habitat; feature: organic feature; material: feces | place: Cameroon | collected 2013-10 ... | reverse complement strand
GATTTCCACCACGTCGGCGCTGACCGCCACCAGCCGCGTTTGTTTGGCAAACGCGCCCGACGGCAACAGCACACCTAAAAGCAAGACGGTCAGAAAAACTTTTGAGATAAACTTTTTATTCATCATTGATTTGTCCTATTTATTGAAATAATTTTTCAAAAGTGGCTACTTCCATCAAGTAGTTCGTTACGTCGCCGTGCGAACGCAAGATAACCGTTACCGCCCCGTCAGATTGGGCAAGCGCCAAGGCCAAATACTGCGCATCACGCGGGGACAGAGACAAAGACAAGGCCGTCTGGTCGGAATAGGCAGCCGCATCGTCTTCTTTGCTCTTCATTGCGCTAGCGGATTTAGCATCTAATCCCTGGCCCAAGTCGGAACCGACACCCAACACTTTTACGTTCTGCAACAGGGTAACCGTTACCGTTTGGCGTTGGCCGCTCTTCATTGTGGCTTCAAACGTAAGCAAAATATCCACGTTATCATCCGGCTTAATCATGCTGGCGGTGGATATCGGCACATTGGTAAGCACAAAACCTCTCATTTGCACCGGGATTTTGCTAGACAGACCGGCCTCGGGAGACAGCGAGGTTACGGCATATTTGGAAATCTGGTTGCCTTTGGGGATTTGAATACGCGCCACGGCATTTTCAATAGATTTGAAATCAGCGGGCGTGGAATAAGTAAAAGCGTCCTTTTGCAAATAAGCGGCCGGCACGGGAACAGGCTTAATATAGTCGCGCTTAATCACTTCGCGCTCCTTAATGTCGCGAATCGGCACAAAAACCTGTTGGATGTTTTTGGACGCGTTAAGTTTCTTTTCCGCACTACTGACAATCATCGCGTACACAATGGCCGCCAAAATGGCTACCACCAACGGAAGCATTATTCCTTTTTTCATTTCGTCTCCTTAAAACTGCTTTAAAAAATTAATAAGTCAAATCTATTTCGTATCCGAACTTAAATATGCTTTTTCTATCGGCATACGGGTAACGGATTGTATGCGGCGCAACCCTTCGCGCCGCGGTTCGGTGGCCAGAATATAACTGGTACCGGGGAAGATTAACCGCACGGGATACGTTACCGTTACAATTACGTCCTCGTGGCGGTGCTTTCTGTACATAGGGTCCACGCCGGTAGTTTCCACCTTTACGTTTACCCCCACCCGTCCGGCATCTGAGCCAAAAACCCGCGTTTTTGCGTGGTTTATTTTCTGTGTGATGACCGTTCTGTCCGGCCTGCCGCTGGGCTTTTTAACAGCCACCAGCGAGCCGATACGGGCAAATTCATAGGAAGCGTGGTTGATAATAATCGTGTGGTATGCGATGTTGCCGTATTCAAGCACAAAGAAAATCAGTAGCATAAATACCGGCAAAATCAGCATTAATTCCGCAGTTACCTGCCCACACTTCCTACGAAAAAGTTTCATACGGCTCCAAATTACATTTCGTTCATACTGCCGGTGATTTTGCCTTTTACTTGTTCAAACAAATCCGGCATAAACTTCTTAATGAGCACACCGGCCAAACCGGCTACACCCACGACCACGACGAGCATCAATACGTATTCAATCGTGTTCTGCCCTTCTTTCTTTTTCAGGCAACCCAAAGCTTGCGCTTTCAGGGCGTCCATTTTGTTTTGTAAAGCAACGATAAACTTCATATAACGTCCTCCTGATTTTTTAAAATTTAATTTGCATCATAATCCGACAAAATTATTTTAGCCCCTTGGTCAAACTGCTGCGGCACCAAATGGGAATACAACACATAGAAAGAAATGAGAGCCGTTAAAAGCCCGGCCGCCGTTACGATATATTCTACCGCAGTTTGGCCCTTTTTGTTTAAAAAAGTTTTTCTTTCATAGATATTCTTCATACATTAAAACTGGATAGCCAACGCAATCTGCTGCGAGGTGCCCAGCGCGCCAAACGGCGTAACGGCATAATCAATAGACGCCCCGTAACCAAACAATTCGGAACTGTAAATACCGAACCCGAAGGAAACCTTAGAGGTTTCAGCCAGACCTAAATCGCCCACCCAAGAATCTTTTTCGTTGGTGCCCGTATTCGTGCGGGTATAGTAACCTACACGCAAATCAAAACGGGCCACTTGAAGCATATCCTCAGGGATGTGCACTTCCAAGCCAACGCCATAGCGGGCTTTATCGTCGCGGTATTTCATATATTCGCCGGACACGGTAAAATAACGGGTATTCAAATCGGCACCCAAGCGCAAACCGCGCGGCATTTCTTCTTTATCGCCAATGTTTACAAGCGCACCGCCGAGGCCCAACCAGTTGACAAGGCGCAACTTGGCCCCTACATCAAAACCGACGTTATCATAGCGGTCGGTATCCAATTTTTCGCTGATATACTTGGCCGTACCACCGATTTGGAGTTTTTGGTTGAAGAATCCGCGGGCAATAGACAAACCGCCCACAAAGTTCTGCACCGGAACACCGACTTCGGGCTGTAATTCACCACGATCTCCGCGAAAATCAAATCCGTCCATATCCATATAGTTCAGCGTTACACCGATAATGGTTTTGCCAATAGGCTGCAAATAAGCCAAAGTGCGCGCTTTATAACCCTGTAAATAGTCCAAATACGCAAATTGGAGTTCGCGCGTAGAGGCAGAAGCGGCACCCGCCGGGTTCCAGAACAAGGCTTCCGGGCCGTCCGCAATAGACACATAGGCATTACCTAATGCCTGGGCTCTGGGGGAGCCGGCGTCAATCTTTAAAAACGCGCTCGCGCTAGTACCGGCATTGGAATTGATAGATTCCGCCTGTGCGCCTGCGCTTAAAAGACCGACCGTTAAACAAGCAATTAAAACTTTTATTCTTATATTCATAAATCTGTTTCTGCCGGACACCCGGCCCTATTTACGGCACTAGCGGCACAATGTCCGCAGGCCCTTGGGGTTTTGACCCCAAGGGCTGTTAAGTTACGGAACCAAAATCTTTACAACTTTCTGGCAATGTTCTCGGCCGTTCTGGGCTCTAAAATCTACCAGGCCGAAATATACACCGCGGGCAACCTTTTTGCCGTGTTGGTTGGTTCTATCCCATTTGCAGCGCAGGGCTGCGTTGCGGATATTGGGGAACGCATCCAAACCGTCGTTATCCAGTTTTACAGAGCCTTCCGGTGTATTATCCGGGTTGAACTGCAAACTGCTGCCCATAGTTACCTGGTAGTTGTTGGCATCCACGCAGGTATAGTTGCTATCGCGCACCAAATCGCCCGCCAAGTTGAAATATTTAATAGATACCGTACCGGGCACCGGCATTTTGGTAATTTCCAGCGTACCTTTGCTGGCTACGCGCAACGGGTTCGGATAGAAGAATACTGTCTTTTCCCAGTCTTCGCAGACAAAGCGCCCGTCGCCAATGGCTACCGTGGCTTTGTGCAAGTTTTGATACTGGTAAGTATCGGCCACTTTTTCAATGCTCCACTTGGCGGCATCAGCCGAGGTATCATCCGAGCCTAAAATTTCGCCGGTTACGCTGTCAATATCGGCGGAGTTAAGCGCCGTTACGAAACGGAACGGATATGTACCGTCCGGCACTTCCTGCTGGGCATAGTCACGGCCGTCCCACACTTCTTCAATAAGTGTGGTGGCGGGACGGATACCCACAATGGCCTTTACCAATACTTCGTGGATATCTTTCACTTCCGTACCCGTCGTGGGGTTACGCAAGGTGCCCTTTTGGTAATCGTAAATCGTGGTACCGGGTTTAAAGATTTGGATAGCCACTTTCATCGGAACGGAAATCTGGTAACCAATCTTCATATCCGTATCGCGTTGGTTGAGCGCATAACCGTCCGCTTCCAAGAGGTCAAACACTTTTAACAAGTCGGCATTAATGCGGATAACCTTAACCGTTTCTTGATAGAGGTGCGGATCCGGGTAGTTTTTGGCAATCAAGCGGACCTCGTAAATGCCCGGCTTGACGTAAACACCGTTGTTATCCGTACCGTCCCAATACACTTTGCGCACGGTGTTAGGGTCAAAGTTGCCCGTATTGGCAATCGTCGTCGTGGAAAGGTATTTGCATACCGCTCCGGCGGCGGCGTTGCGCTCGGTCAACTTGCCGGTAGTGTCGTAGCACATATTGGGTTTCAAGGCCACAATGGCGACCTCTACCGTTGCCGCGCGGGAAACGGAGAAATCAATTTCGTACGGCGGGATAAACACCGGGCCCGTAGAAGCATTAAACAACTGCGGGGCATTGGGATATACCGTTGTAGAGCCGTCCAAGAAATACACCGAACCGCGGGTAATATTAATCTTGCTGGACACCTTATCCGTAGCGTACCAGAAATCTTCCTGTTTTACTTCCTTTGCCGTTTTGAACGGAGCGCCGACGATATAATTCTTATCCACACCGTTTTCCTTATATGTCTCGCCGGACTGCGCATAATAGCGGTCAAACGGTTCGTTGGAGCGGGCAGAGATAAAGAACGGATATTGTCCGTCCGGCACCGTTTCGTACGGGCAGTCTTTCAAATTCGTTTTGCCTTTGCACGCGCCGGGCTGCTGGGTAGAGGTCGGGTTGTAGAAAGACACCGCATCCCACTCCTCGGTAATCATAATGCCGTCGCCCGTCTTGGTAGAAGTGCGGTCAAAGGTTTTAATCGGCTGCAAACGCACATCTACCACACCCGAGGCCGCCGCTTGGGCGGTAGCCGGATAGTTGGTAAAGGTGGTATCGTTTACATAGATACATTTAGTATCTTTCGCCGCCGCTGCGGCCGGGTCCACATAGCCCGCCGCATTAAACACATCGGCATCCGTCGTTTTGTTACAAATACGGGGCGGCCAAGAGTTTACACCCGTGGAGAGCGTACCGATTTCGCGCTTCAAAGTTACATAGTATTGCAGTTCCGTCGTAACCGTGGAACCCACCACATAGTTCGGGTTTTCCACCACCGTTACCGTATCGCGCGTATAAGGGTTAGCCGTACCTGTGAGGGTGGTATTCGTACCAATACCAGGATTCGTCAATGTCGCAAACGGAGTGGTTACACCCGTTTCGTACACATCTACACTCGCCAAGTTGGCAGCGTAACCCGTCGCCCAGGTAGAGGCATTTACCACAAAATCGCTGTAATCGCCACCCTTGGTGTTGTAGGCGGGGATGACGACATCTTTATTATAGATGTTGATTTGTACGTTCATCGCCTTGGACAACATATAGGAAATCGTCGCCTTGGCATCACTATCGCCATATACATCAGTAGTGGCTACATCCACCACGCGGTACATATCCACCGGGAACACAGCCGAGGCTTTGTTGGTTACCGCCGGGAACATAGCATCTTTGCTTTCCACTACAAACATATAGGTACCGGGGGTTACCATACGGCCCTGGTCGTCGCGTCCGTCCCAAGACAGCGTATTCATCTGCTGGGCAACCTGCGTAATGCCTGTTTTGGGTGTTAAGTATTTCACATCCACACCCGCCGAGTTGGTAACTTTGGCTACCACATTGGCTTCGCGCACGATAGAATATTTAAAGATGAACGGGTCCAAACCGTACGCGGTCGGGCTGGAACCCACGGTGGAATAACTGACCGGCTGGATAGTGATATCCACAAATCCGCGTTCAATAGCCACCTGGCCCGTGTAATAACTGAGGGTTTTTACACCCGTAAATTGTTTATTGTTGTTGGCTTCGCTGGCCGCGCAAGCGAGCCCGGCATCAAATCTCGGGGTATTAGCAGTGCCGCCCAAGGCATTGTAATAGCAGCCGTTGTACGGAATTTCCGCCCACAGCACATATACATAGTTGCCGTCCGGCATCGGGGCACCATAAGCAAACTGTTCGGTGCAGGTAGCATCTGGGCAGGTAGTGCCGGTGGACATTTTTTCGTTCTTGGCATAGGTGCGCGTGCAACCCGTTTCAATGCCGCACAGGCCGTCCCACTTAGAGGTAAAGTTCATACGGCTGGTGCGGTCTTCGGCAGAACTATACACCAAGGTTCCGGTATTCCCTACAAGCGCCGGGGCCGTACCCGTAGGCTGGGAGGAATTGGTGTTAATCGTATTCGTGCCGGAGTTGGTACCGGCAAAAGTGGTACCGGGCGTGTAAATATTCCAATAGACTTTGGACGCTTCCGTCGGGACGTAACTAATAGAAGCGTACGCCGTAGATTTTTTGTTCAGACCCGTAACGGCAATATCCGTCAATTTCAAGGGGTCCAACGAAACTTGGCGCGTAACGGCGCGGGAGAAATCAATGCCCGGCCACTCGTCCTGCGTTTTGGCTTGGATAGCCGCAATATAGTTGCCCGCCGGCAGGAGCATACCGCTGTCGCTGCGGCCGTCCCACGAGTCGGACTCTACAATTTGCTTATCGCTTTCCACCCCTTTTATACCTTCGCCCACGCGCGGCTGCCAATCAACCAAGGTGCGAACGATTTGCTTCTCACCCGTAATTGTGCTAGCAGCACTGGTGCCATAGGATTTACTGTCATCGCTAGAAGCATCCAAAATAGCGATACGAACATCCGCGTCTTTGCTCAAACGATAAGCAAAGGTGTAGGGTTGGGCCGGCACAGCGGTAATATCCCCCACCACGGTAGGAGTACTGCGCACGGTATGTACGTTGGTTACGTCCACCTGTATCGGGATTTGGTTTTCGCCGGGGTAGGCAATCGTGGAGTTAAATTCAATTTTATCTACGGCTACGTTATCGCCGGGGAAGTCCGTCGCCACGGTGGCGCGGAAGGCAAAATCCCCATTGGATTTACCAAATTCACCCGCAATATCGTAAGAACCGTCCCACGCAGCGCAGAAAGGAATTCCCGTGCCAGAAGGCTGCCCGTCATTGTTAAAAATAATATAGTTACAGTTCTTATTGGCGCAGTTTTTGCCTTTATCTGTCTCTAAGGTATCACTACATTGCCCAGACGCCTCGGTAGTGGTGCCTAACTCATAACATGTATCACCACGCTTTTCATAAAGAGGAGCGGTGCAAGTGTACCCGTCATTTGGACCACCCGGGCAACGATAAGAACCGCATTTAGCGGTATCCTTGTTGATATCCGGATATAAATCAATAGAGCGGATAGCCGGGGTGCCTTCCGCATCTTTAATGTTTTTACCGTTATAGTATTTAACAATATCAAAAGTTACATTCTGCAACGGAAACGCAATAGAATAAGTAGCCTGCGCCATAGGTCTGTTGGTGCAAACTACCTGCATACACAAGGCTAAACAATGGTTTGGATACTTATTGTCCGCAGGAGTAGTGGAAGGGTAAGGCTGGTCGTACTCAATCAAAGCGGAACTAACCCACGGATCGGTTTGATTAGAATTTCCAGAAGGAGATGGCGTAAAAGCAAAACTCCTATTTTCTTTAGCATTAGAAGAAACATTAACGGAAAGCCCCGCCGAAGTATCATAAGCAATTACAGTAAATCCTCTGTAAGTTCCGCCGCTAGAATAATAAAATTTATCGCCTATGGAATAAGCTGTGTTGGCTTTGCGGTAAGAAGAAAATCCGGCATTGGACACATCAGTATCAGAAGAAGCTACGATATCACAATGAAGAACAAGCCCCCCATCCGTAACAACAGAATACAACGTAGCCGATGAAAGAGCAGCCGGTGCTGAAGAAGCCGACTTTTGGGCATCAGGATTACTGTAGTCGCAGTACATTTCCTGGTTATTTGCAGGTTTATCTTTATAAAACACCCCAGCGTAACGAACGTCTGCCCGCTGGGCAAACAGCGGCGAGCAAGCCGCGACTAACAACAAAGCCAAAACGGCGCGAAGCACCGTCCGGCCCGATAAAACCCGGAGTAAACTTTTAATTCTATTCATTGTGTATGTATCCATTTGGGGACTTAATTCCCGTCTAAAAATTATATTTTTTACAAATCTTTTCCGCGCCAAAAACAATGCGCACGGAACGGCGGCTGATTATAAAAATAAACAGACGCCGAACCTATACTCTTAAATTTTTGCAACTTTTGGGGCAAATGTCAACTGTTTTTTGCATTTTCCCCCGTCTTATTAGGGAAATGGCACCATCCCCTAATTTAATTAACGGCAAATTTGATATAAAAACACTTTAAAAATAGCACATCAAACGGCCACAACAAACAGCCCAATCGGTAGATCCTGAAACAAGTTCAGGATGACCTCTCTTTGTAAGAACAACAGATCCTGGACTACGACTTTCCAGGATGACAACCGAAATCATAAACAAAGGTAATAATAATTCAAAACAACATCTATTTAAAATAAGGGGTCATTCTGAACTTGTTTCAGAATCTACCTTTTGGGCCGTTTATTAAAAATAGCAATTCCCCATATTATAAAATAATTTCGTCATATAAGTCTCGCCACGTGGGATTGGCGCCTGCAATTAAATTTTCCTTCCACGCCCGGCGCCAATTTTTAAGTTGCTTTTCTCGGGTAATCGCCGCTACAATATCGTTAAATTGTTCGTAATACACCAAACGATTTACCGAATAATCGCAAGTAAACCCTTTTAATAATTTATTTTTATGTTCATATATCCGGCGCACCAAATTATTGGTTACACCAATATACAATACGCTACGGGTGGAATTGGTAAGGATGTAAATGTAAGCATTCATAAAATAGGGAACACAACCTGTATTAAAAACAACACAATCGGTAGATCCTGAACTAAATTCAGGATGACCTCTTGTAATAACGACAGATCCTGGACTACGACTTTCCAGGATGACCGCTTGCCTTTGATAACAACAGATCCCCGACTAAAACACTCGGGGATGACAAAATAATAACCCTGTTTTTTATAGGGGATGACGGCACAGGAAACCCTAAAATTTCCCCTGCGGGATTATCGCCTTATTTAATCAAACTTTTTTTAGCGCATTTGGGAGCCACGGGCATTATCCGCGCCGTCGCCCGTCTGTGCCACTTGGTCGGCTACTTCGCGGTACACCGCAAAACTGCCGCGCCCGTTCTGCTTGACCACATACAGGGCTTTGTCGGCTTTTTCCAAAAGGGCTTCCGACGTTTCCCCGTCAAACGGAAAGCAGGAAATGCCTTGGCTGATACTCAAATGGACGGCTTTTCCGTCTGTATAGCGGTCCGGCAGCGTGATAGCGCAAATGCGCTCTTTTAAGCGTTTGGCAATAATTTTGGCCTCTTCGCTATTTGTGCGCGGAAGCATAACCACCATTTCGTCCCCGCCGAAGCGGCAAGGCACGTCCGTTTGGCGCAGGCTGGTGCGAATCACGCGGCTGACCTCTTTTAAGGCCCAATCGCCGATTTGGTGGCCGTAGCCGTCGTTAATTTGCTTAAACCAGTCAATATCCATAATAATCAGGCACATCGTCAAATCAAAGCGTTTGGAGCGGTAAATTTCCTCGGCAAATTTTTCATTAAAATAACGGCGGACCGGCAGTTTGGTCAGTTCGTCGTAATTTGAAAGTTCCTGCACGCGCTCAAACAGGCGGGCGTTGTCAATCGTCAACGCCATTTGGGTTGCAAACTGCTGCAAAGAAATAAAGTCCAAATACCCTACTTTACGGCGCGATAAAATATTGTCAAACGCCAAAAAACCCACCTTGGTACGCTGGACTTTAAGCGGAATATAAATAATACTGCGGGTGGAGCGGTAAGTGGCGGCAGAGTCAAAAACCTCTTTGAGCAAGTTTTGCTCGGCCGCCGGGAGAGAATCCCCCGCCTGTTGGGTTACCTGGCCGGAAATATCCACCCCCAAAACAGACTTTATTTTGTTACCTTCGCCGTCCGTTAAATACAACCGGACGCGGTCAAAACGAAAGTATTTTTGTACTCCCTTTAAAATCAGTTCCAAGCCGTCATTTAACCGCAGGGAGGACGCAAAAATGGTTGATAAATCATTGAGCGCGGTGGAAACATTTAAACGCTGGTTTTTGGCTTGGTCAATTTCCGTATTGCGCAAATTGTGGGAAATTTCCTGCCCCAAGGCTTTAATTAATTCCTTTTCCTCGGGTGTAAAACCGCGGTTCTTGCGGAAACGTTCCAGGCGTAACACTCCCACCTTTTCCTGCATAAAACTGTGCACTTCGCCCGATTTTAATTCCACGCTGGGGCGTTGCCATTTTACCAATACATAAATAGCGGGATAACTTAAATCGGTTGTTTCGGCCTCGCCATTTTGCAAAAGTTGCTTTAAAAAAACAGGCTCGTTCAAAACGGAAATATCTTCCTGCATATCCATACAGTATTCCTTTTTGCACATCATACGCAAGGATAACAGCGCGCGCTCTTGCTGCCAGTCAAAAAAGTACACGCGGTCCAATTTAAACAAGTTGCGCAAAGCGGGCAAGGCACACTCCAACAGTTCCCGCTTGTTTTGGAAAGACTGGTTCAACTGTTTGTGAAATTTATAGAGCGTATAAGATTTTTTATCAAACATAGCGCTATGCCTCGTAAATGGACAACAAATATTCTATTTCTTTGGCGGTCAAGTCCAAGTCCCTATCCAAGGCGGCCTGGCTGAAACGGCCCTCTACAATCTGCGTGGCGCACACGGCCAGCACGCGCTTTAAAATTTCCATAACCGTACCCGTAATGGTGATATTGGGCAAGGTGCGCGCAGAGGACAAAATATTGCTGTATGTGCTTAACCGCTGGGTGGAAGAAAAAATAAACTGCTCAAAGGCATCTTCAAACGCAGGGAAGGCATCTATCTTAGAAGCATATTGCAGTTGGATATCCGGCCGGGCGCAGAATTTAATAAATTTTAAGGCGTTCTTTTTTTCCTGCGATTGGGTGTTGATAAATAAGTTCATCCCGGATAAATAGGAAAAATACATATCGCCCGTCGTAGGCACCGGGAGCGTGCGCACACGGATACCGCGCCGGGCATTAAAGGTGCTGACACCCTGTTTGCGGGAAATCATCATACTGGCCTTGCCGGAAACAACCGTACCTAAGGAGCCGCGCTCTCGCAAAATGGGCATATAGTTTTTAAGGGCTAAATTGATATAATCACGGATGCCTTCTTTAAACGCTTTGGTACCTACTAATGTAGTGCCGCGGTCGGCGGATAATATATCCGAACCGCGCCCCCACACGCACGGCAGGGCATTACGCATAGAAAGAGAACCGCGCCAATCGCTGTTTTGCATCGGGTAATAGCCGGGAACGTCTTTAAACTGCTCGCGCAAGGCTTCGCAGGTACGCAAAAGTCCGTCCCAAGTGGCCAGGTCTTGCTCCGGTTTAGAAGTTACCAATTTTAAATGGTCTGCCCGGTAGTGAAGTGCGCTCAAATCAAACCACCACGGATACGAATAAATATCCTTGGTGCCCGGTTGGTAACAATGCGCTTTGAGCGGAACGAGGCAGTTCGCCAACGAAAGGCCGGGGTCCAATTCCGACAAGTTTTCCGCTACCCCTTCGCGCACCAAAAGGGCGGTCCAGTAATGCGGGATTTGAATCAAATCCGGGACTTCTTCCTCGTGGGTGGGATGCTTGATAGTAAACATACGCCGCCAAAGCACGTTACGCGTGAATACGCGCATCGTAACATCTACGGACGGATTTTCTTTTTTAAAAAGAGAAATAAACGAAGCGTAAACGTCTTTGCTTTTATCGCCCGCATCGGGCATTACCCACAAAATCATTTGGACTCCTTACACTAATCCCAACTGCGAACCTTCATATTGGGATTAATGTCTATATTCTTTTTAACCGGTCTGCCGGTATTCTCGGCGTGTTCCAATTTTTTATAAGCGGCCAAGGCAATCATTGCGGCATTGTCCGAAGATAATTTGCGCTCCACAAAGTGAACCTCTATACCGGCCTTTTGCGCCTGCTCTTGCATCTTTTCGCGCAGGAGCGAGTTCGCCGCCACCCCGCCGCCGACAGCAATATGTTTTACCTTATATTTTTTGGCGGCTAAAAGTGTTTTGGTTACCAAAGTTTCCACCATTGCCTCTTCAAAACTGGCACACACATCGGGTATAGAAAAATCTTTATGGTCGCGCAGATAATAACTGACGGCCGTTTTGATACCGCTGAACGAAAACTCCCACGTTCCCGGCAACAACGGCCGCGGGAAATGGATAGCATCCCGCTTGCCCGAAAGTGCCTGTTTGGATACCTGCGGCCCGCCCGGATAAGCAAGCCCTAACAACTTGGCTACTTTATCAAAGGCTTCGCCTGCGGCGTCATCACGCGTTTTACCGAGCACTTTATAATCGCCGTAATTTTTAACGTACCATAATTCCGTATGCCCGCCGGAAACCACCAAGGCAATTAACGGAAATTGCAATTTATTTTTGGCTTCGCTTCCTTCAAAATCGCAAGCAAAAATATGCCCTTCCAGGTGGTTTACTCCTATTATAGGCACTTTTTTAAATTTTGCAAGCGTTTCCGCCGCCACGCGCCCCACCATTAAGCCGCCGGGCAGACCGGGACCGCTGGCAAAGGCTACATAATCAATCGGGTGGTTTTGCAAGGCTTCACCGATAACGGTGGCAATTTTGGCGGCGTGGGCACGGCTGGCCAGTTCCGGCACGACCCCGTGGTATTTTTTATGCTCATCAATCTGGGAATAAATAACATTGGATAAAATCTCTTTCCCCCCTTTTAAAAGGGCGGCGGAGGTTTCATCACAAGTGGATTCAATACCTAAAATTGTAAAATCTTTCTTCATTTGGAGGCTTCCTTTTTCCCGGCTTTTTTATCGTCCGTTTTGGGGGACGCTTTTTTATCCGTTTTTTTGGCTTTACGTTCTTCGGCTGCCTTTTTAGAAGTTTCTTTGGCCTCTTCCAGGCTTACTTTGCCCGTCAAAATTTCCACCGCCTTATCCAGTACAGGGTCGGCTTCGGTAAATTTCATATCGGGCGTTTTTTGGCCGGGCGTATGCACAATATTATTATACTGCATAAATACCTTGGCTTCTTTATCCGCCGGAAAGAGCACTTCCACATCCGGCACAATGCCGCCCTCGTCAGCCTTTGTTTTATCCCGGTAATCGCGCTGGATTAAGCGGCCCGAAGGAGTGTAATAATGCGCAATCGTTAAACGCAAACCCGCCCCGCCGGAAAGAGGCATCACCTGCTGGACACTAGCCTTACCGAAGGTGCGCTGCCCTACGACAAATGCCCGTCCGTTATCTTGCAACGCGCCTGAAACAATTTCGCTCGCGCTGGCAGAGCCTTGGTTTACCAGCACCGCCAGCGGAATATCCGGATAATCCGGGCGGGCAGAAGTTTTAAATTCCTGGTAATAATCAGGTTTGCGCCCTTGGGTATAGACAATCATTTCATCCTGTGCCAAAAAGAGTTTAGCAATATCCACCGCACCTGTTAATAAACCTCCGGGGTTAAAACGCAAGTCCAATACCAAAGAGGTCATCCCCTGTTTTTGCAATTCTTTTAATGCTTTTTTAATAGCCTCGGTGCTGTGGCCCGAAAAATCTACCAAATACACATATCCCACCTTGCCCGGCAGCATACGGGAATACACCACTTCGGGCACGATTTTTTCACGCTTAAATTTAAAGTCCGGCAAATTTGTATATTCGCCTTTATCGTTTTTACGGCTAATGGTGATTTTTACTTTGCTGCCCACAGGCCCGCGCATCAATTCCACGGCTTCGTCCAAGGGCATATTTTTTACATCTTTATCATCCACCGCCACAATGCGGTCGCCCGGCATTACCCCGGCCTTAAAGGCGGGCGTGCCCGGCATAGGCGTCATTATCGTAATAAAGCCGTCCACTTTTTGCAAGCGGATACCCAAACCGCCGAAATCGCCGCGGGTATCATTTTTGAGTTCCTTATAATCTTTCGGGTCCAGATATTGCGAAAAATCGTCCAATTCTCCCACCACTCCCTTAATCGCGCCGGAGACCAGTTTGTCCGTATCGGTAACTTCTACATAATTTTCTTTAACGTATTCCAACACATCCACCAAGGTACGCAGTTGCTTTAAACTGTTATCCGCCGCAGCATATGCGTACGGAAACAGCGTTCCCATAAAAAACAACACGCCCCCCAAAACAGCGTAACGATTTAATTTTTTTGATTTCATATTTTCCTCTAAATAGTTATTTCAGCCACTCCTGCGGATTTACCGCGGTAGTGCCTTGGCGGATTTCAAAATACACCGCACTCTTGCCCGTGCCGGAGGAGGACTGCGTGTCCTGCCCCGCCGTGCCGATTACGCCCTGCACCGGGAGTTTATCCCCCACAGAGGCGCTGATTTCCTTCAAAAATCCGTAAATAGTAAAGAATCCTTTGTTATGGTCCACAATTACCACATTACCATACGAGCGGAACGGCCCGGCATAAATTACGCTCCCCTCGGCGGCTGTGCGGACAGGTTCACCCGCCTTGGCGGAAATTTTGATACCGTCGCGGAAAATCCAAGTATTCAAATCGGCACGGTATTCTTTACCGAATTTGCTGATAACCGTACCTGCCACCGGCCAGGGCAAAGAGTGGCGCGAAGCATCTATGCGCGGCCTGGTTGACGATTTTTTAACCGGTGTTTTGGAAGCGGCGGCCTTTTTGGCGTCTGCCGCTTTACGCTTACGCTCAAACGAGGCAAGTAAATTATTGAGTTCCGCCGCGGATTTATTCAGTTCGTTTATTTCTTTGCGCACGGCATCAGCCTTGCGCTGGGTAACATCTAAATCCTTTTTCTTTTTATTAAACGATTGCGAAATGACGGCCTGTTCTTGCTTAATTTGGGAACTTTGCGCCATTAATTTTTTATTGCGCTCCTCAAACGAGTGCAACCGTTCCTTGGCTTCTTTATTTTCTTTTTTCAGTTCGGCGGCAAAGGCGGCCTTGTGCGTAACCATACGATCTACAAAAATATCCTGCTCCAAACTGTACCCGCCCGGGCAAGCCGCACAAACAGGCATAAAATAATATTGGACTAACTCCTCCTGCACCACCCCTTGCCACATAGGCATACTGCGCTCTAACGCGGCGCGCTTGTCCTCAATAGACAGCAAATTTTGCTCCACATAGGTAATATCGGACTCCACTTTATTTTTACGCTGTTCGGCGCGCGCTTTTTGGTTCTCCAAAGCAGAAATTTCCTGTGAAATCTGTTGGGCCTGCTTGCGGTACTTTTGCAATTCCCGTTCTTTCGCAGCCGCCGCATTTTTCAATTTTTCCAACTCCTGCTTACGCCGGGCGGCCTCGTCGCAATAAAGCGGCGAAGCAAACACCACGAGAGCCAATAAAACGCTTAAAATTTTTGCCATTTAGATAACGTCCACCCGAAAAGCCCGCAAAAGGCAAATAGCAACAACTGCCGTCCAACCGAGGTAAACTGGCTGGCGGCTTCGTACAAAAAGCCCGTAGGATATACGAGCACCGCAAAAAACAGACAGGAAGCCAGCCCGGCCAAAACGCCGGAAACGGCTCCGCCCAAAAAGTGCGCACGCGGCCCGGCCGACGGATAAGCCTCCACCAAAAACATAAAGGCCAAAAATAATAAGAGCGCAAAAACCACAGCCAAATTTAACAACTTGGCGCACAACCCCACATAAAAGAGCAACTGCGCGTGCTGTGAATTATAATGCGGTGTTAAAAACGGATATTCCGCCGATAAATTATCCGCAAACGGACGGATATTGTTAATGGCCTTGTAACTTAAACGCAATTCGTAATAAGCGGGCATTTTGTTTTTGCCCATTAAAAGCATCGCATCAGCCAGTTGCGGGTTTTGGCGGCGGACCTCCGCCAAGGCATCCTGCGGGGAGAACAATTGTACATCCGTGATATCCTCTTTTTGGTTTAAGGAGTCTCCCGTCTCCGCCAGTTTTGCATTATCCGGCGTGCCGTTGACGGTTAAAATCATTTTAAACGAGCGGTTTAATGCTTGGTAATAAGTATCCAACCGCATATTTACAAACACCGCCGTTTGCAACAAAACAGCCACCGCAAACACCAGCAAAAACAGTCTGCGGTGCAGGTGAAAAAGGTGCTTGGGAACTTTAACCGTTTTCGGCTCTTCCAAAAATTCTTCCATATTTTACCACCCCAAGGCCGCCTTCATACGCGGCAAAATTTCCGTATTGTGGTACAGGCCGGAAAACTCATCGGCATCCTCGCCATAGGCTACGCTTAACAACGGCAAAGACGAGTGGGACGGGGTGGCCCATACAATACCGCGCTCCTCGTCCAACTGTTTAAAAAGGCCGTCCAAATCCGCCGGGTTTTTAAAGCCGGAAATATCCACAGGATAACCCAAAGCGGCAGTTAATTGCCCCTGCAAAAAGGCCGGGGTTAATGTGGCGGCTGGCAGTTTTTTCAACTCCTCTTTCAAATTATATAAACTGCGTTTTTGGAGCAGAAACTGATGATACGTTTTAAAGGAAGCATAGTCCACATCTCCGTCGTAAAGCACCTCGCCCTGGGCAGTCTTTTCCATCACCTTTTGTTGGCCCAAGTGGCGGTAAGTAAAGGCCCCCACGCCCGTATCGTGATCTGCATTTAAGTACACCAAAGTATCGGGTGTTTTATCCGCATAAGCCAGCACATAGCCTAGCAAGGTATCTAAATTTTGCATTTCCTTAAACCACGCGCCCGCGTCGTTTCCGTGGGCGGCCCAGTCAATTTTTCCGGCTTCTACCATTAAAATAAAACCGTTGGGATTTTGGCTTAAAATTTCCACCGCCTTTTGGGTTTGCTCCGTAAGCGTGGGGATTTGCGGCTGCATATACATTTCTACCGTCATCGGCAACGCTTGCTCGGCAAACAACCCAAGGACCTTGCCTGATTTGATTTTGGCCAGTTCCTTTTTGTCCGTGGCAATATGGTAGCCTTTCTTTTTGGCCTGCTTTAAAAGTTTTTTATTTTCCCCTGTGGAAAAATATTTAAGTCCGCCGCCCATAATCACTTCCGGGCCGAACGCGATCATTTGGCGGGCAATATCCATTTTCTGGCGGCGGTTTTGCGTATGCGCCGTAAAGGCAGCGGGAGTAGCATCGGTAACATATGCATCCGTAACCACGCCGACGGACATTCCTTTTTCGCGCGCCATTTCCAACAAAGTTTTGGCGGTGGCGCCGTTGTAATCCTCGCCAATGACACCCGGGCGGGAGAATTTTCCCGTTGCCATTTGCGTAGCCGCGGCGGCGGAATCGGTTACCAAAGTATCATAGGTGTTATTAAAGAACATACCCCAGGTACCGCCGTTTAACATACGCTCCAAATGGGAGGTTTTTTCGGGGTAGTCCGGCAAGTTAGCATAACGGACGCCTTGGGTAAAAAAACCGATGGCCTCCGGCCCCATACCGTCCCCAATCACCCAAATAAGGTTCTTTACGTCCCCGGCCCATGCAGGGCCCGCAAGTAAAACGAAAGCCAAAAGTACAAATAAAATACGGCGAATATTTTTCATTTTATCTCCTAAATCAATGTTTTGCGGTACAAATCCAAATAGGCTTGCGCCGATTTATCCCACGATAAATCCTGGCGCATCGCGTTGCGGACGAGTTTCGTCCACACCGGGCGGTTATGCTGGTAAAGGGCCAAAGCCTCTTCCAATGTAGCATAGATGCCATTTTCGGTAAAGTTGTTAATAAAAAAGCCCGTAGCCGTATCCTCTTTGCCAGGCTCGTACCCTTTCACTGTATCCACCAACCCGCCTACTTTTGACACAACAGGCAAGGTACCGTACTGCATTGAAATCAACTGCGAAAGGCCGCACGGCTCAAAGCGAGACGGCATTAAAAATATATCCGCGCCCGCATAAATGCGGTGAGCCAAATCTTCATCCAAGCGGCCGTTGTAACTAACGGACGTAGGATTATTACGCGCCAAACCCTGATAAGCCTTCTCTAACATCGGGTCGCCCATACCAAGCACTACAAACTGCGCGCGGCCTTTTAAGCGTTCAATCAAATTGACGACCACATCCAAGCCCTTTTGATAGTCCAGGCGCGACACTATGCCAATAAGCGGCTTTTCTGCCTCTTGGGGCAGTTTGCATTGTTGCTGCAAAGCCAATTTAGCGGCTAATTTACCTTTTACCACTTCGCTTACGTCGTAGCCAATCGGCAAAACGGGGTCCAATTCCGGGTCCCACACGTCGGTATCAATTCCGTTTACAATGCCGCAGAAATTCTTACTGCGGTAGCGCAAAAGCCCCTCCAAGCCAAAGCCCATAGCGGGGTCCGTTTGAACTTCGCGCGCGTAGTTGGGGCTGACGGTATTTACGTTATCGGCAAACACGATGCCGCTTTTCAAGAAACTGATACCGCCGTAATATTCAAATTTATCAGGTGTGTAATCCACCGGGTGGAAACCCGCCTTGCGGAACGAGGAATACGAATAATGCCCCTGGTAGGCAATATTATGAATAGTGTATAAACTGCGGGTGCGGGTATAGAAGGCATCCAACTTATAGACCGTTTTTAAATAGGCGGGAATTAAGCCCGTCTGCCAATCGTGGCAATGGATAATATCCGGACGGAAACCGATAAATTTGCACCCTTCCAGCACCGCGCGGCTAAACAAAATAAAACGCTCGTCGTTATCGGGATATTCGCCCATTTTGGTACGGTAGAGTTCGGGGCGGTCAAAATATTTACGGTTGCCCACAAAAAACACAAGCACATTACCCCAATTAATATATGAAAGCGAAACCTGTTCAATTCTATCCCCAATCGGGATTAAATACACTCCGGGAACCACCTTTAAAGAGGACACCCGCACAATGTTGCGGTAGTGCGGCAGGAACAAAAGCACCTTGTTGCCTTTGCGCATAGAAAACTGCTGACAGAGTGCCCCCACCACATCGGCAAGTCCTCCGGTTTTACAAAACGGAAACGCCTCGCTGGCGGCCAAAACAATGTTCATAGTTATTTATCCTCCTGTTTTTCTTGCGCGGGCTGTGCCACATCTTCGTCCTCACGGTGCGCCTGCAAAGAGGCCAATGCGTTATCAGGCGCAGTTACCTGCTCGTTCATTTTTAAAGCAGGGTCCGTATCCTGCGCGGGTTCGTTTGACACCACGCTTACAGCCTCCACCGGGGCTTTTTCCTCGGCGGACAAGGCGGCTTGCTTTAAGAGTTCCGGGGCGGCATCATTGGTAAAAATATCCCCGCGGTTGTAACTGTTGCGCGTAAAGAACGGGTCCGCAGAGGACGCATCCAAAGCCTGTAATTTTTCCTCGCCTTCCAATTCTTCCAACGGAATAATGGCCGGCTCTTTCAAGGGAGGCAAAGGCTCGCCAAACGGCAATTCTTCTTGCTTTTCGCGCAAGGTTTTAGAAGCAAATTCCTGCAAATCGGGCAATTCGGAAATCTTGTTAAGCCCGAAAATTCGTAAAAATTCATCTGTTGTACCATAAACCATCGGGCGGCCGATAGTATCTTTTTTGCCCACCACCCGCACCAGCCCGCGCTCCAACAAGCGTTCCAACGGCCCGGCCACATCTACCCCGCGTATGGCTTCCATTTCCGCGCGGGTAAGCGGCTGCTTGTAGGCGATAATAGCCAATGTTTCTAAGGCCGCATTGGAAAGTTTGGTTGTCATTTTTTCGTTATACAAACGGCGCACCCAACGGCCAAACTCCGGCTTGGTGGACATTTGAAATCCTCCGCCGATTTCCACTACGCGGATAGCACTTTGGCGTTGGACGTAATCCTCTTGAATTTCCAAAATCATTTCGCGCACACGCCGTGCATCCACGCCGTCAATTACGTCGGCAATGCGGGAGGGTTTTATCGGGCGGTCGGTAATAAACAATAAAGTTTCCACAATCTGCTTAAATTCACTCGTCGGCACCAGTTCAAAGGGCCGTTCGTCCGCAGGGTTGACGGTTTTATCGGCTTGCACAGGCGTTGCTTGCGCTGTGGCTTGAACAGGGGTTATATTTTCTTCGGTTGGCATAAATCCTCCGGGCGGCTAATTAGCCTCGCCGTGCATAAGGGTTTTAAAATCTTTATCTTTATTTTCCGGATTTAAATAAATACGGATTTGCCCCTGCTGTGCATCTTGCCGGGCAATAATTTTTTTAATCTTCATCAGTTCCAATAAGGCCATAAAACAGGTAATCACGCCGCGTTTTTTGGTTTCCCCCACAAAGATATCGTCCAAAAGCACCCACTCGCGCTTTTTAAACATATCCACCACCTTTTGCATCTTCGTTTCAATAGGAAATTCTTCCACATTTAAAAGTTCAATGCGTTTGCGCTCGTCTAACCGTTCAAAGGCACGCTTGACGGCGGATAATAAATCAAACAGTTGCAGGTTAATGATTTTTTCCCCGTCGTCAAAAATAGGGGCAGAGCGGTAAAAATTGTCTTTATTTTCCTCAAACTTTTGTTCCAAAAATTTGCTGGCTTCTTTGTATTTTTGGTACTCTACTAACTTGGCGATAAGTTCCTTTACAGGGTTGGGGCCTTCGTCCTCGGTCGTCGGGGCTTGCGAAGGCAAAAGCGTTTTGGCTTTGATTTGCATTAAGGTACTGGCCATTACCAAAAATTCGCCCGCCACCTCCAAGTTCAGTTCCTTCATTACGTTTAAATAATCCAAATACTGCTTGGTGATTTCGGCAATGTTAATATCGCAAATATCCAAGTTGTCTTTTTTAATTAAGTGCAACAACAGGTCCATAGGACCCTCAAACACGTTGATATGCACATTAATCGGCGCAGGATTAATCATTTAAACGCTCCGCAATATATTACAAAGTTAAAATTTTACTTAATAAGCCGACAATTATCCGGGTAGGCGGCAATAAAAGAAACTGCACCGCACCCGTTAAAATAAGGGCGAAAACCACCCACATTCCAAAGCGGCTGAAAAACAGTTCGTATTTAAAGGCGGCCCGCATTGGCAATAAAGCCGCCACCACGCGCCCACCGTCCAAGGGCGGGATAGGAATTAAATTAAACACGGCTAAAAACACGTTAATAAACATACCATATTGCAGAAATACAAAAACCTGCTCCAACGTCTGCACGGTAAAATGGTTCTGCATTAAAAGAAAAATCTTCATAACAAGCACGCAGATAAGTGCCAACAGCAAGTTGCACGCCGGACCCGCCGCCGCCACTTTGCCCATATCTTGGCGCGGGCGCGGAAAGCGCATGGGGTTTACAGGCACGGGCTTGGCCCAACCAAACAACGGAAAATGCAAAAAGTAGCACACCGCAGGAACTACCAGCGTGCCTACCGGGTCAATGTGTTTAAGCGGGTTTAAGGTCAGGCGGCCGGCATAATAGGCGGTATCGTCGCCCATGCGGTATGCCACCCAGCCGTGTGCAAATTCGTGCAGGATAATAGACAAAAATAAAATAGGTATAAAGATAATTACTTCCATATGTTGTATTTTACTAATTTATATCCCTTCCTGCACACCGCCAAGGCTAAAAATGCCCTGTAAAAAGCGTGGTAAAAAATATTATTTGCTGTTTTA
>ERZ1026894.791-NODE-791-length-21406-cov-9.664934_pt1 | contig 21406 bp, 35 predicted proteins | sample MGYA00380177_ERZ1026894 | MGnify/ENA primary metagenome ERZ1026894 (study PRJEB33269, sample SAMEA4719813) | human gut metagenome | biome: human-associated habitat; feature: organic feature; material: feces | place: Cameroon | collected 2013-10 ... | reverse complement strand
GGGTATGTATACCCTATATATAGGGTATCGTTTTTAATGGAATTAACCATATCATTAACATATTTTCTAAATTCATCAGATTTAATATGTCTGGCAACTCCTAAAACTCCTGCTAAGACTTTCTCTGATTTACTCCAGTTATACTTATACCAATGCAATATCAGCACTTCTTTAGTTTCTGAATCAAACTTAATAACCTTATGAACCTTATCAAACCTTTCCAAAAGTCGGATAATGGTATCTTTGTTATAACCTGTCTGTCTTGTCATTTGCGAATAACTAACCTCATAACACCCACATATATTTGTCTGTGGATTTGTTAGCAAATATATGTAGAAATACTTGTCCTCTGGCGTAAAATCATCTTCAACCTTGTTGTCGGTCCAAAATGATAGTTGAACATTTCTATATATTGCCATATTATTGCTCCTGTTCTTCAAGTTCTGTTTTAATGTTACTTCACCAAATTGTTAATATTAACTCTAAATCCGTCAAATTCCTTGCCTTTACTTCTGACATAGGCAGATGTATCAAAGAACATCAAGTTACCCTCTCTGTCCGTTGCCATACTTACACCATTTCTTGTAAGACTGCCTTTGAGTAGGTCAAGTAAAATCCGTATTTCCTGCTTTGTTTCGTCTTTCATCATTTACCTCTCCATATTTCTTCATCAAGAATATACTGTCTGATAAATCTATCTGCGTATTGTGGATGTATCATTGACCTCTCTGTTTTTTGTGATGTTTGACAAGTTCCCTTTACATCTGCGATAATTCGCTTCTTAACATATTCAAGTGGCTCGAATACAAGATTATTTTTAGGCGTACAGCCAATAAACCAATACTGTGTAGGCTTTTTATAATAATCTCCGCTATCTCTTCTGTCTTTATCAATTACCGCCGGGAGATAGCACCAATACCGCCTTAAAAAATGCTCTTCTGAATAAGGGTTCTCCATTACTAACTTCAATCCTTTCCTTATGCAAATAACAAACATTTTGTTTACCAAATCATACATAAGTGAAACTTCTTTAAGTAAATTCATATCAAATTCGCATTTTTCTTCCAAGGACCATTTTTTCTGACTTGCCGACTGCCCTCTAAACCATAGCATTATCTGATTTTCAAACCTTACACAAGGGAAAAACGCAAATATCAAATCATCAGGACTTATCCTATCGAATAAACTCGGCTCACCTTGATACCCCCCCTCTATCTCTTTGAAAAGGTCGATAACATAATCTGTTTCACCAAACTCATTCTGAATATCATAGTCGTATGCTTCAATTCCATACTTTTTGAAAGCGTTTTTGAATGTGCCTGACTGTTCAAATAAACAATGTACTATCATTCTAAATCTACCAAAAGGAAACCTCGGTTTTATGTGCGCACAACCTATTCCTTTCTTTGATTTTTAGTTAGTTATCTTCTTTTCTCTTAAAGCTCTCACAAGGCACATCAAGCAGGCAACCGCATTTTTCAACCTCTGTCACTCCCCAATATGTCTTGTATCTGTAAGAGTTTTCACAGCTGAAACAAAAATCTTTTCCGTTATTCATCTTGCAACTTGTCTTTTTATCTTCCAACTTTTTCCCAATACTCTCATTTATCCTTTTAAGTTCCTCAACCTTTTTCTGCAATTCCTCAAAATCTTCAATGAGTTTATTGTATTTCTTCTTACTTAAAATCTTCATTCTGAATCACCCACTTTCAATATCTCAAAAGGTTTGCCTTTGTCTAGCGTTAATTCTGTTCCGTCAATATTCCCATTCAGTTTATTTTGACAATGGCAAATAAGTGTTTCTAAGTTACACAATCTGCCTTGTCTATACTCTGAACGGATAAAATCTAAAACCCTATCAACGCTATCTGCTCGATAGTTATAGGCAAAATTTTTTCTGTCATTTTCAAGCTTTTCTCGCCTTTTTGCTAAATCACTAAGCTCTCTTTCTACTTTCAGTAACTGTTCATACTCCTCTTTTATTGTGTCAAGTCCCATCACTTTCACCCACTTTCAATAAATCAATAAACTTCTCATACTGTTTCTGCGACACCTTGTTATGCTCTTTTTCAGGCTTTAAGCGGATTGTAAGGTGCTTTTCAGCGATAGAGGATAATTCCTTTGCAAGGTTCTTTTTGCCTTGCTGTATGCCCTGCATATAACCTTTAGGGGCTTTTCTCTCGCCTATTGAACCGCTAGCACGATTTTCTCCTTGACCGCCTAAACTGACATTTCTAAGCTGATAGCCTTTATCGGCATATAGTTTGATGTAATACTTCTCCTTCTCGTCAAGCTGACTTTCGGAGAAATTCAGAAATTCAACTCGCCAGCCATAAGGGTTTTTCTCTTTGTCGTATAGCTTGTGTTTGCGTAAGCTAAGGTCAATATGCTGTTCGTAACCCACAAGGTGGCTTGCCAATCTGCTAAGTGTATGTACCGCCTGTCCGATATACGCATACTTAAATCCGTTTTCATCTTCTCGAAGCAAGAAGTATATTCCGCTATTGTCATTCAGTTTTGGATTCAGCTTTAATAGCAGCTTCTTATTATCTTTTTCGACCATTTTGGCTCTCGCTATGTTCTGGTAATTCAAGAGTTATCACCCTCCTTATTGCTAATATATACAATTTTTGAACCATTCTCTAACCAACACACAATTGCATTAGGTATTCTTTCACAATTGTCCATTCCTTTTATGTACAATCCACAAGCTGGTCTATAATCAACAATTTCTGATGATATATGTGCCTTAGCTTCTTCTAGCAGTTCTTGATATGTCATAATTACCTCCTTACATCAAAGTTCTCCGCCGTAGTTAATTCTGTTTCTTCTATGCCACGCTTCAACCAGTCATAATATGCATAAATGCACGCATTACCTCCGCATTCATTAGTACGCTTAGAAGGACAGCTGCCACATGTAAGAAATTTCCTATAATACCTTGCAAGTTCTTCGTCAGACATGCTCCTGATTATATCTGCATTAGTAACTGGGCTTTTATTCGGATTGATATAATTATTCTTCTTAAAATCAGAAATATTTTCAGATTGCAGCCATCTCAAACAACTCTGTTCTCCCTCATATTCATCGCCAAATGTATTTTTGAATCTGACGAGGAATTCAGACAATTCTTCATCAGACATGTTTCTGATTTTCTCTGCATTTGTCATATCAACGCTCCTATTCCACTTCCGATTGAAGCCACTTAATTGTCTTTTCCTTGTCTTCCCAGACTTCCGTATATTCTTTAGAATCCCAACTTATTGTTGCAATTGATCCACTTGCTATTTCATTTATAAAATCAGTAAGTTCTTCATCCGACATGTTCCTTATCCTGTCGGCATTGGTTGTTGTGAATTTAGATGAAGTAATCTCCATCGTCACATCCGTAATAAGTCCATCTCCGTAACCATCTAGCTTTACAGCCTTAATACCGCCGGCAAAATTGCCATTTAGAGATAAATTCAACATTCTTGGCTTCCCTGTAGCACCACCATATCTATTTTCTTCTGTATCAAGAATTTTTATTAAATCACTAACTGTTACTATTTTCATTTTTCTATTTTCTTTTCTGCTGTCACATCTGCAACAAGGCTCATTATTTCTTGAATTGCTGTTGTGCTGGCAGTTGCAAGTGTGGTTGTCATCAATTCCACCTCTTAATTCAGCTAACTTGTTGTAGAAATGTCTGACATATTCATCCACACAATCACCATATATCTTTTTGAATTTATTAAATTCAAATATAGCATTGTCCTCTGCTAATTCTTTTATCTGTTCTTTACTCATTTTCTCTACCTCTCAATTCAAAATAAAATTTCACATCATCTGATATGTGCTTTACTATGCCAAATCTTTCTGCTACTTGATAAGGTATGCTGTCACGCATAAGTCTTTTATATATTTCAGACAAATACTTTCTAAATCCCTCTATATCAAGAGTTGCTTTGTAATGATTACAACTCCTACAAGCCGGCATGTAATTTGATATATCATCTGCTCCGCCTATTCTAAGTGGTGTTGCATGGTCTACTTGCATATCTTTGTAAGCTATTTCTGTACCACAGTAAGCACAATGTCCGTTATACATAAGATATACAGATGTTCTTACGATTTTAGGTATTGGTTTTCTTTTAGCCATTGTTACCGCCTCTCAGTTCTTTCAGTTTTGCTTCTGCTTCGGATTTTGTGAGGAAGACTGAATTATTAAATCTGTTCTCCGCAACCGACAGCAACAAGAAAAACAAATCAACATTAGAAACCTCAACGATTCTTCCTTGCACAACATGATAAACTGTATCTCCCGCTTTGCAAGGCAACTTGATAAGTCTACCCTGTTCCTCTAAATCCTCATATTCTTTCAACTTTTCTCTTAAATCAGACATAGCCCATAGGTTGCGATAGAACACGGCTAATAATCCTATTGTGCCATCTATTTCTACCGAAAGCATAGAACTCATATACTCGTCAAATTCTTCATCTGATAAATCAGTTAAATCTTCATTGCAAATATCTTTTGCAAGATTTCTTACAAGTTCCTTGCTGTCAATGTCTAAATTGTAATCTCTGTATCTTGCATTACGCTTATTGTCTACATAACAACTATTGTGTGCCAGTTCAATCATAGACATATCAGATACATTTTTATTACTTGTTAATCTCTTCATTCCTGCTCCTTTTTGCCTTTAATCATTGCCAAAACTCTTGTCTGTCATAATTTCGGCAAATCTCTTAGCAAGGATTTCTTTAATGTTATTCTCCACAAAATCGCCGATAGCTTTTTCAGTTCTATCTTTCACAAACTGTTCAAATGAAACGCCCTGTATCTTTCTGTCGCTACTCCAGCTTGAAGCAGATACAAGCTTTTCAATCCTCTTGTCAACGACTTTTGCAATTTCTTCATCAAGATTTTTATAGATAACTTTTTCTACATATTCGTCCATAGCAATTTTGACTTTTTCTTCAATTTCCTCGCTATTAAGTGATATATTTAAAATCATTTTGGGTTCAGATTTCTTCATTTCAATTCTCCTTTCTAAAACGGACACTCGCTAGGATTTTTCAAATCCCAACTTTTCCCTGCTGCCGCAACATCCACATTTGCCCCACAAGCGACTTTTTTCATCTTCTCGATAAAACTATCACTATCAGCATTTTCACTTGATAAATGGCACATTATGACATTCTGCAAGCTATCTGAATAATTTGCCTTGACAAAACCGCAAGCTGTGTCAATGCTTAAATGACCTCTGAATACGTGATTGGCTTTGCTTGTGTTATCTCTGTCGATTAAATCCTTGTCATAGTTCACGCCTAATAAAATGTGGTTTATGCCCTTAAATCTCCATTTGATTAGTTCACAATCGGTGATATAAAGCATTCTTCCCATCTCCTTGTGCGTAATCAGAAAGCCAAATATCGGACAGGGCTCACCATTTGCGTGTGTATGTGTCCAATTTCCGTCTATCGCTGTTAAATCAAAAGGCTTTACATTAAACTCCCCTATCTTCATTGTTCTCATAGGAACAGCCTTTGAATATAAGCCATATATCGGTATTCCCATTTGTCTAAAATCTTTTACCGATTTGCTATGGTCAAGGTGTTTATGGGTGCATAACACACCCACAACATCTTTGATGTTCCAATTCAAGCCTTTTTTAATTTCCTTAATAGGTATTCCACAATCAAGGATAAGTGTTTCTCCGCTATTAGAAGTCAAGGTGTAGCAGTTCCCTGTGCTTCCTGTTGCGATACAATGTAATTGCATATTCTTCTCCTTTACTCACTACTTCGCAAAAACTGTAATAATTTTTCTGTACAATCAGCGCAAAGGTCGTATCTATAATCTACATATGAATAGCCATCTGGATTGCCATAAAACATTGAATGAAAGCACAACCGATTTTCTTTTTTGATACCATATTTAAAATATCCAGCCCATTTAGATAAACTGTACTCAAAAGGTTTCCCACATCTATCACATTTACAGATTTTTTCAACTGACATACTCACACCTCACTTCCTTAATACTTAATATTCATATTTCCGTGTTCATTTACCCAGTCAATAGCTTCTGCATATGTCACACCATTGTTTTTCAAAACATATAGCAGATTATGAAATTTAGGATGTGTCTGTTTTAAAAGTTCAAATCTGCTTTCTTTCTCCAAATGGCAGCCAAATCCACATAGCACGCAACCTGTTCTTTGACAACCTGTAGTTTTCAGCAATGGTCTTTCCTTATCAAAAATCCCAAAATCTGCAAGTGACATCTGATTTTCACATTGCCCCATAGCTTCATAATCTGTGACTACTTCGCCATAAACTGAACATATAGGCAGATTGTTTTCTTTGATGTAAAGCAATACATCCTGTTCCGTCCAAAAACTCATAGGATTGCTATGTGGTCTTGTGACATTGAAAGCATTACAGCCATCTTGTAACCATTTCTGTGTACGCATAACGCTTTCACTTGCCATAGTTGATATAATCGGTTTTCTGCCTGTTTCCTTTTCATAATCGTGTGCAGGCTTTTTCTTCATAATGTCACAGCATAAGTCGCTTATCTCGAATGGCGCGTCAAGAAAGAATTTATATTTTTCGTGATTAAACTGACTGTAATTGCCTTTGCTATCTGTCAGTTCTCCATTCAGTCTGCGTAACCTATATTCTGAACCGCTAGGGATAACTCCCATCTGCAAACTCTTGTACTGTTCGTTTTGCTTGTTTATTCTCCTGTCTATCCCTAGCAGGTCTGCCATATAGCAAGCATACGGAACTGTCTGTCTGTCTGTCTGTCTGTCTGTCTGTCTGTTAAAATTGTGTTGTCAGATTTTTGACTGTCAAGGTATTTAACATATTTTCTTGCACCGCTTACACAGTTCGATACTTCCTTGCTAATCAAAGGAAATCCGTACTTTTCGCAAACTTCCGCAAATGAAATTTTAGGTTTCAAAATCACAAGATTATCAAATGTCTTGGCAAACTGCTTTAACTCTGGATACTGTGTCGGAACATCTACGAATACAAAAGGTATGTTTTTATATCCGCAAACTTCTCTGATTATGTGTCCTAAAACTGTGCTATCCTTGCCACCGCTAAATGATAAGTAAACGCCATCTTCGCCAAACTCGTTTACCCAATCCCTTATTCTTTCAGCTGTCATACGGACTTTGATATTGAGTGGTAATGCCTGCCATTGGTATAATTCCTGCATTGTATGCTTTGCCATACTCACACCTCGATTTCATCGTCCTGCGGAAACTGAAAGTACTCTGTTGTAGCTTTAATGAAGTCATCTTCGGTAAACCGATTAATAAGAATTTTGTATTTTGTCGTACCTGCGATAAGCTTCATAAATGAAAGCAAACCATAATGTTCCTTAAGCATTTCCATAGCCTTAATTGCCTTTTCTTTGGCAGAATATTCAGCTAACTTTGTGCCATTAGGTGAAGATAGATTGTGGCAATAGATATATGCTACTTCTACATCTTTATATTTCCCGCTAGACATGGATAATGAAAAATAATCATATGGAACATCTATTGTTCCGTCCTGTGAAATTACTCTCATACTCAATCTCCTATTCTGCCTGCATAAATGGCGGTAATGTGCTATCTTCTGTCTGTTCTTCGGTTACTTCTGTGGCTGTACTGTCGATAATGTCACTTTCGTCAAAATCTACGCTGTTTGCGTTCTGCTCAATGTCGTAAGCAACATCCTGTTCAACCATTTCATCGTGGCTGATTTCCTCGTAATCCTCATTTTCGTTGCCACTATGAGAATTATTGATATATTTAAGAAGCCTGTTCTTAACAGTTTTCATAGCCATCTGGTCGGCAAATTTCTGATGAGTGCCATTGCCATTCTCCTTGTAGCCATAACCCTGTTTCCAAGCCTGCTTAATCTGTGCAATAGTCATAACTTCTGCTATCTTCTCTCCATCATCCATAACGGCTACCGCATAAGCTCCAACAATCTTGTCATTGTCGATATTCTCAAAGCTCTGTTCATGGCAATCAATAATCGTCTTTGCATCCTCTTTGTGGTACTTGAATACATCCCCTTTGTAAATGACTGCTGCATTAATGTCTTTAAGTCCAAATCGTCTTGCTATGCAAGTATTTCCATACACTGATTTCTGACACTGTAACTTACCGCCATAAGCAACCGGATAGCACTGTTTCTTCTGCATTGAAAGCCCATTTGTAACCATTTCAATAAGTGCGTTTTCAATACTTGCTCTTGTGCAACTCTGTAATACAGGTTTCTTATTCATGTCTACTGTGTCCTGTAAAATCAACATTGCTGACATAAACTCGTTTGTGTAGTTATAATCTTTCGGGAATGTCAAGCCAAACTTTTCTTTCTGCTTAATTTTCACAACCATTCCCTCTGTAAAATCCTTTGCTACAAGTTCCCTACTTTCAGCCTCTTTCTTTTCTGCAATCGCTGTATTCTCTGCCATAATTATTCCTACCTTTCTAGCAATTCTTGTACATATAAATCCATTGAATGACATAGCTTAATGCAATTCCCATGTAACGCATGATTCTTCCATGCATTGTATTTTTCATAAAATTTCTGCTCTGTCATTCTTTCAGATTTAACAAGTTTCACCCATGTTCTTACTTTCTTGCGAATCCTGCGTTTATTCGTTCCGTTTAACTTTCTTATATACTTTCCATCTTTAGTAATGTAATGGTGAAAACCTGTAAACAACATTCCGTTCTTAAATGGTATAATCTGCGTTTTCCCATTAAGAGATAATCCAAGACTTTGTACAAACTGATTTATGCAATCAAGACACCATTTTAAATATTCCTTACTTGGTGCTATCAGGTAAAAATCATCCATGTATCTGCCATATAGTTTTATCCCAAGTTCGCCAGTTATAAAATGATCTAAGCCATTCAGCATAAGTAAGGCATAAACCTGTGCTACTTGATTGCCTAATGGCAATCCCAAGCCGTCTGTGCTATCAATAAATAAGTGATTAATCCACTTTGTATAATCGTCCGCAAAATAATAGTCAACTATATCTTTCAATATGTCATGGTTTATTTTATAGAAAAACTTTGTAATATCACATTTCAATATCCAGCCATTAAGCCCGTGCTCTCTATAAAACTCAAGCATGTGTTCTTTCAGACAATCCATTCCAAAATGTGTACCTCTTCCTATTTGCCCTGCGTAATTGGTCTTAATAAACTCATTAGCCAACCTTGGGTGTAAAATATTGTCGCACAAGCAATGTTGAACTACCTTATCTTTGAAAGAACACGATTTAATTACTCTTTCTTTAGGCTCATAGACCTTAAATTCATTGTACGGATTCATTTTGTATGTTTGATTTTCAAGCTGTTCTTTCAACATGTGTAGTCCTTCAAGGCTCATAGTCTGAAACCTTGCACTGCTACCATTAAAACCTTTGCCTGCTTTAGCTTTCTTATAAGCCTTATACAGATTTTCATAATCACAAATAATCTCTTTATCCATAATAAAAATTCCTTTGTATTTACCCATTTAGGGAAGGTTACGCACTTTTTTGTATCTTTCTCTGATTTCGGCTTATTGCCTACTCTTACTGTCTGTATGATACAGAATGGGCGAATACCATTGTTGTTGTTACAATTCCTGTTGTTAATGTTACCAGACGGCGAAACAACGGTTTATACAGTGTGTAACCTATGGTTTTTATCTTTCTTTATCTTTACTTCTCCAAGCAATCGCCATGTGCTTAATGTCAGAAACCATCTTAGACCAGTATTCCATGCTCTTCATATTGATTATGTTTAGCTTCATTGATAACTCAATGTAAAACAATAGTTCGTCGCAATGTGTAATTGCTTTTGTCTGTAATTCTGACCTTTCCCTGCGGTGCAATTTCAAATCTGTTCGATTTGCTTCGTACAAATATTCGTAGATTTCCATTGTTTTGTTCTGCATTTTATCTACAAGAGAAAATCTATATTTCTTTGGGTATATGTTGCAATTTGAAGTTTTTCGCAAGGTATGTTCAGCTAATTCCTTAGCTTTAATAATTACTTTTAACTCTGTTTCAGCCATTTACTTATTCCTCTGATTCAAAGATTGAAGAAGAAAAGATACAAACTGGGCGAAAACCATTGATGAAGCTACAATTCCTGTTGTCAACGCGACCAGACGGCGAAACAACGGTCGCAGATGTCTTATAATCGTTACATGGTGTACTCCACGGAGTAATGAGCCACCACCAATAATCATCTGTGTTAGGGATGAGGCTTCTGTACTTTCTATATTCATCAACCGTAAGAAGTGATACCTTGTCCTCGCACTCGCCATATTCGGTCTGTCCGTCAAGTGAAAGCAGATTACGATTAAATGAAATAATATTCTCTTCTCCTATCTCGCCAGCAATTTCCTCAATAAATTCTGTATTAAGATATTCTCTCAACTGACTTGTAGCCCAATCGTTTGATTCTTTGTCAAACTCCATATTCTCCTCTAATCTATCTGCAAGACATATATAGCCCTTGCCAGTAATGTCAAGTATCTTCCAAGTAAGTCCTGCAAGTTTGAATGTATCTCCAATTACCAATCCTGCCGGTATCTTATTAACATTGTTTGTTGCTTCAAGAATCGCAACCTTGTTTCTCAATTCATTTATCTGGTTCTGTAACATTTTCAGTGTTAAATTAGTCATTATTACTCTCCTTTCGATACAAAGATATTAGATTTTAAGATACAAACCGGGCGAACACCACGGTCGTAGTCACAAAGCCCGTAGTCAATGCTACCAGACGGCGAAACAACGGTTATTGCATACTCCCAATTTCTTTCAGCAGTAGACCAAGGCGTACAAGCCCACCACCAATCGTCCAAACCTTTATTAACAAGCAGATCATTGAACTGTCTTGCTTCATCGAATGTAATAGGTCTAACTTTACATTCGCAAGGCTCAAACTCATGCTGCATGTCAATAGAAGTCAAATCAACCATATGTTCAACAATATTATCTGCTCCCAATTCAGCTTCAATAATAGGCTGTATATTATTCTCGATAACTTTCTTGAGGCTGGATTTGTTATAATCTCTTGTATCTTCATCAAAAACAATATCCTCTACCATAAAGTCCTTAGATATTACCTTTGTTGTTCCATTCTTCTGTTCAAGCACAATAAAATCATGCTCTCCAACTTTGAATGTGTCTCCTGGATTCAATTCTGATAACTGCACTTTGTTAGCCTTTTCGGCTTCTTCTAACTGTTTAACAAGCTCTCTTGCCACATCTAATGCTTTGCTCATATTATTATCCCTCCACAATCTCTAACTTCTCACTATCGTTAACAATCAGCATTATCAACTGACTGTCAACCATTTCAGCGACTTTCTTCTGATTCTGTTCATCAAGGCTTTCAGAATCATCAAGAACGATAGGAACTGATATACCACTAATCTTCTGAATGGAATTACAAATATCAACTCTGCCAAGTATTCTATTGCCTTTGTTCGACATAGTTGTTAAAATGCTCTTTCCGTCAACAGTAGGTATACAACAACTCTTGTAGTTGCCATTCTTGGCATATTCAAATAGCTGCCATTTAACTAAGCTGAAATGACTGTTTACCGCTTCTGTTAAGGCTTCATTCTTTGCCTTATCCAGTCCGTCAAGTAAATCAAGAATCTTCTCGGCATTAGCCTTATTCTGTTCAGAATCAATCTTTGTCTGCCTTAATTCTTCAAGTCGCTGTTCATCTGCTGCCGTATCAGACTTAGCAATCTGGCTTTCACAATCGGCTAACTGCTGCCTTAAAGTTGTTTCCTGCACCTTTAATTCTGCCTTAATCGCTGAAATGTCATTAGCCTTGTGCATAGCCTGTTCCTTTTCAGCAATCTGCTTTTCAAGTTCCTTATATTCTTCTGTGGCTGTTACGTTAATTTCCTGTGGAAGTTCTGCTAACTGCTTTTCAAGGTCTGCAACTTCTTCTTCTAACTTCTGCTGATTAGCAATATTTTCTTTGTTGCACCCCTCTAACTTTGGTATCATATCTCTTGCGTTATCAACATCTGCCTTAACTTCTAATCCATCTTTTTCAACCTTTGCCAGTCTGTCAGCCTTTGTCTTTTCAAATGAACTTCTAAGGCTCTCTATTTCTTCCGCTGGCAATTCTCTGTGGCAAGTAGGGCAAACCGCTGTATTTTCATCGAATTTTTCTTCTTTAATCTTCTTCCAAACATCAGTAAGCCTGTTTCTTTCTCTTGTGCCGTTTTCAATGTCATTCTGATAACCAGATATTTCAGAATTGTTCTTCTGAATAGTATTAGCTATGTTAATAAGATAATCTTTCTTTTCAGAAATCTTATTCTCAATCTCTCTCCTAGCCTTAACATTGTCCTCATTAGCTTTGCGGCTCATATCGCTAAGTTCAAACTTCAAATTGAGAATATCTGAACTAGTCTTGTCATATTCAGCCATCAGCTTGTCATTGCCGGTCTGTTTTGCCACACAATCGGCAATCTGTTCTTTAAGGCTGTTCTTCTGTAATTCAAGGTCAGATACATCAATAGCCTGTTTAAGCTGAATATCACGCTCTTTTTCCTCAATCTGCCCTTTCAGTTTTTTGGCATTATCATCAACATCTTTTTTGATTTTATTGTTCATAGCACGAATTTCTTCGGCTGTGTACTTTTCAAGAAGCGGTACCAATTCAGCAAGTCCGCTTTTAGACTTTGCCATATCAAGGTCGGTTGTTTTCTTCACTAAACTGAAAAGATACTCTCTCATTTCCTTTGGCTTCTGCGTAAGGAATACATTGACATTGCTACACATCTTGAAAACGTTCATATTAATATCAAGATACTCATTAAACGCCTTTAATGTCTTTGAAACGCTGTTGATATAATATGAATTAGGGTCTTCTACAGTTGTTATAACAACTCCGTCCTTTACTACTTCTTTATAAGTACGCTTCTGTACTTTCTTCATTGTTATTTCTTTTCCGTCAACATCAAGTGTAAGTTCAACGCTTGTGTCCATATCATCAACGGATTTTCCATCAACCTCACGCCTAACAACTGGATTATCCTTTAACTCATAATCACAGTTAAACAGGCACCACAGATAAGCTGTTGCAATAGTTGACTTACCCTTACCATTCTTAGCCATAATTTTTGTGATGGCGTAAAAATCAAATTCTGTATGTGCATAGCACATGAAATTTTCTAATACTACTCTTTTTAATGTTGCTCTCATAAACATATCCTTTCCTTATCATATATTCATTACAAACACACCATCTTCAATCTGAAAGTTATCAACTTCCCTGTCAGCGTATGGTGAGTACTTAGCCTCCTCAAATGAACCGTTAAATACTGTTCCCTGCTGTGGTGTCCATATCTGGCATGATAAATCTTCATCAAGAGATAAATCAGCTAATTCTCTAACTGTAATATCACTGCTCATCAGCTTCGCCCTCCTTTGCGTAATCAATCTTGCTTACTGATACTTCATAGGCAGTTCTTGTCTCGACTTCACTATCACTTATTCTCTTAGTGTATTCTCTGCTCTGGAATCTTCCCTGGATCTGGATGTGTTCTCCAACTTCAAGTCTGCCTGCAAATCTTGCATTTCTTCCCCATGCAATACATGGTATATAATCTGATTTGCCATATGGTCTGTTGACAGCCACTAAGATATCTGCAATCTCCCTGCCCTTTGGCGTACATCTGTATATAGGCAGTTTACAGATGTACGCGTCAAGCATAACTGTATTGATATTTTCTTCAAATGGTAGTTCAGTTGCGTCCTGTGCCAGTATTTCAAGTTCTCTTGCAAATACAGATAAAATCAGCTTGCTCTTCACATCATCAATGTGTCTGTTAAAACTTCTTATCTGACCTAAAACCGTGACAACCTGTCCTACTTTGATTTCTCTGATATCAACAAGTCTGTCTGATATCATTACTGGCAATGTATCTTTATTGCCGCTTGTTCTTGAACACTTGAGCATGAATATGTAATATCCCTCTCCGAATACCTCATGTGAGTACTCTGGCTCTCTCTCAACCGCTCCCGCTAATGTGATATTGTTGTTGTTTATTGCATTTTCCATCTTCTTTTTCTCCTTACTTTAATATGTAACTTCCTATTGGTACTTTATCCATTCTTTCAATTAAATGGATTTTGCAGCTGAAAATATAGAACTTTCTGAAATCCTTTTCTCTTATAGCTCTTTGCCTGTTCCTGTTCAGCTTAATAATTCTTTTAATACTACTCATTGGCGTTCTCCTTACATCTGTAATACATTGTTGTAATGAATCCTCTTGTTGTCAGGCAATCGTAATTCTTCCATGCCTCGAGGCTATGATTTGCTGTCTTAATAGCATTTCTTACCGCACTTCCGATAGAATCCTTGCTTTTGCTGTATTTTTCGGCGACTTTCTTAACTGCGTCGCCTATTGCTAATGCAGAATCAAGATTGCTCATAATATCAACAATGTTACATAACCCTTTCTGTTAGAGTGAATGCCTAAGTTAAATAGCTCTTCTCTTATCCTTTTCTCCATAAACAAACTCCTTATCTGTAGCAAAAGTACATGTTCTGCACTTTCTTATAAACACCGCTACCTTGTTTAAATTCAGCTTGATACAACACATTGCTAGGCATGTCATATCCGCTTATTAATAATTCTTCTGCTATTCTCCAACATCTTTCTGTTGGTTCTTTATAGAATCCGCTGTTTTTAAGTTCTGTGCATTGGTATTGCCCTGACTGATAGATAACTTCTTCAATGCTGTTAGGAAAATACTCACTCTGTACTCGGTTCAAAACAACGGCTCCTGCAAGATATAGCATTTCATCATCGTTATATGTCGCTCCGCATTCGCCCATCAGTAAATGTGCCATAAGCGACAGCTCATATCCACTAACACTTATCTCTCCAGTTTCAACCTTATAATCAATATGTGAGTTGTAGCATTCACTTAACACTGCACTCTGCTGATTAATCTTAGCTTGCGGTTGTACCGGTCTTAGAATCAACGCTATAAGGCTAATTCCTGCCAGTGTTGCGGATATGTTAATTATCTTTTCTTTCATATCTTCTCCTACATGTTTGTATCATGTACCACTTCAGCAAGTGCTATTGGTAACAAATAGGTGTCTATGAATTCGTGTACATCAGCCAAGTATTTTCTTTTGATACTCTTGTATGTCGCCACGCACCCGAATTCGCGTTTTAACTGCTTGTATATATCAGAATATACTGAACCGCGAATACCACCGTCTTTGTACGCATTGCTGTCCTTTCCGCCAAGTACTTCAATTCCTTTCTTTCTAACATGTTTCTGCACTTCTTCAATCTCACAGCCGTAAAGCGGAGTTTCTTCTTCGATACTGGTTATCTTATTTTCAACCTTGTCAACTCTCTCATTCAATTCTTCATTACCCTGCGCAAGCAAATGTATCTTTTCTGCCGTTGTCATAGGTTTGTTATAACTACCTGTCTTTCTGATTGACGGAAGAACTTCTGATGTTACCCAGTCTGTAAATCTTTCTGCACTGTCTTTACGGCTCTGAAAGATTGTTTTGTAAAGATTACTCTCATCAATAAAAACCATCTTCTGTTTGCCACCATTCGTAAGGGTATCGGTAGTAACTACCCCCTTTTGTCTTAATCTGCTTTTGCAATCAGAAACATTCTTAATTTCTAATATTCTGCATACATCAGCCAAGCAAAACATAGGTTCATTATCTTTAGTAATAGTTCGGATTTCTCCAAACTCTGAATTGCTAAAAATCTGCAAATCTTCCATAAACACATTCCTTTCCTTTTGTATTTGTGTGATATATTTTTGACCTTTTAAGGTGCATTTGAGCGATTCTGCTCATTCCTATCTGCTGTAGCTTGTAGAATTTTATATTTATTGATACAATAGAAAGGTGATGGTAGACACTTCTGCCAATCGGTAGGTAATTCACACTTGATACGAACAGGACACCACTCCTGCTTTGAAGAACCAATGATGTTTGAATAAAAGCTTGCAACTATTTACCGCTACCATCACTTTTCTATTGCATCAATATCAAAAATTCTGTTTCTTATCGTTTTTACTTAACCCATTTTTCAATCGGAATTCTTGTTGCTTCTGCAATCTTCTGCATAGTAGTTAATGTTGGAGATGACACACTATCTTTCCAACGACCACACGTTCCATTACCAATGTTGCACATTTTCTCAAATGCTGATATTGGCATTTTCCTTTCGTTGCAATATTCAGTAACCTTATCATAAAAATTTTTATTAATATCTATTTCATTCTGCTGTGTCGTAAAAACTTCATAAGCCTTGTCAATTCTTGTGGCTACCGGACTGTTTTCTAGCTCTACAAGTGCGCTTAAGGCTGAAATTTCTAATTCTGCCTTTTCTTTTGCAGATATGTCGCTTTTTCTCGCTTTCTCTAAGTCCTCAAGTATATAGTCTTTTAATAAATTAATCTGAACTTCATTCATTGTTATTACCTCTCAATCTGTAATTTGTGATATAATCCTCTTACCTTAATAGAAAAGAGGTGAAATCTTGAAAGACTTCAACGATTTTAAAAAATTCGTCAATGAAAATGGTGCTAACATTCATTCTTCTATTCATCAAAAAGTTATAAAAAGTGCTGATAGCAATAACTTTACTGATGAGGGTGAAAAACACGAATTCATTAGACGTGCGTGGGTTGAAATTGGTGTTATGGAAATGCTGGAACATTACCATAACTGGCTTAACAATCAGTAAGTGCTGATTTGCCAGTTTCATACTCATAGTGCTTATCTTCCTTGCTTGTCAGTTTTTTAAAGTTCTCATTTAATTCTACAAGCAAGGAATTTCTCTTTTTCTCAACTGCAATTAATTCCTTAATCAGTTTTTCCAATTCTTGCTCCTTTCTAGTAACTTATGAAGTTACTTTCTTTGCAAAAAAAATCTCCATAGGATTTTCAATATTCAAATTATCAATCATAATCTGAATCTCATTACTGCCAAAAACACCCTTGTGCATTCGCAGATAGAAGGTCTTGGGCGTTACGCCTATCATTTGTGCGACTTCTGTCTGTGTTTTTCCGTTTTCAGCAATAATCCCACGAAGCTTATTTGTATCAACCATCTTCTCATCTCCTTTCTAACTTCGTAACTTTTGAAGTTACTCTTATTATACACCGCAAAAGTAACTTGTCAAGTTATTTTTTTCTTGACTTGTAACTTTTTTGTGCTATAATCAAGTTACCAATAGGAAAGGAGGAAACACTAATGATTAAAACTGTTGGAGACAGAATTAAGGAACAAAGAGAGCTTAATAAAATGTCACAAGTAGAGTTAGCTAAGAGAATGGGCGTTTCTAAGCAGACATTATATAAGTATGAAAACAATGCAGTAACAAACATTCCAAGTGATAAAATTCAGATTGCTGCACAGATTCTTGATATTTCTCCATCATATTTAATGGGATGGGAAGATAATTTATCTACTGATAATGTTGATATCATTCCCGACTTAATGTCAGATAAAGAATTGTTAGATAGCGTTAAGAAATTGATAAAACTCAATAAAGAACACCAACAAACTATATTTGACAATATAGCCTATTGGTATGAGAAAGAGGGGCGTTAAACGCCCCATTTCTTTTTGAAAGATAAAATTAATTCATATACAAATTTCAAAAAATTGTTACTGTTACAATTTTCTATTAATCCGATAATCTTTTGTTTATATTCCTCATTCTCCATATATCCCCCTTATGCACGATTTTGCCAAAAGTAGCGATAGCGTTATTATAGAACATCTGTTCTTACATGTCAACCTACCCCCAGTAGATTAACAATTTCAGCAGTGACACTGCCAACGCCAATCAAACAGTGCCACCTAGCCGAAACTTGAAGATTTGTCCGAATCTCTCGGACAATTATTATTATAAATACTGATAATGTAAAAATCAACTTAAAGATATCGCAAGCTTCGACAACATTCGACAAATTATGCATATTGTGATATGATTAATAAAATTAAATTTAGGGGGATTTGCCTATGAAAAATAGAATTGTAAGCATTATGCTTGTTATGTGCTTATTGAGCCTTGTAGCGTGTCAGAATGGTGCTTCTGATAATATCGAGAGTACCGCAACAGAAACACAAACTGAAACTCAAATCGAAAAGAAAGCTTCTGGTTCTGGAATAAATAAAAAAGCTCTTTTTAAAGATGTTGCTTTTAAAGAAGATAGAATGATGTACTCTGATAAAGCTACTGCTTCCGATTTAACAAGAAAGCCGCAAAATTATATTGATAAAGATTTTGCACTTGAAACCCATGTTATTCAGCTTGTAGAAGATGGCTCTTCTTTTCTTGTTAAGGGTGGTCCTGAATGTTATTCTGTTATATTAGCTTCTGTTTATGAAGATGGAATGATAGCAGATAACAATGTTTTAATTGTAGTAAAATTAAATACCGACCTTGATAGGATTATAGAAAATGATAAGGTTACTTTTTATTGCAAAGGAACTGATAAGACATATTCTTATACAACAGTGCTAAATGCAAGAAAAACAATACCTGTTGTTATATCAGAAATGTATGATATTCATTAAGAATTACCGGGAGTATTACGCTCCCGGTATTTTTATTAAAGTTAGACTAATTCACAATCAGCTACATTGACCGCTGCGAATAATTCTCCGTCATGCACAAGCACAACCCTGTCTCCACCTCTTTCTGATACTGTATACTCGTCATACCAAGCCTTAATAGGTGTGCCATCATAATCAGTATCGCCGACAAATCTCACTGTGCTACCCTCTTCAATATCTTCACTGAATGGGATATCAGTAGGCGTATCATCAGAAATTGCACCGCCGACAAATTCAAGATTAGCAATATTGACAGCAGCTGTGATTGTTGTGCCAATACCTATGACAATTCTGTCTCCGTCCTCTTCAATCACATCATATTCATCATAATATGTCGCGAATCTTACGCCGTCATAATCAATGTTATCAAGTACTCTGACTTTCTTGCCGTCGCCGCGGTTTACTGTATCTGTGTTGATATCATTGTCATTATCATAAATGCACTTAACAAGGCTGATATTATCCTCGTCAATAGCAGCAGTGGTTACGCCGTCAACACCGATAACAACTCTTCTGCCACTAGCCGATAAAACACTGTACTCATCATAGTAAGTGCTGAATGGCTCGCCATTATCGTACTGAATAGCGTTAATAACCTTAACTGTATCGCCTTTATGATACTTAGTGTCTGGCACTGGCTCATAGTCTGGCACTGTGATTTCTTCAACTACATGGTCTGTGCAATAATCAGTATAACAATAGTTCTGATCTACTGTCTGTCCGTTAATCTGTGTGTCTCTAAGATAATTAACACTTCCGCCAAACTGCCATATATCATAATCAACGGCAATTCTAGGTTCTGCATCTGAATACTTTGCTACCCAAACGGCATAACCAGCTTCTTTTACTCTTGAAATGTCTACATAATTGTTAATGCAGTTCTCGTATGAGTATAAGCCGACATTCTTATATCCTGCATTTCTCATTTCATCAAGGAATGCCATAATAACGTCTGTAAGGTCGTTACCAGTAACCATGCCTGCTTCAACATCATAGAATACTGGGTAGCAGAATGATTTACCTGCTAAAAGCTGTGCAAAATATCGGGCTTCATTTACAGCTTCATCAGCACTTAATGCATTGCCAAAGAAATAGGCTCCCTTGTGGATTCCTGCACTTTCCAACTTGTTATAACTGTTCTCAAACTCTCTATCTTCATATAAGCCATCATCAGCACCGCCTGCCTTGATAATAGCAAAATCTACGCCCTCATTATCTTTTGCGCCTTTAAAGTCAAAATCTCCCTGCCATCTTGATGTGTCAATTCCGAATAATTTACTCATAAATTACCTCCTAAACCTAGAAAAATGTGTATCAAAAAAGCACCCCAGTGTTTCCACTAAGGTGCTTGATTGCAAATATTATATTGTTAATGTTATGCGGCACTACCGACCTTGCGAATTGCTTCTTGTAATTCGTCATGTTCGATAAGTACATATCTATCTATTGTATGCAGATTAGCGTGTCCGAGAAGTTTTGCTATAACATCTATGCCAACTCCACGCCTTGCTAATGCTGTTGCATATGTTGCTCTAAGCAAGTGACAGTGTACTCTGTGTACACCGCTTGTTTCTCTTAGGCCTGTTATTGTTCTTTGTATTCCTGCTTTCTGTAATCTTTCGTGTGGTGCTTTATTTGAGACAAATAGCGGTCTATCTGCGCCCCATAAGGTCAAGACATTTCCATTGTTAATGTCCTCTCTATCCTTAAGATACTCCGTGAGCATTACATAGGATTTACCTGTAAAGAACACGATTCGTTCCTTATTACCCTTGCCAAGTATCTTAATCTCTCTGCGGATAAAATCTATGTCCGATATGTTAATTCGGCTCAATTCACTTACACGCACGCCAGTTTCTAAGAACAGGATAAGGATTGCTAAGTCTCTTTTTGATTTACATGCCAGTTTCAATCTTTCAATCTCTTCATCAGTCAGTGGCTTTTTAATAACCTTTTTGGTCTTAATCGGCTCAACTGCCGACATAGGATTTTTAGGTATCATTTCATTAGCATATAAGTAACTGTAAACTGATGATAAATACCGCCTTTTGCTGTCCATGGTGCTTGCTTTAATATTATTCTTTCGTGCATACTCGATAAGGAAATACCTTACATCTTCTTTGGTAATTTCGTCTAATTCCTTGTGACAGATATCGCAAAGTTGTTTAACAACTCTGACATACTGCACAATCGTTTCTCTGTCTGTGTTGGAAGCTAGTTTGCTAACAGTATAGTATTTGATAAGCTGTTCTGTCTTACTGCCCTCATACTGTGCCAGTTCTGTGTCGTCAATTTCTGTAACGCCGTAATCGTACATTACCGCCGACATGCTATCTTTAAGTGTTTTAAGCTGTTCATCTGTGAGTTTGTTAGACATCATTCGTAAAAGTCGCAATTGTAACTTTTCCTTTGCTTCCATTTTTATATACCACTTATAATAATATTATTGCAAGGGAAATATATATCATGGAATTTTATTTTTGTCAATACCTTGTTTCTCATTTTTATTCCGCAACTAAACTCCAATTTAGATTCATTCAAATCTTATTATTTATTGCCAAGTAAAAACATGCCTTCTGATTACAATTTCAATGCATGTTCAGTAGAAGGCATATATTCCTCAAGCGGAACGTCAAATCAGCCTAATGCACCGCATGATACAGATAATGGTTATTTATTTGTTTTTAGCGGCACTGTTATTAGGCAGATATGGATTAGTCTATATCAAGGACAAAATAGGACTCGCTATTATAAGAAC
>ERZ1026894.783-NODE-783-length-21475-cov-3.315173_pt1 | contig 21475 bp, 18 predicted proteins | sample MGYA00380177_ERZ1026894 | MGnify/ENA primary metagenome ERZ1026894 (study PRJEB33269, sample SAMEA4719813) | human gut metagenome | biome: human-associated habitat; feature: organic feature; material: feces | place: Cameroon | collected 2013-10 ... | reverse complement strand
ATCTACACTTCACTGCAGAGCATCATTAACAGTATTGGCTGTACCAACCCCTTTGGTGACAATGTGATTGTAGAGCAGTTGCTGCAGGAAAAGCTGCACAGAAATGAAAACGGAAGATGTGACGCTACAGAGCTCCAACTTTCTGAGTTCCGTGACAAATACCAGATTGAAGTCTTCCATAAGGGATTCTGCTACTACGATGTACCTGTTGAGGCTCAGAACCAGAAGTTCACTGGCTACTACACCACTCTGCGCAACACCATCTACAAGATTACCGTCAAGAATATCTTCAACGTAGGTGCAGATGTTCCCAACGGAAATCCCGATGAGAAGAAGCCTAACTACTATATGCAGGTATCTGTGGAGGTTAATCCTTGGGTGCTCAAGGCATACGAGATTGATCTGAAGTAAACCTTAATTGACTATATATTTCGCTTGCCGTCCCCTGGAGGCTGCTGCCTCCAGGGGGCAAGGCAAGCCCCTTGCCAACCACAGCTGGAGCATACATGAGTATTTTGACCGCCAGGACCACTACACGCTCATGTTCTTCTTCGATGCCAACTACAACTTCTATGCCCGCATCAAGGTGAACGACTGGGTGGTGCATCTCTCCGACGTGGGACTCTGAGCCGCAGAGAGCCATCGGCGAAGCCAGCCAAATAACGAACATATACATAAACCCAATACAGACAACAGATGTTGCACATGCACATGACATACAAGACCATGCTGAAGGGAACTGCCCGGATAGCCCTTTCATGCCTGACGCTGCTCGGCGCCATGCTACCTGTGGCGTGTGTCTATGAGCAGATACCCGAGGCTTATGATGAAGCCGACACCTACATCCACCTCAATCTTATTGCCACCACCGGGCTTCACACCTTCACCATGAAGTTGCCTCGCATGACAGGCGGAGCACCCTTGAAGAAGATTGACCTCTATATCCTGGCCAATGCCGAGAGTGGTTCCAACCTGACCACACCGGCCGACAACCGTCAGCTCACACGTCAGGCATTGCAGGAGAAGGTCGTTTCCGAGTCGTTCGGACTTAATATCCAAGGCGACCCACAGTGTGTGGTGGTGCCTGCCAGCGGACTTCCCATGAGCCGTATAGTGGAGGATATTCCCATTGAGGAATATGCGACCGAATTTGCCAATCCTATTCCAGCCGACCTGACAGATACCCGCAAATACACCGACTACGTGGCATATCCCGTGCGCAGGACTGGTAGCATCAAGGCTGCAAGCATTCCCGAAGTGGAGAATCCCAGGTCGCTGGTGCGCGGGAGTGCCGAGGATGCCGAGGCATATATGGCCAGACTGGCCAATGCAGGCATGAGCAGCCATTACCTCACCTATCTGCGCGAGACCGACAAGGAGGTGCCCTGGATGCCATGAAGAGGGCTGCTGCCAAGATTCAGCTCAATCTGAATGCCGTGGTAGAAGGCTACACCGTGGGAACACCCTTGTTCCGCATTGTGAACTATAATACATCAACCAGTATTCTGGAGAAGGGTAGCGAAGGGCATGTCTCTGTGACAGAGATGGAACATTATGTTGGAAACTCCAACAGTTTCAATGGAGAGGATGGACTCTATTGGAATCAATTTGTGGCCTATAGCTATTCCTTCTCCTGGGCTGGTGATATGGAGCAGCGTCCCTGCATACTGGTGAAGCTGCCTCTGACCAAGAACGGTGAGAGCGAAACCTATCAGAGGGACAAGACAGAGCATGATACGAAGAAGGCATATTCGGATTACAGTGGTTCTTACAGGGCCAAGATATATGTGCCGAAATCGCATGACGGGACAACGGAAATATCTTATCTGATAGATGAAGGTGTGTATTCAAGTGGTTATTGGTGGGAAAGTCCAAAAGAGAATCCTCCTTATACAGCCAAGGCATCGGGCACAAGCCAGAACTCTAACCCCAATATGTATGTGATACAGATAACCAGTACCAATGGCGATTATGTGATAGGTCATCCCAAGATAGACTATAGCAATCCTAATAGTAGCAGTTATGGATCTAAAGACCATGTGGTTTCTCCCGCCTTTATGATAGTATCGCAGTTGGGAGCTGTGCAGTCTGGTGGCTTTGATAAGAGGACTGCTATCACTCATTGCAAGACCTATAGGGAGGTGGCCAGGGATGGTACGGTATATGACAATTGGCGCTTGCCTACCAATGAGGAAGTGAAGGTGATTTGTAAATATCAGTATGATTCCAATTCTCCAATCGTGAGGTGCTCGGCGGCAAGTACATGTCTGTTGGAACAAGAGAGAGCAAAGATGAAGCATTATCTACACCGTGCGGGCCACTCCTACGCTGATGCTCATCGGTAGAGGCGGACTGGTGGAGCTGAAGGACCCTACCCCCGAACAGTTGCTCAGCCATTTGGAGCGGTAGGGTAGCCGTTTCTTCATAAGCGTCCCTTGCTGCCTCATGTTTTTGGCCAAAATCCCTCTTTGGCCACCTTTGCATTATGCTCACAGACCCTCAGAATTGTTCCTTTTTACTTATATAGTGCTCTGTGGCGAAAATTCACGCAAAAAAAGTGCCTTGTAGATTGCAGTTTCACTGGAAAGTGTTAACTTTGTCTTATATTCACAAACAAACTCAATAACGCGATGAAGAAACTTATGATTTTACTGGTTGCGGTGCTGATGGGTTCAGCAACTGCATCGGCTCAGATCACAAAGGGGCTGACATGGGCCGTAGAAGGTGGCATTGGCAGCGAGCTGGAGCTTGGTGTTCGTGCACAGTATGAGTTTAACAAATACTTGGCATGGGATGTGGCCAGCGTGAAGTATGCATTTGATTATGGCGACGACTGCAATGCCCATGAGTGGGAGGTGACTACTGGTCTTCGTGGCTTCTCACCAACATTCGGCCCCAAGCTGCGTGCGTTTGCCGCTCTTGACCTGGGTTATGGTGGCATCAAGGCTGCTGAGGACCATGTGGATGCCGTTCACTGCTTTGCTCTGGACTTCACCATCGGCCTGCAGGTATATAAAGGACTCTATCTGGGATATGGCTTCGGTGGCCTGTTCAACGATGGCAGTCACAAGGATCATCTGCTTCGTGTAGGCTGGATGTTCTGATAAGGCAGGATGTTTCCTGCATTGAAACGAAAACTCCAAAATGTTTGTACTATAACGCATATTCATATGTGGGAAGAGGGGCAGCAAGTGATTGTAGCCCCTCTTTTACTTTTCCATAGTCCGCCTTTTGCTTTCCCATGGCGGTTCATCCGCCTTTCCTTCTCCCCTCCAGCAGCTTCTTATACCCCTGGAACCGTCCTCCTTCTTCGCTTCATTCTTCCCGTCACTCCCGCTCCAGCCCGAATGATTCCACCCCGTTCCGTATCAAGGATTAGAGCGCTGTGCCGTTTCTTGTCTGTTCCTGCCCACTTCAAAAACTGTGATTCATGGTTCTTTGTTTGGGCGGAGCGAAGTCAGGATTTGATGTGGGCTGATTCAAAAAATCCCTTTGTCCTGCTGTGGGAATGATGAAATTATCGTAACTTTGTCTTTACAAACGTTAAAGATGTATTAAGAATAAAGCTGTAGCCTTATGAATTTCCTTGAGCAAAAGATTATGGATGAGGGTACCATCAAGCCCGGAAACATCCTGAAGGTGGATAACTTCCTCAACCATCAGATCGACATCGACATTATGCGGCAGATCGCATACGAGTTCAAGCGCCGTTTCCGCGGCGAGCCTGTCACTAAGATTCTCACTATCGAGGCCAGTGGAATAGCCATCGGAGTGCTGCTGGGCGACCTCTACGACGTGCCTGTGGTGTTTGCCAAGAAGGGCGAAACGGCCAACTGCACCGATGACAAGTATATCTCCCATGCCTACAGCTTCACTCACAAGCGTATGAACAACATCTTCGTGTCGCGTCCCTACCTCAATGCTGAGGATAAGGTGCTCATTGTGGATGACTTTCTGGCCGATGGACAGGCGGCTCTCTCCCTTATCGACATTGTGAAGCAGGCTGGTGCTTCGGTCACCGGAATAGGTATCGCCATAGAGAAGGGGCAGCAGAAGGGTGGAGGCATCCTGCGCGAGGCGGGCTATCATCTGGAGAGCATAGCCATACTGGACGGTATGGACTATGAGACGCAGACCTTCCAGTTCCGTCCTCAGGAGCACAAGTGATATTTCCCCAACTGGAAAAAAAATAATGCGCCAGGTGCAAAGCGGCGACCCAGTATGGGACGTGTGGCCAATGGCGCAGCTGTATAAACATCTCAACATTTCACACTTACTCCCATGAGTAACCTTTATTCTCTGGACGGTCGGGTGCCCCTTGGGCAGGCTGTCCCCTTCGGTCTGCAGCACGTGCTGGCCATGTTTGTGAGCAATGTGACTCCCATTATCATCCTGGCCAATGTGGCCGGACTGGAGCCGCAACTGAGTGCTGCACTGGTGCAAAATTGTATGGTGATAGCCGGCATAGGCACGCTGGTGCAGCTCTATCCCGTGTGGCGCATCGGTTCGCGCCTGCCCGTGGTGATGGGCATCAGTTTCACCTTCCTTAGCCTGGCAATCACCATTGCCACCACACAAGGTATGGGTTCGCTCATGGGTGCGGTGATAGTGGGCGGTCTGATAGAAGGAGTGCTGGGTCTGTGCGCCAAGTATTGGATGAAACTCATCTCTCCTGTGGTGGCTGCAACGGTGGTGACTGCCATAGGTGTATCGCTGCTGCCCATCGGAGCCAACAGTTTTGCGGGCGGACAAGGAGCCTCCGATTTCGGTTCTGCCGAGAACTGGATAGTGGGCAGCATCACTCTGCTGGTATGCCTGGTGTGCCAGGTGCTGGCCCGTGGTTTCCTGCGCTCGCTCTCGGTGCTGGTGGGACTGGTGGTAGGATACGTACTGGCTTGCTTTATGGGCATGGTGCATTTCGAGGGTATCCATGATGTGGGCATTGTGGCATTGCCCCGGTTGTTGCCCTTCAAGCCAGAATTCCACTTGGGTACTATACTCTCTGTGGTGGCCATTTATCTGGTGTCGGCCACAGAAACCATAGGTGATACCACCGCCTTATGCTCGAGCGCAGTGGGTCGTGACGTGAAGCCACGTGAGCTGCAAGGTTCTATCGCGTGCGACGGATTCGTCAGCACAGTGGCAGGATGCTTCGGCTGCACGCCCATCACCTCGTTCAGTCAGAATGTGGGACTGGTTGCCATGTCGGGTGTGGTGAACCGCTTCACCATTGCCACCGGCGCTGTCATCATGATTCTGGGCGGCATCTTCCCCGCCGTAGGCTTCGTGCTCACCACCATCCCGCAGGCTGTGTTGGGCGGTTGCACCATCATGATGTTCGGCAGTATCCTCTTTGCAGGCATCAACATGGTGGCCCGCTGTGGCAACAGCCAGCGCAACCTGGTCATCGTAGCCACCTCGCTCAGCGTGGGTCTGGGCTTTACCGCCAGCAGCGAGATGTTCAACATCTTCCCCAGCATCGTGCGCACCGTATTTGCCGACAACTGTGTGGCTGTCATCTTCCTGCTTGCCTTGCTGCTCAATCTGCTGCTGCCCAAGGAGGAGGAGCATAAGGTGCAGTAAACGGCACTCGGCAGCGATAGAACAATAACTGTGCCGGCGCGGAGCGGGGGGAGCATCCCTTGCTGCCGCGCTGCGCTGTTTTCTGTGGGGGAGAAGAAACATTCCGGCACATATTTGGGCGGGTGAACAGACTCCCCCCTGCGCGCTCTTCGGGCTGGTGCATAATTTTTCTTCTGAAAATGCACAGCGCTGCGATGCCCAACGCAGCACGCTGCACCGGCCGTCGCAGCACGCTACGTTGCCGCATGCAGCGCAGTGCATCTCTCCTCCTGCCGTGGAGCATGACGGCAGATGACGGCCAGACAACTCTGCGGCAGCCTCATGTGGGAAGTGCCGGATGAGTGAGGCGTGTGCTTGGAAAGCGTCTTCCGCCTGTCTTGCAAGAGCGTGGAAAGACAGAGGTGCGGGATGGTATCAGACTGGGAGGGTGCTTGGCAGGCACCAGCCATTTGCCTGGTGAGGGTTCACCAAGCCGCTGTGCAGCTTCATGGAAAAGGTCTGCTTGTCAGGCTCTGCGCCCATGAGACTATCCGGCAGAAGGCTTCCCGGGGGAATCGGACTCCTCCTCGGGCGGTTCGGGAAACTCCTTGTCGCCTCCTCCTATCTCCTCTTGCCAGGGATACAGTGTGGTAGTCTCGCCACTCTGGTCGTCTTTGCGGGTCCAATAACTTGCCATGTCTCTTCCTCCCTATATATTATAATGTATGGGGCAAAGTTAGGGAAAAAGGCGCAAACAGACTTGAACCAATTGAATAAAAACTATACTAATGATGAAGGAACAGGAAAGGGTAGTCTTTGTAGATTACGTGCGTGTGGTGGCTCCGCTGCTGGTGATGCTGGTGCACGCAAGTGAGAATTTCTATGCGGCCGATGCCTCGGGGCTGGCCGGCAGTGTGTCGGAACTTGCCTGCGAGAGCAACCGCTTCTGGGTAGCATTCTGGGACGGTGGTGTTTCGCGCTATTGTGTGCCCCTCTTTATGATGATATCTGCCTATCTGCTGGTGCCTATGCGGGCTGGGCAGACTATGGAGTCGTTCTACAAGAGGCGCTTCAAGCACATCCTGCCTCCCTTCATCGTGTTCCTCCTGGCCTATTCGCTGCTGCCCCTGCTGTGGGGCGCTATGACGTGGGAGCAGTCGCTGGCCGACCTGAAGAACATTCCCTGGAACTTCACATCCATGAGCGGCATCCTGTGGTTCATGTATCCCCTCATCAGCCTCTACCTTATCATTCCTGTGGTGTCGCCGTGGCTTGAGCGCAGCCGGCCGCGTGAGGAACTCATCTTCATCGGTCTCTTTGCCGTGAGCACCTGTATGCCTTGGCTGCACCGCTACGTGAGCGCGGAGCTGTGGGGCGAATGCTTCTGGAACCACTACCACATGCTGTGGTACTGCTCGGGCTTTATAGGTTATCTGGTACTGGCGCACTACATACGTGTGCACCTGACCTGGTCGCGCAGGAAACGTGCGTGGGTGGGACTGGTGAGCCTGCTTGTGGGCAGTGTGTTCACCGGTTGGGCGTTCTGGTGGAAGGGCGTTCCCGGTGAGGTCATCAACACTCCCGACCTGGAGTGGGCGTGGGAGTTCTGCATGCCCAATGTGCTTGTGAGCACCTTCGGAGCCTTCCTGCTCTTCACCTGCATCCGCCAGGAGCGTGCTCCGAAGTGGATTGTGCAGGTGAGCCGGATGTCCTATGGCATGTATCTCATGCACATGCTGTTCCTGGCTCCAATAGCCTCGTATATAGTAAACGGGGACCAGGCTAATCCCCTGATCCCCGTTGAGTTGGCCATCCCAGTGATAGCCGTACTGACTTACATCTGCTGTGCGCTGACCTCGAAGCTCATTTCGCTCCTGCCAGGCAGCAGGTGGATTATCGGTTGTTGAGCCTCTTCTGCCCGTCTTCAATGTAGATTTCGCCCGGCTGCGGCTGCCCGATGAGCTGTCCGCCCAGGCTATAGATTCCCTCATGAGAGCGCATGCCACCCTGGTGGTGTGCGCTTTCTGCATCGGGTGAAGCGATGCCCGTACCCAGCTGGCCCTTCTTGAACTTCTCCATGAAGCACTTCATCCAGTAGCCGCCAAGCACCGAGCGTGCACGGAACATCCACATGTTGCCGCTGTCGGAGCGGTGGTTGTCGCTCACGGGAACACGTGAGGTGGTCTCGTTGATGTACTTCCAGATGGGGTTGGAGAGCTGGAGGAAGGACAACTGACTGGGTGCCATGGCGGCAGTCCACATTACCCAGTCGCTCTTGCAGCCAGCTCCGCGGCTGTCGAGGGGCAGTCCGTAGGCATTTACCTTGCTGCGGTAGAAGGTGAGTTCGCGCGTGCGCACTTCCTCAAAGAGCCCCCAATCCCATATCTGATCCCATATGAGGTTGTACTTGGTGCTCCATGTGTTGCCCGCCGCACCGAAGTTGAGCAGATAATGCGCTCCGCCCACTGTGGTGTAGGCATGCTGCTTCCAGTAGGCTGCCATCTCCTCGGCTTTCTGCTTGTATTCGGCAGCCACTTCCTCCAGGCCCAGCTTGGAGGCCAGCAGAGCATAGCTTCTCACACCCAGACAGGCTTTGACGGCCAGATTGGCATTGCGTTCCGAGGTGCCCATGAAGTCGTCGGTACAGAGCTGGTTCACGGGATCCTTGCCGTGGGAATAGAGGTAGTCGGTCCATCGGGTGAGTATCTTCCAGTACTTTCTGACGTAGTCCAGATCACCGTCAAGGTGCGTGATGAGGGTGATGAGCGTGAGCATGTTGCCCGCCTCCTCCACTGGCATTCCGTCACCATAGGTCTGTCCGTTGGCATGGGGATAGGCTCCCAGATCGTGGGCAGTCCAGTCCTTGTTCCATCGTCCTGTATATGCATATTGCAGTATGGGCGTTATCATCGCCTTGGCCAGCGTGGGTGAGTAGATCCAGAAGAGCGGTTGGGAGGGGTAGGTGACGTCGAGCGTGTTGATGAATCCGCCGGAGTCATTCTCACGCGACATGTATAAGAGGTTGCCCTCAGAGTCGCTCACCAGTTTGTGCGCAGCGCACACCTGGCGATACACAGCACAGCATATTTCGGCATACTTCTCGCCACCTGTATTGTAGGCATCGTCATACACCTGCTCATCCACCTGTCTGCAGCGCTCCATGATGCTGGCATACTGGCTGTGCAGGTCGGCGATGCGCTCAGTGATGGACACCTTGCCATCCTGTGTCCAATAGGCTTTGCGGTCATTGCCAAAGAAGCGGATGGAGGCCACATCATCGTAGGAGAGCGAGATGAAAGAGCCTGCGGGCTGTGTGCCCACCTGTCCCAGCGAGTCGCTGAAGGCGATGGAGTGGTAGGGAGAGCCTTTGTCCTGGCGCGGGCTGCGAGCCTCCTGAAGCTGTCCCTGAGTGAGGAACTGGCTCATGGCTTGGGCATGGGTGACGATGCTGAGCGTCTTGCCTGGCTGGGCAGGTGCACTCACATAGTAATAGCCCCAGTCTATCAGTTCGCCTGTATGCGCCAGAGGTTTCTGGCTGGCATTGCCGGCACGCACCACATTCAGCCCTGGGCAGACTGATGTACCCATGAAGCGCGTCTGAGCCGTCTGCCCGCTGTTGCTCAGTGACATAGCTGCTGAAGTCTCCACGAGCAGGCTCACCTCGTGTGGCTGTCCGTCGTTGCTTCTGGCCTGATAGGACAGGTAGGTGAGGGGAGTGGTGAAGAGCTGCAGATCATCCATTACGAGCGGGGTGGTGAAGACCACATCGAGGTCAATGGCTCCGCAGGTGAAGGTATAATAGGTGCTGGTGGGCATCACCACACACGACTTCTGGGTGGCTGTGGGGAAATTGTCCTTGGCCAGTCCGAAATCGATGTAGGCACCGCCGGCATTGTTCTTGCAGTGGGCGGCTATCACGTTGGTGCCTTCGTGCAGCAGGCTGCGATTGACCTTCACGGTCTGTCCGCTCACATCCCAAGTGTATCCCGTGGAGAGTACCTGCTGGCCGTTGACGTAAAGTTCAAAGGTGTCATCGTGCTTGTAGGTGGCATAGTAGTCGGCTGTAGCGTCTATCTCGGAGAGAGTCACCGTGCGACGAACCCAGATGTCGGCTCCTTCGCCTTGCCATTTGGTGCCGATGTTGGTGTAGTTGTCGTCGCCTCCTCCCCATGCGGCCTTGCCTTCGAGCCATGATGAATCGTCGAAGTCGGGCTTGGTCCATGCATTGCCCGAGGGTGCAGAGGTAGTATAGCGGCCAGTCCATACCTTTTCGTCGGCCATGGGCGCCAGCGTCTCCAGCGTGATGCCCATGAATCTGTAGGCCTGTCCATCCACGCGCACCACACCGTTGAGCGGTTTGGGTGTGTTGTGCCAGTGTGTGGGCGACCCCTGATAAAGCTTGTCGTAAGGACTCCAGATGCTGAAGTAGGGGTCAACGCTCACCAGCGGAACCGATGGCAGGCGCAATGCGTTGGTTCTGGCAGGCGAGAAGAGGTCGGCTCCCAAAACCGTGGAACTGAGGCTCAGGAGCAGACACAACATGCCAGCAGCTGACAGGTAATTCCTTTTCATAGGTTTGTTTTTGTTTGTTGATGAATAGGGTTGGTTGTATTGTGCGTGTTCCTCAGGGGAACTCTTACTTGGTCAGTGCGTCGATGATTTGCGTGGGTCGGCCGTTGCTGAGGAATGCCCCTTGCGTGTAGCCCCGCCAGCCCTCGTAGGCTTCGGGCTCGTGGTAGATGACTCCTCGGCATGTGGTGTTGGCGCGGGCTTCCTTCACCAGCTGCCGCATGTGCATGCTGCCCGCTGTCTCTTGGCTTACGGGCACCCCGCATTCCACTATCATGCAGTGCTTCTTGTACTTGTTGAAGAGCATGTCGATGGTTTGCATGGTGTAGGCAATGGCATCGTTCTCGTTTTCTATGCCGTAGGAGATGGCGGTGTTGAGCAGTTGGAATGATGAGCCAACCGACTGCGTGGGGTAGAGCGCCAGTCCTATTTGGTCATAATCTGTGGTGCGCAGCCCGTCGAGGGCGGCACATAGCGACGGCTGATGCAGTGGGTTGCCGGCTGCCACGATGATCTGTGCTTTGGGGCAGATGGTTCTGGCAGACCTGCATGCGCTGCTCACCAGGGTGGCATATTGGGTGGGATAGCGGGTGAGGTAGCCTGCGGGCCAGAGCAGACCGTTGTCCAGCTGGTTGCCTATCTGTATCCAGCGCGGTTCGATACCTTCCTCTGTGAGGGCCTGCAGCACGCTGGCAGTGTGTGAGCGAACGTCCTCGGCCAGCATCTCCATGCTATGGTCCTGCCATTCCTGCGGTGTGCGTTGCAGGCTCGACGAGGCTATTGTGTCGCTGAAATGCAGGCTTACCAGGAGGTCGAGGCCAAGTTGGTGGATACGTCTGGCCTTGCGCAAAACATCATCCATAGCGCAATAGCCGTCATGTGGATTCACCAGCACACGCAGAGCAATGGCGTTCAGTCCCAGATCCTGCATGACTGCCGGACAGTCCATCGGCTCCCGATGGTTCCACGAATAGAACTTCTTGCCCTCATCCTCCATCTGTGAGTACCAACTGATGTCTGCTCCGCGGGCAAAGTCCTCGGGTTTCACTTCGGGCAGAGTGTCCTTGCCCGTGGTGTCGGGCACCAGTGTGCTGTCGCCGGGAGTGGGAGCAGGAGGAGTAGGTGGCATGATGGGGTCGTTCCCGCCACAGGATGCTATGGTCAGGAAGAGCAGCAGCAGGGGGATGATGAGTCGTGTCTTCATTCTATGGATTTGCCTTGTGGTGTCAGGCGGATGCCTGTGTCGGATATCTCTATAAGCCGCTGGCGGTAGAGGTCGCCCACGGCTTTCTTGAACACTTTCTTGCTTACGCCGAACAGTGCATAAATCTCCTCGGCCGGACTCTTGTCGCCGAGAGGAGTCTGCCCGCCGTTCATCTGCAGATGCCGAAGCAGTTGCGCGCTGAAGTCCTCCACACCGCGCTGGCCCGGGCACTGCAGCGAAAGGTCCAGTTTACCATCGGGCCTGACCTGGCTGATGTAGCCTTTCACACGGTCGCCAGTGCGCAGAGTGCGGAACATCTGCGTGTCGTAGAGCAGTCCGCCATAGCGTCCATCCACAATGGCTTTCAGCCCCAGGTCGGTCTTCTGCCAGATGAGCAGCTCCACCTGGTCGCCTGTGCGATAGGGCGGAAAGTCCTGTGAGAGGAAATGCTCCACTTTGGCGCTTGCCATGATGCGGTATGTTTCGGGGTCGAGATGCACATGCACGATGTAGCTGTGCCCCTTCATCATCTTCATCTTCTGCTCTCTGAAAGGCACGAAGAGGTCCTTCAGCGGCCCCCAGTGCAGGAAAGCACCGAAGTTGTTGACCCATGCTACCTCCAGATAAGCAAAGTCGCCCACCTGGGCCAGCGGCATGTGTGTGGTGGCCACAATGCGCTCCTGGGTGTCGAGATAGAGGAAGACTTCAAGCGATTCGCCTATATGCACGTCGATGTCGGGGCGTATCTCGCCATTGGGCAAGAGCACTTCGCCATATTGTTCACCGCCGTCCAGGTAGAATCCGAACTCCACTTGCCTGTTCACCTTGAGCTGGCATGTGCGTCCTATCTGCAGTTCGTCTTTATCTCTCATATCCGTTCCTCCGTTTGTGTCTGTGTGGTTGATGGTTCTGTGATGTAGCCGTCCAGCATGTGTATGGTGCGGTCGGTCTGGCTGGCCAGCGCCTCGTCGTGTGTCACGATGACGAATGTCTGGCCCATACGGTCGCGTAAGTCAAAGAAGAGACGGTGCAGTTCTTCCTTGTTGTGAGTGTCGAGCGAACCGCTTGGCTCGTCGGCAAACACCACGGCGGGATGGTTTACCAGAGCCCGTGCAACAGCTACGCGCTGCTTCTCTCCGCCCGAGAGCTGGTTGGGTTTGTGCTCTGCGCGGTCGGCCAGACCCATGAAGTCGAGCAGTTCCTGTGCTCTCTGTCGTGCCTCCTTCTTGCTTGTTCCGCCTATCAGAGCCGGTATCATCACGTTTTCGAGCGCGGTGAATTCGGGCAGCAACTGGTGAAACTGGAACACGAAACCGATGTTCTTGTTGCGGAAGTGTGCAATCTTGGTGGCCGAGAGGCGGCTTACGTTCTCCCCGTCAATAATCACTTCACCCTCATCCGGGCGGTCGAGTGTACCCATGATTTGCAGCAGGGTGGTCTTTCCTGCACCGCTTGGTCCCACAATGGCCACCACTTCGCCCCGGTTCACTTGCAGGTCGATGCCTCGCAGCACCTGCAACGAACCGAAGCTCTTGGTGATTCCGTGTAGCTGTATCATGCTGTCTGTCTGCATGCTTATTGTTCTTTGTATATTCAGTCAAACATGTTCTTTTGTTGGAGGATAACTCTCAGGCAAACTTCCGGGCCAGTCTGCTTCCTGCCTCTTCCGCTCTGCCCAATAACCTCCGTCGTGCTACCTGGCCGAATCCACAGTGGTTTTCCTCTTCCATAAAGCCTCTGACCTCCGCTTCCCAGCCGGCAACCCAGGCAAAGCCACGGCGGCAGTCGGCTTTCGGAAAACCTCTGACCCACGATTTCCAACCAGTAAACCGGCCGAAACTGCTGCGCTATTGTCCTATGGGCACCAGTCCTTTGTGGTCTTCCCAGCGGAACAGTTTGGCTTCGCAATACTGTCGTCCTGTGGCCTTGTCGCGTCCGCCCATCGAGACGTAGAAGCGTCCGTCGCCCAGAGAAGTCAGTCCCGTGTTGCCCCATTTGAAGTTCCAGCCCCAAGTGCCGTGCTTTGTATCATGCTCGCCTTGCTGCAGCGGCATCACCAGTCCGCTGGTCTTGGGCTCCACACCGCGAAGCACCTCCTTGACAGGCTTCTGCTTTCCATCCACCACGAAGAGGCCGAAGTTCTTCCAGTCGGGTTTCTTGCCGGTATAAACGGCAGCCAACATATTGCCCGTGTGGCTGTCGTAGCACAGGTTCTGCACTCCCCAACTGGTGTTGCCCGTATATATATAATAGGTATAGGCAGGATTCTGTGGTCCGCTCTGGTGTAGGTTCTGTGCGCTGAGCGGCTGCTCGTACTTCTTGAGCTTCTTCACATCGTAGCAGAGCAGCACCTGATAGTCGTTGTCAGTGCGGTCGTTTTCCGAGTAGATGCCGTAGGCCACATAGAGCATATTGCGTCCGCCTTTCTTTCCCCAGCGGGGTGCCAGCGTGAGTCCATCCACTCCTGAGCATCCGAAACGGTGCTCCACGGTGCGGCCCAGATTGGTGACCTTGGCCTCGTAGTCCCTCACGGCGGGATGCAGATATACGCTGGTCATCACCTCGGCGGCACTCATGTGCTCACGGTTGATGCGTGATACGTCGAAGATAGCCACGTAGAAACCCGTCTTGTCGTCGTTCTCTACGCCGCCCAGACCCTTCATGATGCCTTTTCCGATGGCATCATGCTTATATTCCAGGCTGCCGTAGAGACGGCCGTCGTCGGGATTGAGCGAGATGCAACCCAGGTGTCCGGTGAGTCCCTCCACGCTGCCCAGCACACGTCCCTGCATATCCACCTTGACCAGACTGGTGGTGAAGGACATGTACATGCAGTTGCGCTCATGGTCGTAGGCTATTCCCTGCACGTGGAATTTGTCCTGCAGGCCGGTCTTCACCGTGGTGGGAAGGTTCTGTGCATGTGTCTCTGTGGTGCATGGGATGATGGCTCCCAGTGCCATCCAGAGTGTGGCCAACGCCGAAAGTCTCAGTTTGTTCATTGAATAAAGAATTGTTTGAGCCAGCTCTTGAGCGTACGTGTACGGCGGGTGACAGCAGAGCCGTTGGGTGAGAACACATATACGGAGTCCTGCGGGTCGCCCCACTGGTCGGGGTACAGCAGCATGATGCTGGTATGATTAAAGTATTTGTGAATCTTGTGAGGCAGGTTGTCAAACTCGGGTCTGTAGGATATGAAGCCCGGGCGAGCCGTCACCACGACGAGCATGGTGCTCTTGCCAGTCTCGTGTTGCAGCTTGAGCCAGTCCTTCCACTGGTTCATCTCTATGTATTCAGTGCGCAGGCTGGCATGCTTGTTCTGCATGTAGCCGCGAACGTAGGGCAGGGTGGAAGCATGGGCATGGAAGACGAGATGGCAGTCCAGCTGCTCGCCTATGCGGCATACATGCTCTAGCCACTTGTAGAATCCCACCTCGTATTCGGCCTTTTGCGGGATGGCCACCAGCACGCGGCTCAGTGTGCCGGGTGGAACAATGCCCCGTACGGCCATCACCTCGCGGTGTGAACCACTCAGGATATTGTCTATCACTGGGCCCAGTGACGACTTGGACATGCCGGTGGTGCGGTCTGTCAGACACACCATCACCTCGCCGCAGTCATATTCCTTGATGGTATGCAGTATGCCTCCAGCAATGTTCGTGCTCATGCGGTTGAGCGTAGCCATGCGCACATTGGCTGCTGCGGCTATCCTCTGAGCGGCATCCAGCAACCGCTGTCCGCGCCTGTGGCGGTCCACCCCATCGTTGTTGTCGGCATCGTATGCCACCGAGAGTCCCATCAGACTGTCGGGTATGTAGGGGTTGCGAATGAGGATGGCCAACTGGGTCATCACGCTCACCGTATTCTCCTGACTATATGTCACCAGGCACTTGCCGTGGTAGGAGCCTTGGTTCTCGTCGGGTGTAGTGTCGGTGAGCGCCAGTGCGCGGGCTCCCCTGCTGGTGGCCAGACTGCTCACGATGCAGCTGCACAGGATGAGCAGCATGGTAGCGTTGAGCATCTCTTCGCTCATCAGACCCACATGCGGGTTGATGCCAATCATCACGATGGCCAGTGCGCCAGCCGCGTGGGCGTTGGTCAGACCGAACATCAGCCACATCCCATTGCGGTCGTAACCGCTTTGCCAGGCCATCACAGCCGATGCTATCCATTTGGTCAACATACCCGTTATTACCAACAGGACCATTGGCCAAAGGCTTTCGGGGTTTTGTGTGAATGACCGCACGTTGATGATCATGCCCACGCCTATGAGGAAGTAGGGGATGAAAAGGGCGTTGCCCACAAACTCCAGATGGCTCATAAGCGGACTGGTGCGCGGTATGAGGCGGTTGATGACCAGTCCCGCGAGGAATGCACCCAGCAGTCCCTCAAGTCCTGCCAGCTTGGCCAGCGCAGCGCTGAGGAATACCAGGGTCAGGATAAAGATGTACTGCATCACTCCATCGTCGAAGCGACGGAGAAACCAGCGTCCCAGCCGGGGGAAGACTATCAGCACAAATGCCACGTAGAGCGCACATTTCAAGGGGAAAAGACTCCATGTGAGCACCGAAGAACCGGGTTCCAGAAAACCCTCTACAAGGGCGACTATGAGCAGGGCTGCAAATGTGGTGAACGCCGTGGCGACCACGCTGATGACCACCACGCTGTTGCGGCTCATGCCGTATCGGCTCACGATGGGGTAGCTCACCAGTGTGTGCGACGATAAGATGCAGGCCATGAGCACGCTGGTGAGTATGCTGTAATGCAGCAGATAATGGCATGTGCACCAACCCAGAACGAAGGGGATGATGAAACTCAGCACTCCGAATTTCAATCCCTTGCGCCCGTATTGTGCCACGCTGCCCATATCGAGCTCCAGGGCAGCCAGGAACATGATGTAGTAGATGCCTACTTGACCGAAAATCTCAAACGAACTGTCGCGCCTGAGAAGGTTGAAACCATGCTCGCCCACCAGCACGCCTGCCAGAATCAAACCTATTATGTGGGGTATGTGCAGCCGCCTGAGCAGCAGAGGTGCAAGCAGGATGATGCCCAGAACCACGAAGAATATCCATGTGGGGTCCGTGATTAGAGCATGCGCTGGAGCGAGTGTCGCAAGTGTGGTTAGCATGTTGTGGGCTGTCCTGTAATTGAATTATTACACAAAGATACGCTCTTTTGACGAATTGTGCGGCCTTATGCTGCCATTATTGTGAAGAATTGAGTAATTTTGCGCTGGCAAATCAATTAGTCGAATAAGTACATGAGAGTAGCAATTGTAGGTGCCAGCGGTGCCGTGGGACAGGAGTTCCTGAGAGTGTTGGAGGAGAGAAACTTCCCCGCCGAAGAGTTGTTGTTGTTTGGCAGCCAGCGCAGTGCTGGAGCCAAGTACATGTTTCGTGGCAAGGAATTGGAGGTGAAACTCCTGCAGCATAATGATGATTTCAAGGGTGTGGATATTGCTTTCACCAGTGCCGGTGCAGGCGTGAGCCGTGAGTTTGCCGACACTATCACCAAGCATGGAGCGGTGATGATAGACAACTCCTCGGCATTCCGTATGGACGAGGATGTGCCCTTGGTGGTGCCCGAATGCAACGCCGAGGATGCACTCAACCGTCCTCGCGGCATCATAGCAAACCCCAACTGCACCACTATCATGATGGTGGTGGCACTGCAGTGTCTGGAGCGCCTGAGCCACATCAAGCGTCTCCACGTGGCCTCTTATCAGGCTGCCAGCGGTGCCGGAGCCGCAGCCATGGCCGAACTGGAGCAGCAGTACCGTGAGGTGCTCGACGGCAAACCTGTGACCGTAGAGAAGTTCGCCTACCAGCTGGCATACAATGTCATCCCCCAGATAGACGTGTTCACCGACAACGGCTACACCAAGGAGGAGATGAAAATGTTCAATGAGACACGCAAGATCATGCACACCGATGCGCGGTGCTCGGCCATGTGTGTGCGTGTGCCAAGCCTCCGCAGCCACTCCGAAGCCATATGGGCCGAGACAGAGGAGCCTGTTTCTCCCGAAGCCTTCGCGCAGTCTATCAAGGAGGGCAAGGGTGTGCAGCTCATGGACGATCCCGCCAACAAGGTGTATCCCATGCCCCTCTTCCTGGCCGGCAAGGATGATGTGTATGTGGGTCGCATCCGTAAGGACCTGGCCAACGAGAACGGCATCACCTTCTGGCTCGTGGGCGACCAGATCAAGAAGGGCGCTGCGCTCAATGCCGTGCAGATAGCCGAATACCTCATCGAGGTGGGCAACGTGAAGTGACCCTTCGTGCTGCAGGTCAGTCCTGCTTATCCTTGCACTGATATACCGATGCTCCCACCCAGGCGAGCATGATGGCAGCTACAAGCGGCGATATGCCTCCGAACACAATCATGGAGGCTATTGCCGCTTGTGCGTTAGCCAGTTTGATGGCCTTGATGGCGCTCACCTTCTTGCCCAGGATGGCGCTGAATAGCTCTGCCATAGCCAGCACAATCTTCGACTCCAATACCATCTGTCTCAGTGTGCGCTGCTGCACGTTCTTCTTGCTGATGTAGAGAGATTCAGTTTTCATAACGTTTCCTTTCTTTAGGGTTTGTAATGCTGTTTTCTTTGTTTCACGTTGCAAAGTTAGATATATGCTGTGTCATATTCCGACACAATACTCTTGTGGGTGTTAATATATGCTAATTCACTGTTAATTGAAGTTAATTGCAGGCGTTCTCCCGCAGCATTTCTTGGGTCGTGCTACCGCAATATCCTTATCCTTGTACCAATCTCCGTTCGCAGGCGCGCGCGTATATATATAAGGAACAGGTGGCTTGCTGGTCATTTCACGGGGCTGAAAGTTGGTATGCGGGCAGTATTGGCTTGTCAGATGAAAAGTATCTTCCGTAGGCCGAGGTGCGAATGTATGGGTTGCTCTTTTGTGTTGCTCGCCTATCAGCTGCACGCTTTTCCGTTCGGTGAAATGCGTTGCGCCTGCAGTTGATAATCGTTGCATCGGCAGTTGTAAACTGTTTCTTTGGCAGTTGGCAATCGTTGCATCGGCAGATTGAAAGTGTTTTTTTTGCTGCAGAACCCTTCTGCTCCGACAGTCGGGAGTCGGTGCATAGGTTGTTTGAGATGGTTTTGCCGGAAGTTGAACTGCAGTGAGTCTGCTGTTGGAAATACCATGTGTCAGTTGCTGGAAATCGACGTGTCGTTTACCTCAGTGCGTTGCATTGTTCACCGCAACGCGTTGCATCGACCATCGCAGCGCGTTGCGTTGGTCATCGCAGCGCTCTGAGTTTATGACAAGAACTTTCTGCTTCTTTCATCCTCTTCGTCTCTTGGGGTAAGTTCACTTCTCCCTCTTCTCTTCGTCAATACGCTCTTGGACTGTAATCGCTTCGTTCACATATCCTCGCCAATACGATTTCAGACTATGCTCGCCTTGTTCTCATGTCCTCGCCAATATGCTCTTGGGCTGTATTGGTCTTGCTCGCATGTTCTCGCTAATACGGTCTTTGAAAATGTTCACCTCGCCCCATATCCTCGTCAGCATGCAATAGGGTAGTGTTCACCATGCTGACTTGTCCTCCTCAAAAAGCTGCCGAGTCTTTGGGAACATCAAGGGGCGGCTGCCTTGGATTGGCAACCGCCCCTTGGGGATGAGTTGTATGGATTGTGCTTACTGCTTGAAGCGGCTGTAGATGACCTGCATCTTGATGGGGGTGTTGGGTCCCCCTTGCAGTCGGATGCTGTTCATGCTCATGTCGTGGGTCACACTCACCTGGTGTGTCTCGCCGTAGGTGTCGGTGGCGGTGCTTATGCTCACGGGGATGAGCACCACCTTGTTCCAGTCGGGATGCTTCTGCTCCCACTCCTGCTCCGTCAGGTTCTCGGCCTTCATGCCTGCCAGCTTCTCCTTTCTGCACAGGCTGATGAGCCGGCAGATATTGTTGAAGGTGTAGGTGTACGTACTGCTGTACGAGGTGGTGTAGGACGTCTTGGAGTCAGCCACGCTTCTCTTCTTGAAGAACGAGGTGGCGTCGGCCTTTCTGACCAGCAGGAGCGACTGTGGGATGCCGAGCGACTGTGTAGAGGGCTTCGTATTGTTCAGTCGTGTAAAGGTCAGCTGTGCGCGGCTCACGCTGTCGGTCTCGTGATTCTGGTAAATCTCGTTGATGGGCAGTTGCGCCACCGTCATGATGCCTGCGGGCGTCTTCAGGTAGGTGCAGTCGTCCTCTTCCACCAGGCTCTGCATGTCGTCGTTGCTGAACCGGGTGCTCTGTATCACCTCGGGGGTGGCTGCAAAGCGTGCCAGTGCGCTGCAGGTGGAGTCACGCTTCACCTTGTCGTAGAAGTTGAAGTAGATGTTCAGGGTGCTTACATCCACGCTGAGCATACTGCCGTTGCCGCTGCGGATCTTGAACAGGAAGCCTGGGCATACCTTGCGTATGAAGGTGTACGAGTCCTTGAAGTACTCGGGGTGGTCATAGTAGGCCCTCATGATGAGTGAGCCCACTGTGTCGGGCAGCATGATGCGCACGTTGTCGGCATGCGTGGCACTGTTGCGCTCGGCGTCGGCCAGGTTGTAGTCCTCGGTGGTGAACACCTTTGTGGCGATGGGTTCACTGCCCGGGAGGACAAACTGATCCAGGTCGGTGTCGGTGTAGTAGTCCTCTTCCTCCTGCAGCACATTGTTCTTGTCCAGCGGATACACCTCCAGTTTCAGCGGTGCGTTCTTTGCTCCGTAGTAGTTGCTGAAGTACAGGCGTACCTCCACAGAGTCGCATCTGATGCTGTCGGTGGTGCGCTTCACGCCGTCATCGGGGAACATGAGGTCGAACTTCGGGAACGAATAGTTCTCAAACGTATGGAACTGTGCGGCAAAGTCAGCCCTGATGCGTGTGCCCGTCTCAGGGTCATCTATGCTGCCCAGATAGCTGCTCGTGCTGTTTCCCAGCACGGAGTCCATGGCCTCGGAATGCGTGTAGGCCAGGAACGTACCGTATGAGGGGAATACTTCCTCGTCTTTCGAGGGGATGCCCATGGTGGATGTGTTGTCGTCACATCCTGCTATGAGTAGTGTGGCCAGTGCAATGAGTGTGGCCAGTGCTCCTTTAGTCTTCATCTTCTTCAGGGGTTTCTACTTTGCCTTCTCCCCATATCTGGTCGAAGAAGTCGGGTGCTGTGGTGCAGAAGTCTTCGGGCTTCTCGGCGGTGAGCAGGGGCTTGCCGGTCTGCTTGGCATACTCTACCAGTGCTGTGTCGGTGCTCAGCGCCATGATGCCATCGGCATATTTCATGCCCAGATGGTTGAGTGTCTGCATGTCGCCAGTCTCGTTGGTTCCCTCCAGGGCTTCGGGTGTGATGCCGTTGAAGTCCAGTATGCCGTTGATGTTCTCGGGCAGCGGAGCCTTCAGGTCCTCGTCGGCTGGGGTATATACAATGCGGCAGTCGCGGAAGGAAGGCTCGTCGTTGTAGGCCTCCTTCAGATATACGGGGATGAAGCTGGCCATCCATCCCTGGCAATGAATCACGTCGGGAGTCCAGCGCAGCTTCTTCACGGTCTCGAGTACGCCGCGTGCAAAGAATGCCGCACGCTCTGCGTTGTCCTTATATTCCACGCCCTTTTCATCGCGCGCCATCGCTCTCTTGGTGAAGAAATCGTCGTTGTCGATGAAGTAAACCTGCATGCGTGCCGATGGGATGCTTGCCACCTTGATGACCAGAGTGTGGTCGGTGTCATCCACCACCAGATTCATGCCGCTCAGACGAATCACTTCGTGGAGCTGGTTACGCCGCTCGTTGATGTGACCCCACTTGGGCATGAATGTCCTTATCTCCTTTTTGCTTTCCTGCGTAGCCTGTGGCACTTTGCGTCCCAGCGTGGCGAGCGGGGATTCGGAAACGTAAGGAGTCATTTCTTGAGTGATAAACAAGATCTTTTTCGCTTTTATCATTGTTCTCCTTTATTATAATGTACAAAGGTACGAAGAATTTGGCACTTAGAGCCGAAGTTTGCTGGCCGAATTGCAAAAAGGCGGTGAATATTTCGGAAAAACCTTTTCCTGTTTGTGTTTTTCTGTGTTACTTTGCAACGTTTTTCGGATAGCATGTGGATACGCCGCGCTCTGACAGGTGTCAGCGGGCCTGCTTCAAGG
>ERZ1026894.782-NODE-782-length-21476-cov-3.609729_pt1 | contig 21476 bp, 24 predicted proteins | sample MGYA00380177_ERZ1026894 | MGnify/ENA primary metagenome ERZ1026894 (study PRJEB33269, sample SAMEA4719813) | human gut metagenome | biome: human-associated habitat; feature: organic feature; material: feces | place: Cameroon | collected 2013-10 ... | reverse complement strand
GACGACCGTCTTGCCATCCTTTTCGGTGGTCGTGACCGTCTTGTCGACCCGGTTGCCTTTCGTGTCGATTGTCGTTGTTACTTGAGTTACGGAGCCGTCGCTCCCGGTCGCCGGCGGCGTCGTGGTCGAACTCGCCGTTGTGGTCGAGAGGACGCCGCCGTTTCCGTCCTTGACGACGGTCTCCACCGTAACGGTGACGCGCCCGCTCGGATGCGTATCCGTCGTGGTCGTCTCAATCGTCGTGCGTTTCGTCTCCTCCCCGTCGGTCTTTTCAATGACGGTTTTCGTGACCGTTTCCAAGGTCCCTTCGCCGCCGTCCGGACCGACCACGTCATAGTGCAAAGTCGTGGTTTCCGTTTTGGCAGTAATTTCAACGGCGCCTTTTTTCGAGATGATCTCTTTGGTATCCGTAACGCTCCCGTCCCCGTTTGTGGTTTTGCCGTCGCGGATGGTCATTGAGTCGTCGTCATTTCGTCCGATCTTGATTTCCGAACAGATCCAGCCGTCCTGATTGACCGTGATGGTCAGCGCGATCCCGGAGTAGACTCCATCCGAAAAAGTGAGCTCGTATGTGCCGGCCTGCGTCGGCGTGCCGGAGACGACTCCGTTTGCGAAGGTCAGACCCGCCGGCAGCGTTCCGGACGTGATAACCGCGGATGCGCCGAGTTTGTATTCGAACGGCTCGTCGGCCCGGGCCGTCAGAGTGACGTCCTGCGGACGCTGCGGATCCGCCGGGACGACGATTGTCGCCTCGATGATTCCGAAAACCTTGCCGGCCGGCGTCGCTATCGTAAGGATGACTTTGAACGATCCCTCACCGTGCTCCGCGGCGACGGAGACGCTTCTGGTTGATGCATCAAACGTCACTCCCTCGGGGAGCGTTCCCTCGACGCTGAAAGTCACGGTGTAGTCCTGCGTTGACGAAGTGTATGCTCCGTTCCATCCCATGCCGCAGGAGTGTCCCGGATTTGACAGCGTGTAAGTCTGGCTTGCGCGCCTGAAGCCGTCCGGAGAAAAACCGATGCCGGAGATCGTGTACACGACGTTGTTCGTCGTGTAGCCCGAAGGGTCGGTTTCCTGTCCGACAGTCGTGGTCGTACCGTTCCCGTTTTTGTCAATGTCGGTGATTGTTGTCGTCACCCCTCCGTTGCCGTCGGTGGTCGTGGTCGTTGTCGTCGACCCGCCGTTGCCGTCGGTGGTCGTGGTCGTTGTCGTCGACCCGCCGTTGCCGGTAGGCTTTGTTGTCGTCGTTGTCGTCGTTGTTCCGGAGTTGCCCGTCAGACCGGCGACGATGTCGTTGTAATCGTAGCTCCTGCCGTCGCCGAGTCCGATGATTGCAGTCGAGCCTGGGGCGAGCGCCGGAGGCCTTGACCCGCCGGCAACACCTCCGGCCGTTCCGCCGGACGAGCCGGACCCTCCGGATGAGCCGGAGCCGCCGGACGTGTTGTTCCCGGTCGTCCATCCGTATTTCGGACCGTCGCTGCTTGAGGTCAGGTCACCGGAGGTCAGATGATCGCCGGACCCGATGTTCGGTCCGCCGTTCATCTTGTTCCACCAGTCCTGCAGAACATCGGCGTCGGTATTGCCGTTCGGGTCGAGATTGAAAACCTTGTGGTCCTTCTGGCTGCCGCCGCTCGACCCGCTTCCGGAAGACCCGGACCCGTTGACGACAATGTCGCCCGGGCCGCTCAACCCGCCGCTGCGCTTCAAGGCTTCCTGATAATCCGACTCCAGCCGGTCGATCGTTTTGTTTACCGAGCTGTTTTCGACGTCATCGCGGTACCCGTTGATCATATCGTCCGCTTTGCGGTCGATTTCGCTCGGATGCGTTGTCGTCGTGGTCACTCCGTTTTCCTCTTCCGTCGACGGCGTCGGACACGCCAGCGCCACCGCTCCCGCGAGCGCGGAGAGCAGAAGACAAATCAGTTTACGCATTTTTGATCCTCCTTAAAAAATGTCCCCAAAGAGCGCCTGATGCGTCACCGCCCTCAGACACCCAAAATGTTTGCTCGACAAGTTACCCTGCGACTCTCCGTTTTCGGCACGCCATGCATAGCGGTAAAAACCTTTCGCGCGAGCTGAATCGGGCACGACAAAAATCACACACCCTCCGTTGTATGCCGCGCCGATGCCGGCGGCCGGATACCTGCTCAGCTCAAAGCCACCCCACGCAATAAAACGTCCGTCCGTGTCGGTCTTGGAATCATACGTTTCCAGAGTCGCCGAATCGTCCGGGAAAGAAGCGTCACTGTCAAACTCGATCACGAGCGAAACCAAAGCCGAACTCGTCAAGCCGGAAATGTCGAACACGATCCGCTGCGGCGGTATCGCAGAATCGACCTCCGTTTTCAGCGCGTATTGCGCGTGCGTGTGCTCCGCGTCCGCTTTGGCTTCGACGTCGGATTTGCTCGGCAGCTGCTCGTAGGTGTCGACCTGCTTGTCCGCAACCGTGAAAGGTCCGCTCGTCTGCGCTTTGAGCTTTGTGATCTTGTAATGCCGGCCGGTCGCAACGCAGTAAAAAATTCCGCCGAGCACAGGATTGACAATCGTCGCGACATCGTCAAGCGTCGCAATCCTGCTCCGGGCGTCGAGCGGCAAGTTCACCGCGGTCGTCTGCAACGACCCTGATACATTGATCGCCATTTTTCCATCCTCGCCTTACGCCTGTTCCACATAAATGAAATATTCGCCGCCCACCAGACAGAACTCGCCGTACACCTTGTACGCAGTCCCGTCAAGTGTGACCGAACCGCCGTTTGATCCGGTGTTCGCCGCGCCGTTGTTGAGCTCGAACTCCGTAGGGCCGGTCAGTCCGTCGAACTTGCGCGCCTTGAGGCCGGACGCCGCCGGCAGCAGGACCGTCAGCCACGCCGCCTCCGGCACGCCGGAAATGCTCGTTTTGTCCATGACAGCCGGAGTCGCCTCCGTCAGCCCCGAAGCCGACAGCATCGCGGAAGTGATTTGTGTGATCGCAGTCATCCCGCCAGCGGTCGTCGTGTCGATGTAGCCGTAGTACATCTTGTCTGTCGACGGAGTCGGATCCGGATCATCGCCTCCGCTGTCCGTTGTCCCGCCGATCGCCTTGCCGTCCAGACACAGCTGACCGGATGTGTTGATGCTCAAGCGTGACAACACCGCATGCCCGTTGACGATCGCCGCGATCTCGCTTTTGCTTGCCAGTCCCGACGCCCTCGAACGCGACATCGATTTCCAGATAAACCGCCGGGTTGCCGCTTGCATCCAGCCCCCACAGTTCGAAATACGCGTTGATGCTCCGCTGACCGTCGATCGCCGCTTTTGCGCTCGACGTGTTCGCGTTGATGGGCACAGTCACAATGCCGAGCGCCGCGCCGCTCTTGTCGATCGAGCTGTCGAGCGTCCGGCACATCGGAGCCGTCGAGCTCGAAAAATCCCGGTCGACCGCCGCGCGCCATGAGGCGACATGCCCCATCCCGACCGCAGCATTGCGCTCATCGACAAAATGGATTTTCCATTCCGGCTGCTCCCGGAACCGGATTTTTGGCTTTGCGGTCGTCCTTGTCCCGCTGATGTCGACCCTGCACTGCCGGGTCAGATCGTAGTAAATATCCATCCTCATCTCCTCTGTTTGTTTTGTTCCGATTTCAATTTTTCCAGCCGCTCCGGCACCTCCGGATGCTCCGCGTAAAACGCCGCATCGACCATCCGGCCCAGTTGCGCAAACCGTTTGTCCGTCTCCGCATCGTCTTCGGCGTAGAGGATCAGCCGCGCAAGTTCCCGCGCCGCCTCCGCAATCGCGCGGTGCGCTTTGTAGGTGTGATTCACCAGACTCCGCAGCTGACCGTGGATATGCGCCCGGTTTTCAAGTTCGTAACTGAACTCCCGGTAACTCGCAAAAGCGTCGTCGAAATGCTTCTTCGCGCACTCCGTGCATTGCGACATCGGGTGCGGACGTTCTCCTGTCTCTTTCGTGCAGCCACAAGTCATGCAAACCTCCTCAAACGTTGAAATTGTAACTTCCCTCTCCCGAACATTGCCCGGTCCATGTGTAAGTCCGGTGATCGTCACGGAAGTTGCCAAGATGACCGCTGAACCGCTCCTGCAGCACGCAGAGGCGATCCTGATAAATCTTTATGCCTCCCGCTCCATAAATTCCGATTTTTCGGGTGTACCACGTTTTCTTCCCGTCGCAAACTTCTTTGAGGTAGTCCGCAATTTTTTCGCCGTTTTCCCGCGACCGGACCGGAGTGTTTTGCACCAGCTCCAAATCAGGCAGCGCATAGGGAGCCGCGCCGCGGATGATCTGACATGCGGTCCCGTGTGTCGCGACCGGGAACTTTGTCGCGAAAAAGTATTCACCGTATGCCCGCTGAATCCCCAAATATGCCGGAAATTCAAAAAAGACTTTGTTCAGGTAAAATGCCTCTTCGTCGTCGCCTTCCGCTTCCAGCGAATAACCCTTCTGAGGTGCATTGTCGCAGCCGAATCCAACATGGAGCCAAAGTGTTGATCCTCGGAAAACAACACTTGTTTTCCAAACATCAGCGCAAATGTCTCCGCTTTCCGGATCCGCCTCCTCGGTGGATTTGTAGTTATATTTATCCTTCGTCGCCATGTATTGCGAGTAGGTGATCTGTCCCATCTCGTATTTCAGTTGAGCCTGCGAATCGTAATCCGGATTCAAATCGTCCGGATGATACCATTTTTTGCTCGAAAATTTCGAGAACTGATCGTTCTTACCCAAGACAACGTCTTCCGTCACACCGTCGAGGGTCAAGGTGCAGGTGTCCACAATTTTTTCGATAAACGGGAAAGGGAATCTCACATGCAGCGGGATTTCCCGCTCGCATACTGTCTTACATGGACATTGTTTGCTCAGCATGACCAGTCCGGAATCGTCCAGCACCAGCCGTCCGTTTTTGAGCCACGGCACACAATAATCCCCGCTCATTTGCACGTCCCCGTCAGCAGCATCAGCGGCGTACCGTAAACCTGCTGTTCCACAGTTAGATTGCCGTCGTCATCCTCTTTGATCAGAGCGACCGTCAGGCTTTCCTGCGTGTTCTTCTCCGGCCACGGAGTCCCGGCGCTCAACGTTCCGCCGCCGACGCCGTGCGGAGCAGAGCTGTCAAGCTCGACCGTCAGGATCACCGCCTGACCGGCAGTCACTGTCAAATCCGCTTGCGCAATCTCAACGCCCCAGCCGTTGACCCGCACAATCCCGCCGTTGACATGCCACAGATTTTTGTTTTCGTTTTTATCGTTTTCGTCGTCCTCACTGACTTTCCGGCTCACCGCAAACGGTCCGTCATACGTCCCGCCGTCTCCGGCTCCGCTCCCGCCGCCGGAAGCTCCGCGCGCGGTCGCCTCAATGACGATTCCGCCGGGATGAGCCCGGAGCAGGATGCCCGGACCGCGGACCAGCCGGATCGACTGGAGGTAATCAATCATCTCGTTGATTTTCGCGCGCGTCCGCGCAATCGGCGTCCCCGCCTCGATTTTGGATGGCAGTATCATCGTTTGCCTTTCATCAATTGTAAAGGTCCTTGTCCCAGCCGCTGTCGTCGCCGCTGCGCGTGTACGTCAGCGTCCCGAGCCAGCAGCGCCCGTTGTAGCTCACGCTCGCCCCGTCGCACTTCCAGTCGCCGCCGGATACGCCGAAGTCGTAGCTCGGTTTGCAGATCGTGTTGATACGACCCTGCACCGCCTGACCGGCCTGTTTCATCGACCGGTACCGCGCGACTTCCGTCACCTGATACGTCGCAACGTCATAGCTCGTCTCTCCGGGCTTGACCGGCTCGCAGATGCATCTCCAGCGCTTGCCCTCGACGACAGGCGCATCCGACAGTGTGCTTCCCCAGGCGTACTGCTCCGCCTCGGCGTCGCTGAGCGCGGTCGTCTTGCGGCTCTCAAACCAGCCCGGATCGCCCGCGCCGGGCGCGGCAAAAAGATAATGATTCCAGCACGGCAGATAATTTTCATGATTTTCGAGAGGGATCGACAGCATCCCCGCATTGAGCGTGCAGGTCTTTGCGCCCCACGCCTTTGCCGGCATCTCGATCGCGTCGTCTCCGCCGCTCGTGCAGTGCACCGTCAGCAGCCAGATCGCCGGGCTCTCCTGCGACATCTCCGCACTGTCGAGCGTGCCCGGAAGCCCGTCAACAGCTTTGCCCGGCTCCAGAGACTCGTAAAATTCTTCGATTCCCCCCCGCGAACCGAAATACACAACCGTCTCCGTCGCCCCGTCTTCGTCCCGCTCTCTCCTCCGCGACCGGAATTGCACCTTCATCGATTTTCTCCTGATTATTTGTAGTAGCCGAGTTTGCTCAAAATTGCTTTGATTTCCGGCAGATACCCTTCGATGCGCTTACTGCTCGACAAAATCGCCTTGTTATACTGATCGGTATCCGGCAGTCTCACACCCCCGGCAAAACCGCCGCGCGCAGTTAACTCGTTCGTCCGGATCGACGTGTCGCCAAGACTCGCTCCGCGCGCACTGTTGAGATCATGCGTCAGCTCCGTCAGACGTTTCACAAGCTCCGTCTCTTCGTTTGTGAGCTTGCCGCCCTTCGTCCGCTCCGCGCTCCGCAGCGCAGATTCCACCTCCGCCCGCCTCCCGTTTCCGGTGCGCTTGAGGATGTCGATGTAGCTTCCCCACGCCTGATCCTGCATCCCCCGCTGCAGATTCAGCGACTGACGTTCCGCGTTCTGCTTTTTGATTTCCGCGAGCTCTGATGCGCTGTACTGCCGCCCGGCTTTCCGCTGTTCCAACTGCAGACGCAACGCCTCCGCCTTGTCGTACTCGCCTTTGAGCAGCGCCTGCTGGATCGCCAGTTCCTCGCGCGACGCGTCAAGCTGACGCTTCGTGTCGAGCTGACGCTGCGCACTGAGCTGCTCCTGCAGAGTCTTTGCCTCGTCATCGCTCATCGTGCATCCCTGACGCTTCGCTTCGAGCTTCAGCTTTTCGAGATCATACTCTTCAAACTTGCCGTCGGTCAGCAACTGCTGCAGCCGGACGTCCTCTTTCGCATCCGCGATCCGCTGCGCAGTCTGACCTTTTATCTGCGCAATCTGCTCCGACCAGCCCGCGATTTTTCCCTCCGACTCCTGCAGCTGCAGTGTCAGCTCCAGCATCCGTTTTTTTGCCGCAAGACGTTGATTTTCAAAATCGCCCTGCTTGGTCTGACGCTCCGCTTTCGCAATCTCTTCATGCAGACGCTTCTGTTTTTCCAGCTCACCCGCAATCAGTTTTTCCCGGTTGGCGATCTTGCCCTCCGGATCGCGCTCCGCGGCGAACTCCCGGTCGGACGCCGTCTGCCCCGCCTGTTCGCTGTTGCGCCGGACCGACGAGTCAAGCGTCGCGTTTTCGCGGTATGCATTCGCCCGCTCCTCTTCGGACGCAAAACCGGTCCGCTCCAGAGCCTGCAGCTCTTTTCTGCGCTCAACCATCTGTTCGAGCACATCGACAGCCTTGCCCCAGCGGTCCATCTCCTCCTGCGTCCGAGATTCGTTGGTCAGCATGTGACGCGCGAATTCGAGCTGTTTCTCCAGCGGCTGACTCCGCATCACCTCCGCCGCAGTTTGCTTTGCGCTCTGCGCGCCGCGCAGCGACAGCCCGAATTTGTTGAGCGTCTCCTCGCCGGGCGTCATGCCCGTCACCGCATACTGCACCTGCGCAAACGCTTTGTCCTGCAGTCGCGAGTAGGTCTCCTCTCCCGCCGCAATCCGGTCGCGCCGCATCTTCGACAGAATTTTTTCCTGCGCCTTGTCGAACCCGGTCAGGCGGTTCCCCGTTTTGTCGATGGCGACACCGAGGCTGCCGTACTTGACCGACAGCTGATCCAGCAGCACTCCGGCCTCCTGCTTGGCCGTGTTGGAGAGCGTCTCCTGCGACGCCAGCTCCCGCAAGGCCGCAAGATGACGCAGCTCCTGCGCCTGCTCCGCCTGCAGTTTCTCACGCTTTTTCTCCGCAACGTCCGCCGCGCGGCCGCTCCGTTCCAGATACTCCGCAGCCGACAGCGTCATCCGGTCCCACACGTCCACGGCGATCTTGCCCAGCGCCGCCATGCCGAGACCGATCGCTCCGACCGGCGACAGCACTCCTTTCAGCGCGCCGGTCAGATTTTTCACGAGCCCTTCGCCGTCAGACAACTCTTTCCAGACATTTTTAAATGCCGCTGATGCGCGCGTCCGGAACGTCTCTGCGGGAATCGTCATGTTCTTCAGCTCTTTGCCAGTCTTGGCAATCGCGGCTGTCGCGGATTTTGTCTCAACCTTTACACTGATTGTTTTTTCAGCCGGCAGTGTCTGCACTTTTTCTGCAAGCTTCTGCGCTTCCGCCGCTCCGGTCCGCGCCGCACCAGCAGGAGCTCCTCCGGCTTTCGCCGCAGGCTGACTCTCCAGCGTTTTCAGCGATTCGACTTTCGTGCGGAATTGCGCCAGATCCCGCTCCGCTTTCGACGCGTCCAGTTCAATTTTCAACACCGTCGGCATGGCAACTTGACTTTCCGTTTTTTTGTGATAATGTAAGGCAGGGAGGCTTCATATGAACCTGAAACTGCGGAAAACAATTTTCGACTGTCTTTGGCTGATTGCGATTTTGCTGATCGCTCCCGGCGTGATCCTTGCCGCATTTCTGCTCTGCACAGGCGGCTTCGCAACTCTTCTGTTCAGCTGTCCGCTCCTCACCCTGCTCTTTGCCGCCGAGGACAAGTTCGATACTTTGTCCGGAGACGCCGACAGGGAACTCAAAGAGCGGAACGCTCCGTACCGTCTGCGCTGATTTTTTTCTCCGCGAGGAACTGTTCTTCCAGCTCCTCCATCCGCCGTTCGATCATCTCTTCGACTTCTGCTGACGGTCTGCGCCGGATCTCCTGCGGTTTGCAGCTTTCACGTCGCAGCCGGTTCACGTACAGACAGCACGCGCACGAGAGACTCATCGCGTGCAGGCAATGGTCAAAGCTCATCCCCGATTCCTGCGCGGCGAGCCCGGCAATACGCGAAACCCACATGCCGTCGAAACGCGACGCGTCTTCGTCGAGGCTGACGACCGGCGGAAGCATCCGCAACGGCAGGAACGCCGTGTCGATCATCGCCCGGACGCCGTCGCAAATCTCTTCCGGAGACAGCCCCGTCGCGGCCGCATAACCGGACGCCGCGGCCGGCAGTTCCTCGACGGCGCACGGCAGCTTGTGCAGATCCTGCACACTCAAAATGTACAGCGCCGTATCCAGCGACGCCTGATCAACCGTCCCGCCGATGACGAACGGGCTTCCCAGCAGCCACAGAAACGCCCAGCGCGCGGCCGTCAGCGCACAGACAGGCAGCGACCCGATGTAATACCGGCTCACCCCCAGAACCTCCAGCAGCACGCGCGTCTCCGCGGCTTTGTCGTACTTGAGACCGTCGAGCCGTTTGAGCTCCTCGTCCGCCGCAAGAACCGCATTGAATTCCCTGCCGGCCAGAAGCCGCAGCTCCTCAACGCCGTATTTCTTCATCCCTCGGAACTCTTGACCGGCGAGGTCCCGTTGATCTGCGCCGTCTTGTGACCGTTGACCGATTCGGTCAATGTGATGCTCTCAATCGTGAACGTGTCTTCGCCGACCGTCAGCTCGCCGCCGACGCTCAGCGCGAACACATTGTCCGCGGTCACGTTACCCTGACACTGGATCGTTTTTTTCTTCGCGTAGTAGTCGATCTGCTCAATGTTGCCGTCTTCCGCGGTTGCTTCCGCCGGAGACGCCGTCTCGGTGTACGTGACCGACTGCAGATGCACACCCGCAACGATCCCCTTGTATGTCGCAAGCCCGAATACAATCGTTTTCTCCGCCATATTCTCCTCCGCTTGTTTTATTCGTTACTCTGTCTCATGCTCACGCCGAGCGCGAGCGCCGCAAAATCCCTGTCCGGACTTGCAATCTGGCAGTCCCGCGGAAATGTCCACACCCCGTCGAGATCCTGTCCGTCCGCCGGAAACAGCGCCAGCAGGTTTTCCGTCGCCTCGAGCACCGACAGCGCGCGATCGTCGCTGTCCGCTCGGAACCGGTCGACCAGCACCAGCGTCACCTGATCCTCGCGGACGCCGTCTGCAATCGTCGTGCCGTCGTAAACCACGAGCACGCCCGGCAGACGCTCCCGTCCGATCGCCCGGACCTCAACGAGAAACTGTTCCGGCGTCTGCACGGTCGTAAACCGCACCGTCGCAAACTTCCGTAAAATCAGTTTACGCAATTCCGCAAAACTTTCCTGCAGTCCTTTCATCAGAACCCCTCCATGTTCCCGCGCCCGAAAACTTCCGGATCACTCTTATGGAGCGTGAATACTCCATAATCGTTTTCACTTTCTCCGGAAAGCAGGAACTGTCCGGTCCGGATGTCCTCCAGATATTTGCGCACCTGCGCCGCGCGCTCCTTGATTTTGTCCGAAAAACTTCCGCCCGCGGCACGTGCATATGCACGTTCTTCCGCAAGCGTCAATGTCCAGTCTTTCAGGAGCTGGAGCGTGCGCCGCTGCTGGAGCGGCAGACGGTAACGGAGTGCAAGCACTCCGTCAATTTCCGCCTCTGCCGATTCCAGATCGCCGGACCACTCATCGCCGTCCGGCTCACTGGATGCGTAAATCTCATCGAACACGCTCGCCCCAAGACGCTTTCTCAGGTCTTCCGCGCTCGCGTACATCATCAGCCTCCGGTCTGCTGGACCGTGACACTGCTGGCGGAAATCGTCATCGCTCCGCCATTGATGTTGACATTGCGCTGATCGTTTTCAATCTCGCGCAGCGCCGCATCCGGATCCATCAGATTCTTGATCCGGCAGACCCGCTGATTGGCGTTGTGGAACTCCATCGTAAACTCTCCGATCATCTTCCGGCTGATTCCGTCCGCATCCGGAGCCGTCGAATCGGTATCCCCGACCGGACGCATCCAGCTGAGAGCGAAGCAGTCGTCATCCGCAACAAAGACATCCTTGTCGCGGAAGTCCGGGTCGCCGACAAGCTCAATGTTCTGACCGTTCGATTCATTCACCACAACAGCAACATAAACGCCGCGGGCTTTGTCGTCGCGCATCACGGTAACGTTGTTCTTGTATTCGTTGCCGAGCACACGCATCTGTTTCGGCGTGCCGTAAACCGTCGACGCGTGACCGCCTTCATCCAGAATTTTCATCACGGCGTCATTGACCAGTTTGCTCGTCAGGCGCTTGCCGTCCGCGTCGATTGACAGAGCGTTTGCAAACGCATAAAGCCCGCCCGCTTCTCCGAAGACGTCGCTGGCTTCATTCTTTTCCGTTCGCACGCCCCAGATTGCCGCACGGTTCATATCGCGGTCAATTTCCTGCAGCGCGTATTCGGTCTGACGCGCGATCGAGTTCTCCACCTGATCAATCGTCTTCGTCGCAAGCGCAGTGTTGCTCAAACCGAGATCCTTTCGAATGATCTGCGTGTAGTTGTATGCGCTTCCGACCGAACGGCGCGTGTACTCGCCGTCTCCTTCGCGCGAGTTCTCACGCACCGGCACGCCGACGATCCGGCACACGTCGTTCGCGGCCAGCGCGGTCTTGGTCGTATCTCCGTTCGCAGCAAGCACTTCCGCCGTAATCTTTTTCGCCGCCGTATCCAGCGCTGTAACCTTGAACACCGCCGGACTGCCCTTCACGATAAAGCGCGTGCCGACTTTGACCTTGCGGAAGTCCGCATCCGACAACGTCGCCTTCCCGGACGCGTAAGCGGTAACGCTGAAACCGCGTCCCTTGATCTGATCTTCCAGCCACTCGTGCTTGTGATTCGTCGCGGCCGCCGCGCTTTTGAACCGGGAAAGGAACGTCCCCTTCTCGGCAATTACGGTGTTCATCGCGCTCGAAAGATCGCGTTCCTTGTTCGTCAGCGAGTATTCCTTGATAATCTCAGGCATCTTGTCACCCTTTCATGTTTTTTGCATTTTGCGTGGATGCGTAGATCGCTTTCTGCACATCCGTAAGATGCGCCCGTTCCATTCCCCTCTGCGGACCTTCAGTCTCCGAAAGCTCCAGAGTTTTCACCGGAACCTTGCACCCGTCCGGAAGACTGCTGCAATATTCCGAAAGCTCCGCCGCACTCATGTTTTTGATGTACGGCTTCTCCAGATCCGCCGGAGTCAGCACTCCGCGACGGAATCCGTTCTCTTCCGCCTCTTTGCGGAAATGACGCTCTTCGCGTTCCCGGCGCGCTTTCTCCGAAAGCTCCAGAGCACGGACCTTTTCCGACAGCTCTTCCGTCGCCTCCGCTTTTGTCTTCAGCGCTGCAAGCGTCACTTTCAGATTCTCCGGCGTCACATCGTCGCCGAGCACTTCCTTGAGAATTGCCAGCAGCTCTTCATCCGCCTTCTTTTCCGGTTCGGGCGCTGCGGGCGCGGCAACCGCCGCTTCCGTCTTCAACTCTTCGGGCATATCTGCCTCCTTGTGTTTGATTATGTTTTCCTGTGCCGCCCGAACCTCTTCGGGTGTCACCTCTTCGTCTTCGCTCGCCGCAAGATCCGCGCAGTGCTGCAGACACGGATTGTTCGTCAGAGCCACGCTCATCACGCGCAGCGGACTCTTTCCGTCAAGCCCGCGGATCGTCGGCGAAAAGTAGCGGTACTGTCCCGCTTTCATCACCTCCGATCCGATCGGCAGCCATTCCGCATCCGTCAGATACAGCGCACCATCGCGCGCTTCCAGATTCCCGAACCCGGCAACTCCGCTGTAACGCGGCAGCCGCTTCAGAAGTTCAGGTTCATCAAGTCCCAGCTTCCCTGCAAGATTGCTGACCACATGCTGACAGTCGATCGGAATCTTCGTTCCTTTCGCCCGCTGATATGTCGCTATGTTCTGCAGGTCTTCCTGCGACAATTCCAGATTGACCGGCATGGAGTCACGCCGTGTCACAATATTTTCTCCCGCCCGGAAGATCGGCCACGCCTTCGGCAAACCGTCCGCCGAGCGTTCCACTTCCGACATTTCCATGACGGAAAATTCAGTTATCTTCATTTGCGCAAACCTCTTCTTTCTCTATCTTCTTCGTCTGACCAGTCCGACTTGTCCGACCCGTCCGACAAAAAACGCTTGACTTTTGAAAAAACAGTGCTATTGTAATTCCAAAGCGGATTCTCCGAGCGTGTGTAGAAACCTCACGATTGAGGCGGCCTGCGGAAAATAAGAATCCGCTTTATTATTTCAGTGCCCATTCGGTATTGCCGTAATTATCTCCGGCGTTGTTCCAGCTTACCAGCTTCAATTCCTTACCGTCCCACACCAGCACGCAGTAAGCCTGCGTCTCCGGATTGTGCAGTACGATCCGCTTCAGGCAAATCGGAACTTTTACTCTCTGATTCTTTTTTAAGACAGTCGCAACCGCCCGTTTCAGGCTCACAACAACTCTGCAGTTCTGATTGCCGAGCGTTTCCTGCAGCAGTCTGATTGCCGCATCCGGATCCACAAACAACTCTTTGTGGTTTCGCCAAAGATGCTCAATCCCATTGTACGGATTACCGCGACCCAGCATAACCGGGACATCTTCCGGCAATCCGGCAGACACTGCTGCCCTCCGGTTCAGTTTTGCCACCTCAAATGGTTCCTTCAGAAACTTGTCTGCAACTGTGCCGGGAATATTTTTCCCCTGTTTTCCAGCATCTTCAAAAGTTTTGTTTACAGTCAAATAATCGGGCAGATTGTCCGGATCCAAGCCGACGGCTTTTATCTCCTGCCGTGCAGCTTCTTTCATCGCTTCAAATCCCGATTTAACCCGCTTCAAATTCGGCAAATCAACCAGACGTTTTCCGCCGATCGACGGTGCGACGATCAACCCGACGCTTCCAAGACGTTTGTCTTTTACCGCCTCTTCCGCTTGTTTTACGATATTGGCACGGCTCATCGGTTCCAATCGTCCGAGGTCAAACTCCTCGAACACCGTCGCCGGATCAAACACAAATCCGCTCCGGCTCTCCACCCGCACTTCGCTTTCCGGCGTCGGCTTCTGAATCAGCTCCGGCGTTTTTCCGGCGGCTTTCGCGGTGAGCTCCTCCAGCCAGCAGCGGCAGTTGAACTCCCACGGCGGTGTGTGTGTCCGCAGAAACGGGTCGTCCTTCCGGAAAATTTTTCCGTCCAGATGCGCATGTTCACTGCGCGTCCGGCGGTCGCTGCGCGCATGATAGCGCACATACGGAAACACCGCCATCGCGTCCGGATCGTGCATCCGCGCCCATTCCCCCGCGGCATGCGCCATCGAAGCGTTCTGACGCAGAATCAGATTCAACCGCGCCGTGCCTGCAAGATTGCGTAAGCCTCCTTCATGAGGATTGTAACCTTCCGCCTGAAGCGATTCCTTCAGAATATTCCGTGCCTCGCCGAGACTCATCTCGCCCCGCGAATACGCATCGGAAATTTTCCGGATGTTCTCCAGACGCCGCGCATCCGCAACCCGCGCGGAAAAGAACGACCGGGCTTTCACCCCCGCATCAACGTCCCGCACGAGTTCCGCATGGCTTTTCTCCGTCGGCATGTTCACCCGGCGGGATATGAACTGGTTTTGCGCTCCGTCACGCAGCATCTTGCTCTCCGGTTAAAAATTCTCTTCAAAAAAACGGTTGCTTTCCGTCTCGACTTCCGCGTCTGTCGGCCACCACGGACGCGCCCTCTGCGTCACCGAGCGTTTCAGCACAAACAACGGTTTGATTTTCGTCTTCATCGGACGCGCCAGATAACAGCGTCCGTTCGGGCCCTCGTCCTTTTTGCGCAGGAACACCAGACCGGGCACCTCGCGGGCAAACAGCCCCTTGACCGACCGGTCGATCGGAATCGCCAAATATTTCGCCCGTTTCGGACGGATCACGCCGCCCGTGTGGATGTGTTCCGCAATATAGCCGTTTTCGCCGCCCGTGTAAATCGCATGCCGCAGCGGGTCGCTTGTGTCGGTTTGAATCGCACCGCGGGCAATCACATCGCCGAAGTCTCCACCAATCCGCTCGCGCGCCCGGCGCTCGACCAGCTGACGGATTGCCGTCGTCCATGCAATCATGAACTGACGCGGACTCAAATTGTCGAGCTCCCGCGCGTCACTTTCGGTTTTGAATTTGATTTCCATCGTCGAAGCTCCTGCGCATATTCGCCGCATCAAGCTTTTCGAATCCGCTCGAATCGGCGTTGAGAATACTGTTCACGATCATCGGCGCGCCGTTCCGGAGTTCCCGGTCGAGCTCTTCGTCCGACAGCTCCGCCGTCGCCGCCCGTGCGTCCGCTTCAGGTCCCAGCCACGCTTCCAGCGCATTGGCCAGCTCCGCGCGCGGAGCTTCCGGCTTGACCGGCTCCGCAAGCTCCATCGACTGACCGGACCAGCTCGACGGGTTCTGCTGCGGCTCGCGGTACGTCACCGCATAACCGAAAACCTTCCGCACCTCGTCTTCCGGGACAACATATCCCGCAGCGGCAAGCGTCTGTATCGCCTGCGCTTTCACAAGAGCGGTATCGGCTTCCGCTTTGCCGTCTTCCGGAGGCTCCGTCTCAATACGGAGCTTCGGCACCGGCGTTCCGGCTGGATAATTGAATTCCATCCACACCGCAAAAAGATCGCGGTTGACGGTGTCTTCCATCGCCCGCGCATCAGCGCAGAGGATGTCGTCACGCACTTGACTCTGGGCGTCACCGCCGGACAAACCGGCGCTGTCGCCGCTGCTTGCGGTCTGACCGAGCAGCACCTTTGTAATCGCATCGTCCAGATACTGCGCAAGCGCGGCATAGACGTCTCCGTTCGAGTTTGCCGCTTGGAGCAAATCCACTTCAACGCCCCGCGAAAACACACCGCCTCCGCGCGGACCGAAGTTGCTGATCAAATCGTTCAGCGTCACTTTCTCCTTGTCCCATGTCGCCTGATCAACCGTCGCCCGCACGAACGGCATTCCGTACCGTTCGATAAAGGAGAGACGGTCTTTCATGTTCAGCTGGGAAAAACAGTGCAGCCAGCACAGCGGACGGATCAAACCGCCGCGCACCGGATCGCCGCCGTCGCAAAGCTCATGAAAAATAATCTTGCCGCGCGCAATCTCTTCGCCGTCGTAAAGATGCCCCGTCGTGCGCAGTCGCGGCGTGTAACTTTTTGCAAAACTGAAAAACCGCTGCTCAATCGGACGGAACCCGTAGAATCCGCGTCCGCCCGGACGCCAGACGATTTCCGCAGCCGAAAAGCCCGGCAGAATGGCGTCGCTCAAATTCCGCAGCAGTCCGGGAAAGGATTCGATCCGCCCGAGCTCCGGATGCAGCATTCCCGTTGCGTCAAGGTCGCTTTTAAGACGTTGCGCGGCCTCCTGTGCAAGCGCCGAGCCGTCGCCCGGCTCCAGATGCCACCCGCACCCCGAAAGCGCATTGCGGCGCGTCCGGAGCGCATGAGCAACGGCAAAATTCTTTTCCGGCAGTTCCCGGCTCAACCGGCTCTGCGCTTCGGTGTCTCCACCGTTCGCCTGCTGAAGGATGCGGTCCAGATACTGCGGCGTGAGCCCGCGTGACACATCACGGCTCTCCCGGTCCGTCAGCGGTTCCAGCACAATCTGCGCTCCGCTCACCGGAACATGTCTGTCCCTCTCCGGAATCAGACGTCCGAACTGGTCAAAAATCATAACCTCTCCTCCGGTTCATAAATTCCCATTCCGACTCCAGTTTCTGCGGTTTGCGCTCGACTGGAGCCATGAAGCACGGACCCGCATTGCCGATCGTCTCTCCCGCCCAGACCGCCAGCGCATTGGCCGTCATCAGGTCGCAGTGACTGTCCGGCAAAAGTTCATTCCGTCCGGCTGTAAAAATCAGACGCTCCGCCATGCTCGCAGATTTGCGCATCGCCGCAACGTCCGCGGCAATCTCCGGTCGTCCAGCCGGCAACAGCTGACGCCGCGCCTCGTAGACTCCCTGCAGAGTCGTGTACATCGTCAGCTTGAACGGCGCGGTAAACTTTGCGCCTGCAAACCTTCCGTAGAACAGCGCCTCCAGTTTTGCACAGTCCGACGTACCGAGACCGGACGCATCGCCCGCGCCTACCGCATACGGCAGAGCTTCGAAAATCGCTTCCATGACCCGGCGCTGGCTTTCTACCTTGCACCCTTTGAACGTGATGCATACCGCCAGCCGGTAAACATCGTCAGCGGTACGTGTGTTTATCCAGATGCACGCAAGGTCTCCGGTCACCGCAATGTCCCAGCCGACCGCCGGACGCTCCAGTTTCCAGAGCTCCGAAAGGTCGCGCCAATATTCCCGGTGCGTATACACTTCCGCGCATGGATCGACCAGATCCAGCACCGTGCCGTCTCCGGTCAGATGCACACGCAAAATCTCAAAATCTTTTTTCGCTGCGGCCAGATCGCCCGGCGCAACCGCCTGCTGTCCGCTCGCCTGATTCGGGATGCACAGATACTGACTCGCAAACGCATCCTGATTGATGCAGCCGCGGCGGATCATCTCCCGGAACTCCTCCCGGCTCTGTTCCGCCCGTCCCTTCCTGCGCTTGCTTTCGTTGATTTTCTCGACAAAACCTTCGGCGATCGCATCATCCAGTGTGGTCCGGTGGAACGAGAAACCTTTCGGATTTTCCCCTTTCGCCTCTTTGCAGAGCTGCGCAAACTGTGTGTTTTCCGATCCGTCCGCACTGTATGCCGATACGATTTCCAGCTGACCGCCCCACGTGATGCAGGGATAGGCCATCGCGTACAGAGTCTCCTGATCCTCGTGCAGGTCCATCTCATCGATCAGGACGTCGCCGCCCTTGCCGGCAAAAGCCATCGGATTGCTCGACAGCGAGCAGATCCGCGCGCCATTTTTGAACCTTACGACAAACGCCGTGATCCCGTGTTGTTCGTCCACAACCTCGACGTTATCGCCTTCCAGACCGCGCGCCACGGCGTTTGCCTCGCGGCACCACATCGCGACGTAGTCGGTGATAAATTCTTTTGCAGTTAACGTGTCGCGGGAACTCACCCACTGCACAAAACTGCTCTTCTCCGGTTCGCGCAGACACTTACGGACTGCCCGGTAGCTCGTCGCGTAAGTGATACCCGTCCGGCGGGATTTTTCATACAGCTTGAGCGGTGCATCGTCATTGATCCACCTCTGCTGATACGGCAGAAAATATCCCATCGTCAAACTCCGAATTTTGCATCCATCGCATCCGCGACTTTACCGGAATCAACACCCGGCACCTGTTTCTCCAGCTCCGCGATCCGCCGGCTTTTCTCCGCAAGCTGATACTCCAGCTCCGCTTCCCGCGCTTTCCATTCCTCTTCCGAAGCGCGCAGCTGTGCATCCTTCGATTCAAGCTTGCGATGCAGTTCCGCGATCTTCCGGTCCTTCTCCTGACTGCTCAGTGCGGTCACACTCTGCGTCAGACTCCGCAGCGCTTTCACGCGCGCCTCATCCGACATCTCCGGCAAATCCGCTATGTCCGAAACCGCTTGAAGCAGAACAACTTTCGCCTGTTCTGCTATTGTCTCCGCGCACCGCGTATCCCGCAGAATCGCCGTCGCCAGACGGTCGTTCTCTTCCTTGAGTCGACCCGCCTCCAGCTTCGCGCAGATGTGCTTGTATTCCGCACACCGCTTGATCCGCATCACCGCACTGCGGTTGAGTTTGATCCCCAGACGCTCATACGCCGCAGCCACTTCCGGTTCACGCGCAACCGCTTCCGCAGTCGCTCCATCATGCAGCAGCGTACAGATTTTGAACCTGACGTCAAACGGCATCAGGGAGTAATTCGAGCGGTTGCCCGCATTCTTTTTTTTCATGCCGACCTCCTCACCGGAGTGCGTCCGGTCCGCAGATCAGCTCGTCTTCCGCAAACGGATTGCTCCCCGTCAGCGGATCGACCGCATCCAGTCTGCTCCGGACGTCGCCCGAAAGACGCGCGTAATCGTCCCAGCCCCGGATCCTCTGCAGATATCCCTGCTCGATCAGGAAGTTCCATTCGCGCCGGAAAATGCGGATGTCGTCGTTGGTAAATGTGATTTTTCCCGCCGCGAGGATCAGCTCCCGCGCGCCGAGAATCGTTTCGAAATTTTGCGGATTGGCAAACCGGTGCATCGCCCGGATGATCGCCTGTCGTATCGCGTAAATGTTCATCGCTTGGCTCCCGGATGGTATTGTTGTTTATGTTCCCGGAGCGACGCGTCAACGCCCTTGATATACCGGTCCAGACTGTCGAGTTTTTCGCTCCGTTTCCCGTCTGACACCAGCAGCTGTTTCACTTCACCGGACATCCCGGTTATGATTGCGTTCTGACTCGCCTGTGCTCCGGATATGTTTTTCAATTGATTCAGTATGACTTCCGCTTTGTCTTCACGCACATGATCGTCGATTTTCTTTGCGAGCTCATGGATCGTATGCTCCAGCGTCGTCTGACGCTGATCGCGCATCTTCTCCAGTTCCTCGTACGCCTGTTTGCGCTCCTCCTCGTCGCGTTTGTCAAGACGCTTCTGGTGGCTGACGATGATCCAGCCGGACATCCCGCCTCCGAGCAGCGACAGCAAAGCCTGATAAAGCGAATCCATGTGCGCAATTTCTTTCATAGTTAGTCGCCCGGATATGCCGCCGGGCTCGGCTTGTCCCTCACAACAAACAAAAGGTATCTCCCGCCGCGTCAGCGGAAAACATGGTCCTCATAGATAAGCAAAAACGCGCAGACTTTACACCCATTTAGCTGTATTTTGAATCTAAAACGCTCTGAAAAATCCGCCAAAATCCCCCGTCCGACCAGTCAGACTTTGTCCGACCAGTCCGCCAAAAATCAGCAAAAAATTATGTAGTCACTTGAAAAATTAAAAAACAAACTACATATTACCGCCAAAGAAAGGATCAGTCAAAATGCATATCACATTGGAAAAACAGACAGTCCGCATCGGCGCAAAACTGCTCGCCGATCTTCAGCTCTTGGAAAAACAAACCCCGTTTTCGTATTCGGAAATCGCCCGAAAAGCAATCCGCAAGTTCCGCCGCCTCCGCCCCGACCTCTCCGGCGTAGAGGTCGACTCCACCTACACCGGCACTGTCCTCCGTTTCGAACTGGAACAGAAACTCGACCCCGAAGATCTCCGCCGCATTCTCACATGGTACATCAGCCTCCACGATTTGAGCAAACCGTTTACGCAACTGCCGTCTACTCATCTCCGTGAAGGCGTCGATTATTTCATCCGTTGAGTTTATTCTTGTCTCTGTTCCGGTTCGTACTTACGAATGGTCGCTAAAATACGATCCTTATAGGAGAAAATATCATCAACTTTATTCATGTTGAGTTTCTCTTCTCGATCTCCATCAAAGAATGAAATAGCTAGACGTTCCTCATTATTGAAATAAAGCCGAACCAATGGTTTACGGTTATTATCATCAAAAAGGATTGCACAGTAGCTCTTAGCGTCTCGCATTGCAACTCGTTCTGCGCTAATAAGTTCAGCCGAAATAGCCTTTACAATATTGAAAGCGTCTATCTCTTTTTGAGTTGTAACGATTCCGGTGTTAGCACCGAGAACAGTTTCATGTATCTCATTGACAGCTTCCTGCACATCTGTGGTCGTTTTTAACGCTGCATCCAAACTTGCTTTTACCTTCTCATTTATGATAGAATCCAACGCAGATTTTACCAAAGGAGTAAGTTTTTCTTTTTGCGTTGCGGTAAACATAGCACCCGGAGCAATCTGCCTAAATACAACACGGACAAAATCTTCAGACGGCATAGACAACTCTGAAAGTAAAACTTGTCGAATGGCACTTGTACATTTCAACATTTCAGCTGTTCTGCGAATATTCTCTGCATCAAATGTTTCTTTGCGGAATTTATCGAGTTCGGCAAAATTGACTTTGTCCAAATCTCCGGCAAAATCAACAGTTAAAAACGGCGTCAGATCCATCTTGTTTGGTTCAGCCAAATCACTGTAGAACTTATAGACAATACCATTTGTAAGGATTCCGAACTTAGCTTTCGTTGCATGAAAGTATCTTAGAAGTTGGCTTTCATTTGCTGCGTTAAGTTCACTTGAACAACATTTGCATTCAATCAGCATTGCAGGAGCTCCGTTCAAAACGATGGCATAATCCACTCGCTCTCCCTCTTTCAGGCCCACATCTGCGGTAAATTCGGGTACAACTTCTAATGGATTAAAAACATCATACCCCAAGATTTGCAAAAAAGGCATGATGAAAGCATTTTTTGTAGCTTCTTCTGTTTGAATCATTTGACGAGTTTGTGCAATTCTCGCAGATAAATTTTTTATTGCGTCTTTCATTTGAAGCTCTCCTTGTCATTTGGTTTTATCTTTTAAAAAAAGCAGGAATTTGATCCGCTCGTCGTTATTAAAATCCTCCGCTCTAAGTATTTGCTCTTCTAACCAATCTTTATTAATAAGCTTGGCTGAACAATCAGGCAATTGAGGCAGATCACCTTTAGATTGAGCATGAATTGCGACATTCATATCTCCACTGGCAATCTGTCCTAAATTGGTACCATTCACAGAAACCGAATGT
>ERZ1026894.780-NODE-780-length-21502-cov-21.141279_pt1 | contig 21502 bp, 16 predicted proteins | sample MGYA00380177_ERZ1026894 | MGnify/ENA primary metagenome ERZ1026894 (study PRJEB33269, sample SAMEA4719813) | human gut metagenome | biome: human-associated habitat; feature: organic feature; material: feces | place: Cameroon | collected 2013-10 ... | reverse complement strand
TGATGCAAGTTGCAGTCAAACTCTATCGACGCACGTACTTCCTCGAATGCTTACGAAAAGAATGGCTATCTTTGCATTGTTCTCATACGAGTTAGGAAGACAAGTAAAAGCAAGCATCTTTTCCCTAAAAGGGATGCTTGCTTTTTTTATTGTCCCATATCGAGGGGGTACTACAACAAGGACGGTTGTTCTCTCAATTTCCTAACAATAAGTATGCAGAATGAGAACAAGCCAACATCTTGTGATAGTCGCCATTGAGGTGGAGATTGTCAGACTTGTCCGGGTGCGAGCCTACAGGCGAGTGCGTTTCGGCAAGGTTGAGAGAGTCCGCAGCCACTACAGACGTTATTAGGGTAATGTCTGTACCCGGCTGCCACTCTGAACCGTAAGGCTCTCTGCTTCACCCCTCGGTTTTTATATGTCCTTAACATACAAAATACCGTTTTGCTATCATTTTGCAGGATTTGCTGTCCAATCTATCTTGATGTATTAAATCATATCTGAATTTATGTCCAAAAAAAGATGGTGATATGTATTGAAAACGTATCACCTTATCTTTTTGTATTATTGTAATTGCGATAGTATCTTTCTTCCAAGTGGTGTAATGCTTGCTGTGATTAGTTTGTTTTGCATATCAAGATTACAATTAATGTAACCGGCATTTTTTAAAGACAATAATGATTTAGTGCATTCACGGTATACGAACATATCTCCGCCTACTGCTAGAGTTTTTAGAATACTTTCTTCTGTGCGTGACATAATATTAAATTTTATGGTTATTCGGATAATAGTCCTGCTCCTATAAGAGCGGAGTCCAATTCATAAGTGTCAACCATAAATCGATACTCATCTTTATATTCTCCTTTTATTGTGAATGAATATGAACTTTCTTTATTACGAAGAATCTCAATCCAAGAATAACGCTTTGATTTCCAAGTTGCATTTTCCGATTTATCATCTATGTCTTGAAATCCAAATGTGTAACCAAATTCGCAATAAATGTAATACGCTTTTCGGTTCGCCATATCAATTATTTTTGACCCTCGCTTGGCAGGACTGCCATATTCATTCAGCGTCATATCAGGAGTGTTATCGCAATACTCATCAATCACAATTTTACCAGTGAGTCTGTCGTTATCTCCTTTAAGCAACATTACATAGACTTTGCAATCACTTGAGGCCGTGGCTGAATTACTAAAATAGCCATCAATTTCCTGGAGTACATATTTCTTTCCAGTAGGCTCGTAGAAGTCATTTAAGATGTCAATAACTTCCCAACTACCATACATATTCTCTTGGTTTTGTTTGTCGTTCCTACATCCAGCAAAGAGTGACAGTAACAGAATTAAGATTAATGCTTTTTTCATAAAAATGTTTGTAACAGCCTGGCTCCGGTGGCAATGTTGTGGTATAAACAAAAGTGTGAAGCCATTTCATCTATTTGACAGGAGGTTTAGCAGAACCGTAGGCAAAATAAATGACTGATACTCCACACTCGCTGATATATGGAGCATCAGTAGCGAAACGCTATGAGGACAATATACCTTAGCAAGTGCGAAATGTCCCCGTCACCCCTTGCCTTTTTGAAACTGCTAATTTCCTGTCAAGGTAACACGAAAACACTTTCGCTGATATGTCCATCAAGCCTATAAAATGACTTGATGTAACAAAGATAATGATTTAGTCCGTAAAAAGATACGAAAAGTTATTTTTTGTGCGGTGACGTAATCAGTGCCTTTACGTATGATACACTTTTTGCCGTTGTAGGGGTGGCTTTCAGAGAGACCGTAGTTTTTCAGATAGTTGTAGGAAACGCCTATGGTGTCCCTATCCCAATTGTCGGTTTGGGCTTTGATGTTTCCGTAGTAATAATGTTGTCCGTTCAAGGTGGACAACGTTCCTTTCTTGTTTATCCATATCGCAAAGGTCGGTAAAGTTGCAACGGAAAAATGGCGCGTCCTATAAGTGCCTGAAGGTCAGTCGATTCGGTGCTTACCTTTAGTGTGCTTTCACTAAAGATATACATCTATGTTCTTCATTAATAATGTGTTACCTTCCACTCGCCTGAATGTCAAAGTATGAAATGCTCCCGTTGATTCATAAAGACATACAAGATTTAGCCAGTCTAAAAAGGCAGGTGGAATTCACAAACATATTAAGAAACTATATATGTCAGTCGCAAAGTCATAAGATTCACGGATAAATGCGGTTCCTTGTCCTGATTTTGACTCCGCTATATGGAAGCTCTTTTGATAGTTAGGAAAATATATTACCTTTGTGCGGGTAAAAACAAGTTATACCGGTTATTTAAAAATCTTATTTAATCTTATGAGAAGAGTTATCTTATTGATTCTGACCACGCTCTGTTGTATTCCTTTTGTGCAGGCGCATGATATCATAACCACAAAGGATGGCAAAGATATTCAGTCAAAGATTCTTGAAGTCAATGCAAATGAAGTCAAGTACAAGAAATATAATAACCTTGACGGTCCGACATTCACATTATCGAAGTCGGAAATACTTATCGTCAGATATGAGAATGGCGAAAACGAGGTGTTTCAAGAACATAACAACTCTGTGGACAAGAAATACAATACAACCGCCGAAGTTGTTGTTGGTATGAGGTATCGTGAATACAAAAATCTGTATAATACTAAGGAATATGTGCCACAGCGTGATGACCCTTACAGCCGTGCCTGGGCGGGAATCGCTTCATTTATCATTCCTGGTTTGGGGCAAGGAATAGTTGGGCAATGGGGACGTGGATTTGCTATTATCGGTACCAATGTTGGTTTATTGGCCTTGCAATTATCCGATACGTACATTTACGATGATGGCACAACTGAGATGGGCGGTTTGGCTTGGGGAGCGTTTGCGGCTCGTCTGGCTTTGAATATATGGAGTATTTGCGATGCTGTCCACATCGCGAAAGTGAAAAATATGTACTATCAGGATCTTAGGACGCAAAGGGCAGCCTTCGATCTTAAGGTTGAACCTTATTTCGCATACACTCCTACAAGTGTGCAAGGATATTCTCAACCTACAGCAGGTCTTTCTCTCAAACTGAATTTCTAAGCATTGATCCAAAGAATATGCAGGCGAGCCGTTGGAAATCCCAATGGCTCGCCTTTTTTAGTCTTATATTTAAGGCTAACCATGGCAGCGATCGGTAATTGATTGAATATCAATTGATGACCCTCCACCTCTTGACCCATAGAGACATATGAGATCTTGCCCTCCATTTTTGACTGGCAGGAATTACGAATGTAGTCATTGTCAGTTTCTTATGGATTCTATATTCTGTGACTTTCGTTTTTGGGGGGATTGGATGGATTTTCAGTGGGTTATGGGAATGAAAAAAGGACAGCCTCGGATGAGGTTGTCCCTTTGTGCGGGTGAAGGGACTCGAACCCATACGCTTGCGCACCAGATCCTAAGTCTGGCTTGTCTACCAGTTTCAACACACCCGCAAAGCCTTCCGGCAGGGGAATCTAGATGATGATAGGGATTCCGCAGGGAGTTTGGGCGATTGGAAGCTGCCTTTGCTCCGAGTCCGAAAGGTTTGCAAAGATAGTTGAAATCTGTTAATATTCAAATATTATTTTTCTGCCCGTCGCGCTCTGCCGCATCGTTCGTTCCGGCTGGTTCAGCGTGCGGAAGATGTGAGCCGGCACCGTTGTCACCGATGTTACCGGCGCCGGTGACGGTCTCAAGGGCTTTGAGGGTTTTCTTTTCGTCGGCGGAGAGGTCTTCCGTCAGGGAGGCGGAATAGTCAAGTTCCTTCTTTTTGTTCTCTATCGCCTTCTGCGACAGCTCGTTCTGCTTCAGAGCCTGCTCCACGCCCTTCTCGAATATGTTGTGGATGGCGGAGGTCAGGTTTAGCGTCAGGCTGTTGACCTGATCATTGAAAAGAGGGATGTTGCGGCTCTTGTACTTTGTCTTGCCGAGTTTCCACTTCCAATTGTCGAAGGTGCCGTTCACGTTGATGCCGAACTTGAACGGAATCGGCGACTTCAGGGCGGAAAGGTGGTACTTGAACCGCTGGTCGAAACCCTGAAGGCCGCTGGCCGCGATCGAGTAGCGGTCGATGTTCAGCAGGAACGGGAAGATCTCCATGTGGTTCTCCTTGATGATGCCGCGGATTGACAGGGATTTTATGAAGCTGGAGTCCTTGTCCTTGAACATCAGGGATCTGCGGAGCTTGTTGAGTTCGTCACTGTCGGTCAGGGACAGGTTCTTGCCGTCAATTTTCACTATGCCGCTCAGGGTCGGCAGCACAATGTTCATGGATGTGTCGATCGAGCTTGTCGCGGCGATCTCGCAGTCGAGCAGTCCCCTGAAAGCCTTGAGCATAGGCACGATGCTGTCCACTGCCGGGAACAGCTGGATAACCTTCTCGGCTGTGATGCCGGACAAGGTGAGGTCGAAGCCGGCCTTGAGGTCTTTCTTGGTGCGGGTCGAATAGAAACCTTCGAGGTACACGTCGCCCATGTTCGTCGTCGCGAGGGTGTTCGTCGCCTGAAGGCAGCGCTCTTTCATCACGATGTCCGAGGCCACCCAGGATGTCTCCAGGTTTGAGTATCTTATCTTGTTGGCGCTCAACGAGATCTTGGCGTTGAGGTTGGACGGCAGCACGACCAGCGAGGTGGAGGCGGTCGTGTCCGCGGCTGTCATCTCTTTGACGGTGTTGAGGTAGGCGTTGTCATCAACTCCGGAGAGAGCCGCGTTGTGGCCTATAGGCGTGAATTTCTTTCCGGCGTTGAGCGCGATGAGGATCTCGTTCATGTCGATCTCGTCGGAGGTTATGCCCAGATCCAGGTTGAGCCTGCCCTTGCCGGAGACAAGAAACCTCTTGAGGCCGGTAAGATGGCCGGTGGCGGAGATGTCCGACACCCCGGATTTGAACGATAGTCTGTTGAGGTCGATCGTGTTGTTGGAGAACTTCCCGCTGAATCCTGTTATCCTGTTGTCGAGTGGATAGTACGGGGTGATGACAAGACCTTCGGCTAGGTCGATGTTCCCTGTGATGTCCCAGTCTCTGATGTAGTTCGCAAAGGATTCACCAAGTTGGATCTTGATGTCGCTCTTCTCGAAATCCTTTTCGGAAAGATAGTCCGGCAAGGTGGTTCCGGACGCATATTTCCCGAACACTTTCCTGAGCAGGGAGTCGCGTTTCACTCCAGGGTAGATCCTTTGCAGGGAGTCCAGCAGGTGTTTCCTGCGAAGCTGTCTCTCCGCGGAGTTCGGATGCGCCTCGACCGACAGCCTCGCATCCTGTCCGGAGAACCTGGTGACTCCTTCGCGGAGAGTTATATTCTTGTTCCTGCTGGACAGGCTGATGAACGGCACACTATGCGTTCCTGTCTGCTTAAGGCTCAGTTTGAATGTGTTGACAGAGCCGATGGCTCCTACGAAACAGGAGTCTATGTCCATCATTCCGATGGAAGCGATGTCAAGATGGCCGTGGATCGGGTGGCGCTTCGGATCAGCGGACATCCTCTCCTTGGTGTTGTGTGCCGAAAGAGTCAGACCGGTACCCCGTATGAACGTCGAGGCGCCATATTCAGTCAGCATGCTGTCGATCGCCACGGAAAGTCCCGAGTGCCTGTGGCCGCTACCGCCGTGTCCGCCGTGTCCGTCGTGGTCATCCTCGTCGTGGTTGAAGGCTCCGAGGCTGATGTCCGTGTGGCCTAAGTAGGCGAACAGGGTGTCTTTCGGAATGCTGATCCGGATGCCGTTGCTCTCCAGAAGCCCCTCAAGCCCGATCTCGGAGAAATTGAACGCATCCAGTTGTGACAGGCGGAAGTCACCCTCGATTATTCCTTCAAGGTCGCCGTGGACAGAAACCCCGAGGCTGTCAGGAAGGTAGCAGGCCAGCGAGTCCAGGACGATGTGGATGTCGCTGCTGATGTCGAACTTCGGATCCGCGCCAAGAAGGTCGTCGGCTGTCCCGCTCATTATCACCTTCATCCCGTTAACGCTGAAGCAGAAATCCGGCACCTCGGCGGTGAGTTTTCCGTCTTGGCTCGTGGCCGTGATGTCAAGGTCGAAACGTCCGTCGCCGGAAATGCCCTCCCAGCCGATCCTGGAATCCGGAACCTGGATCCTCACCGAAAGAGGAGGGAGGCTGCCGGTACTCTTGTCATAACTGCCGTCGCAGAATGCATTGACGGAGAGCGTTGCATCGGTGCGCAACTTCTTAAGAATAGGGAAGTTGTCTCCGAAATACCCGGCTATCTCATTGATGGAGGCGTTTTCCGTCGCCACAGATCCCTTGATGTGAATATCCTTACCTGAGAAGTCCGCCTTCCCGTTGGCCGAAAGCCCGACGGTGGCTACCCGCGCGGTCATATTCCCGACCGTCACGCACTTTTTCCCAAGTTCCGGGAATATGTCGCCTTCGATCTCGACCGGAATCGACATCCTGCCGGATGATTCCATGCCGAGGAACAGCCTCGAAGAGAGGTTGACATCGAAGTGGCCGGCGCGTTCCTTTATCCCGAGCCGCTCTACCCCAAGGGCTACCGTGTCCGCAGGAAGCCGCCCCGCCACGAACAGCGAGTCCATCTCAAGGCTCACCCCCTCGATCTTGTTCCTCTTCGCATCATAACGCCCCTTCGCGGTGAGCTGCTTTAGGAATATGCATCCGAATATGGTGTCGGAGGGATTCGTGTAGACTATGAATGGCCGTCCTCCGAGGCTGACCTTGCCCACCGAGACCGGCGGCAGCGTGGAGGCGATGGTGTCGCCATCCTCTTTCACGGAACCGTCGCCGAACATGTTCCAGTTCGCCGTGGTGGAGTCGTACTGGTGGGCGAATATTCTTGGATGATCAAGAATGGCGTGGCGGATTCTGAGCCTGCCTGTCGCAGCGGCAAGGTAGTTGACCGAGACGGAGAACTTTCTGAAGTGTGCCAGGGTGTCGGCTCCCTCTCCGCGCCCTGATTTCAGTAGGTGGCCTCCCGGAACGTCCAGAGAGTCGAACGCGGCGAACCTGTCGTGGGGGTAGGTGATGGAGAAGTTGTCGATCGTGACGTTGAGGTTAGGGAAGTTCTTGAACATGGAAGCCTTGACGCCGGTGAACGTGACGTCCCCGTCGACATATTCCTTGGCCACATCGTTGACGACTCTCGTCAGTACCTTGGAGTTCAACGCGATCTGCAGGACGATGATGATCACCGCCCAGACGCCGAAGATTGTCCAGAGTGCCGGGCGGAGCCAGCGCCGCGCCCCTTTTTTGACGACATCCTTTCCCATAATCTACAAATATAGCTATAATTAGCCGGATTCAGTACTGCTGATAAGTAAGCGTTAATAAATTAGTTGGTAATCTTTGATTGTCTTTTCGGTCTGGCGGTTTTTTCTCATCGGCCATGTGCCATCGGCACACTCCTTCTTCAAAAAGAAATCTATCTTCGAAAACACGGCCAAAACTTTACCAATTAATGATTTAGGATTACTAAATACGAAAACCGGACCGCTGGGCGCGATCCGGTCATGATTGTCTGTGTCAGTCTTGATTACTGCTCGTCGAGCAGCTGGAGGTGCTGAACGTAGATGGCCTTCATCTTCGCGGCTCTTCTCTTTACAGAAGGCTTCTCGAAGTTCTTGCGGGCGCGAAGCTCGCGGATGGCACCGGTCTTCTCGAATTTCCTCTTGAATTTCTTCAGAGCCCTTTCGATGTTCTCGCCTTCCTTGATAGGAACTATGATCATAATGCTGTTACCACCTCCTTTTTTTTTCTAAACTTGGGAATATCAAGACATTTTCCGTCATAAAATTTCCAAGCGCTCTCTAAAGCGGGTGCAAAGATAGGAAAAAAATGTTAATTTTGTCAAAACAAAAATGTTATTTCGATGGATAGCCCGTTTTTGTACAATAGATACGTTACCGGCCAGCATTTCATTGGCCGTAAGGAAGATTGCGCCATCCTTGGTAACCTTTTGACACAGAGTGAGAATGTGGTCGTCTGGGAGCCGTTCGGCGCAGGAAAGAAATCTCTTGTCCATCAGGTTTTCACCAAGATGAAAGTGAACGGGGATAGGTTCACGGTGGGGGAGATGACAGCGTTGGACATCAGGGAAGGCGAGTCTTTTGTAAAGAGGCTGGGAGCCGCTGTCATAAGGCAGGTGGCATCCACCCCCGACGAGTATGAAAAGATAGTCACTGCCTATATGGAAGGCACGCACTGGGTCTTTGACCGCAAAGCGTTCTCGGATAGGGACATAATCCTCTCCACGAACTGGGATCTGGACGACAAGGATCTCAAGTCCGTCCTCAGACTGCCTTACGTCCTTGCGGCCGAGAGGGGAGAGAAAACGTTTATGATCATCGACGAGTTCCAGAATCTGGATCTGGCCGATGACGGCGAGCGGATCTTCAAACTGATGGAGGAAGTGATGGACGAGGCCAAGGCTGAAGGCCTGAGAATCTTCTCCTATATATTCATAGGCTCGCAGGTCAATGCGATGGAGGACATATTCATAAAGAGGCATTTCTTCTACCGCAGGGCTACCCGCTTGAAACTGAGCAGGGTGGATGAGAGGGAGATTGTCGAGCACATCATCAAGGGATTCCTCGCCAGCGGTAAGGTCATCGACAGGGACCTGATCAGCGGAGCGTGCCGCCTCTTCAAGTGCAATCTTTTCTACATCAATCACTTCACCTCTGTCTGCGACTCGCTGTCCAAAGGCTACATAATGGAGCCTGTCCTGCTGGAGGCCCTTGCGACCGTGATGGCGATAAACAGAGGCCGCTTCATCTCGATGATGAACGACCTCACCACCTTCCAGGTGAGCCTGCTGAAGGCGATCATCGACGGCTATTCGAAGTTCAGCACGGCTGAGGTGATCCGGAAATATTCCCTCAACTCGTCCGCCAATGTGCGCCGCCTGAAGGACGCTCTGATGAAGAAGGAGATTCTGACTTTTGTCGGCGAGGATGCGAAACCGGTGATTCTCGACCCCTTGTTCGAGTACTGGCTCAGGAACTACTATTTCAAAAAGAATCAATAATTTACGAATATGCGGTCGCGGCCGCGCGCAACCTTTCAAAGGAGGATGAATATATGAACTCAGCGAAAAAGAAAATCGCCGTTCTGACGGGCGCCGGAGTGAGCGCCGAGAGCGGACTCAGCACATTCAGGGGCAACAACGGCCTGTGGGGTGAATATGATCCCGAAGAGGTCGCTTCAATCCAGGGCTGGTACCGCAACCGGGAACTGGTCCTGAATTTCTACAACGGTCTGCGCAAGAGGCTCAGCGAGGTGAAACCGAACGCCGCGCATTACGCCATCGCTGATCTGGAGAAGGAATATTCAGTGACGGTCATCACCCAGAACGTTGACAATCTGCACGAAAGGGCCGGCAGCACGAAGGTCCTGCACCTCCACGGCGAGGCGACGAAGGTTCGGCCCGAGGACGGTGAATATGACCGGTCATATTCAGAAAAAGAGGTGATTGACATCGGTTACGATGAGGTTCATCTGGGGGACAAGGCTCCGAACGGCAGCCAGCTGCGTCCGCACATCGTTTTCTTCGGGGAGGCCGTCCCGAACATCGAGAAGGCCATCGATATCGTCTCCGCCGCAGACATAATGTTGATCGTCGGCACGTCCCTGAACGTTTACCCCGCCGCAGGTCTCTACCGCTACGCCTCCAACGGAGTCCCGATCTACCTTATCGACCCCGAGGATGTCGCCGTCAATGACCCCCGCATCACCCACATCCGCGAAGTCGCCACGAAAGGAATGGAAACCTTCCGCAAGCTGCTGGAGAAGTAGCTGTCGCGTCATCGGCATCGTTCAAGGGCTGCACAAGCAACATTGCCCACGATGAACATCGTCGAGCTTCTTCGCCGATCGTGGCGGGGGCGTTTTATCTTGATAATGCTGCCGTTGTATGCATTTTTGTCATTGGCTGGAGCGATATCGCCACTTTATGCTCCTCTTGCCGAACCAATAATCGGTGACCCATAAGGCTTTCGCAAATCATTGTGCGGCCCCGTGCCTTGTCCTTGTTATCATCCCGGTGGTCGGCATTGGTGGTAATGACACTCTATTCTATATCCCTTCGTCTTTTGATATTCTGTGAATATGGCGGCAACTCAACCTTTAGTAGAGGCTGTCATAAGCCTTGTGATATGCCACCTATGCTTCCCGAAGCCATAGGCGGCATACTATATTGCTCCGTGTGTCTGAATACGTGGTTGTATGCCACCATTTTATAATAGGGGGACTCTGAAAACAATTGAGGAGATATGTGACTGTAGCGCTAATCAGAATTATTCTACCTTTTAGTATCGTTTTACGAATTTAATCGCTATATTTGCAGCGTCATTGCCAACACGTTTGGCGTGACGTACATATCAGCGAAAGTGTTTTCGTGTCCTTTGTGGAAAATTTGCAGATTTTTTATGAAAGAAGGATTACGGATATTCTTTCCGCTCGTGCATTGATTATGCTGTATGCCCCTTTCCGGGGGCGGATACTCCATATCAATCCGAGTGTGGAGTATTCAGTAGTTTATTTCTTTCAAGGTTCTGCAAAACCTTCCACAAGATAGGCGAAGGTTGGCTCCACACTTTTGTTATTTAGAACAATCATCTCTTTGGGGCCAGGAGAAGCAAAATAACTTTTTACTTATGAAAGAGAACATATTCGGTTCTCCAAAAACGCTTGAAGCGTTCGAGAAATGGGTGGGTGAACCATTAGAACCCAATTATCATCCGTATGATGATGAACGGTTTTATTCGTTTGTCAACATTTACTTTAAGGAAAATGACAACGTGGAAAAGGATGCCTTTGTAAAGGCGGCTAAAAAGCATCATCCAACAAGTCGGGAAAATAAGCGGGGAATGTATCAGAAGTATTATGATAAACTTCAGACAATCACAGCCTTCCTTAAAAGCCAAAATGGTGTTGATGCTATCTAAAATTATTAGCTTTATGAGACATACTATTCTATTTCCAATTCTCCTTGCGATATGTTTGTCCGGAGTCGGTTGCGGTAAGACTGAGACCCCGGCGGCAGAGTGCGAGGAAATGACGGTGTCCTTGAAACTTGATGGAGACTTTGATGCCTTTGTTGATCAGGAACCGATGACGAAGGCAGGATCATCTAATGATGCCTATGGTATCAACGTTTACTATGACAAGGAAGGTGACGGGGCTACAAACGATCTCTATGCCTATGGCCTTTTCGACAATGTGGCGGACATGACCATCACTCTCTTGACGAAGCATAAGTACAAGGTTCAGTGCACACTTGTCAAGAACGCGCGGAATACTCTGTATTTCGGTCAGGCTTTTGGCAACGCATACTCTGGATATGCCTATCCTTTCCAGACAAATTCATCTAATTCAACTCAGGTCACCAATAAGTTTGTCATCGGCACATCTAACTATTTTTCGGGTTTCGGCAGCGGTGACGCACACGTGGCGTCAACAACGTCTCCTTCCACAAGCAATTCGACAAAATGTGCGAGTGCTAATCGATTCTATGGAGAGACTGATCAGTATGAGCCTGTTGCCGGAGGGAAAATTGATGTATATCTGAAGAGAGTGATATTTGGAGCGAAGTTCGTGGTTACGGGATTAAAGGAAGGAACTCTCGATGTGAAATGCGGTGATTTCTTCTTGAAGACGTATAGCACTGATGATGGGGGTGTTGAAAAGATCTATACATTCCCGGATGTATACAATGTATGGAAAAATGATACTCCTTTGACTGAAAATGTTACCATATCCTACACGAGTGCCCGCGGCAAATTGTGGAATATCAGTCAGGAACAAAAAGTGCAGTTCAAGAGAAATGTGATGACGACTGTGAATATTCAGGTAAACCCTGATCTGTCAGGAGCGAACTTTAACGTCACAAAGGAAGAGTTGGAGGAGGACAATGTCATTGATATGGGCATCAACACGGATGGTTTGATTGATATTATCGTTAACCCTGAAGATTAATTTGCTATGAAAAAAATATTGTTAGCCCTCACTTTTGCAGTAGCGTTTATCGCTTGTGAGAAGATTGAGTCCGTTAAGACTTCAGATGAGAGTAAGGATTGTATAGTATCAATCGTGCCTATATGTGAAATATCAACATCTGAAACTCTTATGACAAAAGCTGCAACACTATCAAATGATCTTTATTCTGTACAAGTTTATAGAGATGGTGACTTTTTTGCTTATGGCTTTTTTGATAATCTGGAAAGTATGAATTTGAACCTTAAGCAGGGTAGTTCGTATGCTATTCATGCCTATTTGGTTAAGGATGCTAAAATGCTACTAGGTGCGTATTATAGTTCGATTAACGGTGGAATTTCCATGAATAATAGAGTAGGACCTTTTTGCCAAGAAAATATTAGTAGTTATATTTATATAGGGACAAACTCTTTTTTTTATGCAGGGCAATCGCAGAAATGCTATGATAGTTCGGATGATACAATAGCCGAGTGGAGATCTATTTCTGATTTTAAACCTATGGATAAAGCTGTTGTGAATGATATCAAATACCCTATATGTACAGATTGGTTTTACGGAGAAGTAAATGACTATATCCCAACAGGAGAATATTCAACAATGGAGTTCCCTCTTAAACGTACTGGGTTCAAACTGAAATATGAACTCTCCGGTGTGACGGATGGCAAGGTTACCGTAAAAGTGTATAACAGTAAAAGGACTTTCATCGAAAACACGACATCTTCCAAGAGTTACGAAAGCGACATTCAGTTCATAGCATTCTATGACACTTACAGCGCCTGGAAGTATGCGGACAATTACACGGAGAACCTGACCGTCGCCGTGACTTGGGCTCGTGGGACCGGTATCACTCAGAATCTTGGCACCAAGACAATTCAGGTCAAGAGGAATTGCCTGAATAACATCAAGATCAAATTAGGCAGTGATGACCAAGGTTCAGCAATCCGTTTCACCACAGAAGAGGAAGGCTCAATCGGCTCCGCTGAAAGCAACATTACCGTTAATCCATAAGGTATTAAAGCCTTTGGACAGAACCGCTTATCTTGCATTCTGTGATTATTGATAGTGAATTGAATAATAAATATTTATGAGATTAGCCAGATTGGTGAGTGTGGTCGTTCTTGCAGTAGTCTTTGCAAGATGTACAGAGAAAGAGGCGCAAGTGGAAGTATCATCGGTATCGTTGAATACAGCGACAATCGAGATGGTAGAGGGCGAGACATTCAGCCTTGTCGCCACTGTCCTGCCAAAGGACGCTGAATATGATGGCGTGACTTGGGCGTCGTCCAACGCTTCCGTCGCTAGTGTGAATTCCGGCACGGTCACTGCCATCAAAGAAGGTGCGGCCACAATAACCGCCAGTGCCGGTGGAAAGTCCTCCACTTGTTCCGTAAAGGTCTCGACGAAAGTGGTGTCCGTAACGTCAGTCACTCTTGACAAGACTTCTTTGTCAATGAAAGTGGGAGAAACAGAAACGATAACTGCAACGGTAAATCCTTCAAATGCCACCGACAAATCAGTGGTTTGGGGCTCTTCCGATGCATCAATTGCAACTGTGTCCGATGGCAAAGTCACAGCGAAGAAGTCTGGAACTGCGACAATTACGGCGAAATCAGGCTCTTGCGTTGCTGAATGTAAAGTAACAATCTCAGTGGATGTAGAATCTGTTACACTTGACAAAACCACCCTTTCGTTGGCTGTCGGCGAAACAGCGACACTGACCGCCAATGTTAAGCCAGATGATGCAACGGACAAGAACGTAACTTGGAAATCCTCAGACGAGTCAGTGGCCAAGGTTGCCGACGGCAATGTGACAGCCGTCAAGTCAGGCAATGCGACGATAACTGCCAAGTGCGGTGGCAAGACAGCTGAGTGTGCAGTCACTGTGACCGTCCCGACAGGTTCTGTTACTCTTGATAAGCCATCACTCACTCTGGCCGTAGGCGAGACGGCACAGCTGACGGCCACCGTGAAACCAGATGATGCAACAGACAAGAATGTTATTTGGACTTCATCCGATGAGTCAGTGGCCAAGGTTGCCGACGGCAAGGTGACTGCTGTCAAGTCCGGCAAGGCAACAATAACTGCTAAGTGTGGAGGTAGGACGGCCGAGTGCACGGTCATAGTGACAGTCCCTGTTGGTTCTATTATCCTTGACAAGACATCCCTTGCTTTGGCCGTAGGAGAGACCTTACAGCTGACGGCCACCGTGAAACCAGATGATGCAACAGACAAGAATGTTACTTGGACTTCATCCGATGAGTCAGTGGCGAAGGTTGCCAACGGCAAGGTGACTGCTGTCAAGTCCGGCGGGGCGACAATAACCGCCATGTGTGGCGGCAAGACAGCCGAATGTGTTGTCACTGTGACTGTTCCGGTTGGTTCGATTACCATTGACAAGACCGTTATCTCGTTGGCTGTAGGCGAGACCACACAGCTGACCGCCACCGTGAAACCGGACGATGCAACAGACAAGAATGTTACTTGGACTTCATCAGATGAGAAGGTAGCCAAGGTTGCCAACGGCAAAGTGACCGCCGTCAAGTCCGGCAATGCGACGATAACAGCCAAATGCGGTGAAAAAACAGCCGAATGTACAGTCACTGTGACGGTTCCGGTTGGTTTTATTACCCTTGACAAGGCCGCTATCTCGTTGGCTGTAGGCGAGACCGCACAGCTGACCGCCACCGTGAAACCAGATGATGCAACAGACAAGAATGTTACTTGGACTTCATCCGATGAGTCAGTGGCGAAGGTTGCCAACGGCAAGGTGATGGCCGTCAAGTCTGGCAAGGCGACAATAACCGCCAAATGTGACGACAAGACCGCTGAATGTTCAGTCAATGTATATGCTAAGGTGACCGGTGTTAAGTTAAATAGAACATCCTTGCGAATGATGTCAGGAGAAAATGCTTCACTAACAGCAACGATAACACCTGGCAATGCCATGAATAAGAACGTGTTTTGGAGTAGTGATAATGAAACTGTTGCTGTTGTTTATAATGGTGAAGTGACCGCAAAGGCAGAAGGAACAGCGACGATAAAAGTCACAACGGAGGATGGGATGTTTACCTCTACGTGTTCTGTTACGGTTACTAATGATATCACCAAATATGTTTATGCGGAATACTATGGAGGTTCAATGTCTATTGTCAACGATTTGATACAATATGGGAGCAAGGTGAATTTTGGTGTCAAGAATAATTCAAATAAAACGATCAAGGTCAAAAGTGTGCAATTGATAGATGGTGTGACAGAGGCTAAAGGTAACGTGATGACCATCGGAAATGAAGTCGCCGGAGGCGCGAATTCCATATGGACAATAACCATCGGAATATATGGAATACATAAACCTATCGCTGAGTTCATATATGAATATGCCGGGAAAGAGTATTCAACGCGGGCTCAATATCGTGATATAAAGTGGTGATTAATTTTGAAAATTTAAGTTATAAATGCGATGGCAATTTTGCCAAGTATAGGGTCGCCTGTGAGGCCTTATGTTGCCTTTTTCAAAATATTTTGCGGATTGGGGGATTTTGCATAAATTTGCAGTCTGTTTTTATGGTCGTGGAGCTCCAGAAGTCCCGTGAGGTTACGGGCGCTTGCGGCTGAAACTTAATAAAGTTTTGTTTTTTTATGTACGCAATTGTTGACATTGCAGGACAGCAGTTCAAGGTTGAGGCTGGAAAAGAGATCTTTGTTAACCGTCTCGCGGCGGCCAAGGATTCTTCAGTCGAGTTCGACAAGGTGCTGCTCGTTGACTCCGAAGGGCAGATCAAGCTCGGTAATCCTTATGTAAAGGGCGCAGTCGTAAAGGCCACCGTTCTCGATGACGAGGCAAAGGCTGACAAGGTGCTCGTGTTCAAGAAGATCCGTCGTAAGGGATTCCAGAAGCTCAATGGCCACCGCCAGAAGCTTTCCAAGATCCGTATCGATGAAATCGCTTAATTTCTAAAGAGTAACAGATTATGGCACACAAGAAAGGACAATCAAGTTCAAAGAACGGTCGTGAGTCTCATTCCAAAAGGCTTGGACTCAAGAAATTCGGCGGAGAGGTCGTAAAGGCCGGCAACATCATCGTAAGGCAGAGAGGTACTGTCCACAATCCTGACAAGAACGTCGGAATGGGCAAGGATCACACTCTCTACGCACTCGTTGACGGAACTGTTAAGTTCACAAGGAAGAGAGAGGACAAATCCTACGTCTCGGTTATCCCTTTTGAGAACTAAGACTCGGAGGATTGATAATGAAAGAGGGCTGGCTTCGAGTTATCGTGCCTGTCCTCTTTTTGTTTTGAAGGAACCAGTTTCGGGCTTGCTAGCCTGGAAATGTGTCGGGGAACATTCCCGGCGGCAAGCGGGGACTTCCATTTTAATTGTAATTAAACTATTCGCAATATTATGCTTACACTCAAAACGCTTCGTGACGATCCGCAGCACGTGATTGAGAAGCTGGCAGTAAAGAATTTCGATGCGAGGGCCATCGTGGAAAAAGTCCTCGAACTGGACACCAACAGAAGGGCTCTCCAGACAGAGAGTGACGCTATTGTGGCCAAGCAGAATCAGCTCACCAAGCAGATCGGTGGCCTTATGAAAGACGGCAAGAAGGCCGAGGCCGAAGAGGTCAAGAAGGAAGTTGCCGAACTCAAGGCCAAGTCTTCCGAACTTCTCGCCAAGGCCGATGAGAACAACAAGGAACTTGAGGCTCAGTTGGTTCTTCTTCCGAATATGCCTTGCGACCTCGTTATCCCTGGAAATGGAGCCGAGGACAATCAGGTTGTGAAGATGGGCGGCCCTGAGGTCAACCTTCCTGAGCACGCTCTCCCTCACTGGGAGCTTGCCAAGAAATATGACATCATAGATTTCGACCTTGGAGTGAAGCTCACCGGAGCCGGTTTTCCTGTCTATAAGGGCAAGGGCGCGAAACTCCAGAGGGCTCTCATCAACTTCTTCCTTGACATCAACACCGCCGCCGGCTACAAGGAGGTGGAGCCGCCTATCATGGTCAACGCCGCTTCCGGTTTCGGTACCGGCCAGCTGCCTGACAAGGAGGCCCAGATGTACTATGTAGGACTTGATGACTTCTATCTCATCCCTACAGCCGAGGTTCCTGTCACCAACATATTCAGAGATGTCATCCTTGGTAACAACGACTTCCCGCAGAAGATGACCGCCTACACTCCGTGCTTCCGTCGTGAGGCCGGTTCTTACGGCAAGGACGTGAGAGGTCTGAACCGTCTGCATCAGTTCGACAAGGTCGAGATCGTGCGCATCGAGAAGCCGGAGAACTCTTACGCCGCTCTGGATGAGATGGTTGCCCATGTTGAGGGCATCGTCAACAAGCTCGGTCTGAAGTACAGGATCCTCCGTCTGTGTGGTGGTGATCTGAGTTTCACATCAGCTATCACCTACGATTTCGAACTTTGGTCAGCCGCCCAGGGACGCTGGCTTGAGATCTCGTCAGTCTCCAACTTCGAGACCTATCAGGCGAACCGTCTGCACCTGCGTTACCGTGACGCAGAAGGCAGGATGCAGCTTTGCCACACCCTGAACGGAAGCTCGCTCGCTCTCCCTCGCGTGGTCGCCGCCCTGCTCGAAGACAACCAGAAGGAAGACAAGATCGTCATCCCTGAGGTTCTCCGTCCTTACACCGGATTCGACTGCATCGACTAACCGCATTGGACGGTAAGTCCTTGCTCGTAAATTCTTTATGGACAAGAAAACGATAATCGGAATAGACCCCGGAACCAATCTCCTTGGTTTCGGGGTTATTGATGTCGTCGGGGGCAAGCCCGTTTTCGTGGATATGGGCGTGCTGGATCTGCGGAAGGAGACAGACGCATATTCAAAACTCCGTCAGATCTACGACACCGTCACCGAAGTCTGCAAGACCTACCACGGCACCGAAATGGCGCTGGAGTCACCATTCTACGGCAAGAACGCGCAGGTCATCCTGAAACTGGGGCGCGCGCAGGGGGCCGCGATGCTCGCCGCTCTTGAATATGGCATCACCGATATTCATGAATATGCTCCCCGGGAGGCCAAGCAGGCGATCACCGGCAACGGAGCCGCGTCCAAGGAGCAGGTGAGCGTGATGCTCCGCAAGACGTTGAACGTGGACTTCCAGCCGGAACATCTGGATGCCACGGACGCGCTTGCCATCGCCCTTTGCCATTACTACTCGATTTCCAGTCCGCTGGCGAAGGTGAAAGGCTCGGGAGGCTGGGAGAAGTTCATTAAGGACCATCCGGACCGGGTGAAGTGAAGTTTTTTCTTTGTAAGGATTAAACCATCGCCGCGCTTCTCTGTCAAAGGAAGCGTTAGGTTGATTAGTTGAGTATTCCTTATGAACTTAAAGAAATTCATCACTTTTGTCGCCGGCGTTATGTCGGCTTTTTCTTTGGCTTTCGCCCAGGGAGGCGGCACGGTCACATTGTCGCTTACGGATTCCTCCACCGGAGAGGCGGTCGGGTTCGCGACCGTTTCCATCACAAAACCAGGCAATACAAAACCCTACAAGTATGCCTTGAGTGACGACAAGGGAAAGACGGTTTTTGACAAGGTCGCCGCCGGAAAATATGTCCTGAAGGCGGAACTTCTTGGTTACAAGCCTCTGACCAAGGATATTGAGGTCAAGGGAAAGCTGGATCTGGGAGCTTTGAAGATGGATCCGGACAAGCAGGTGCTGGACGCCGCAAGCGTCTCCGCCGCCGGCAACCCGATCGTGATCAAGAAGGATACCATTGAATATAACGCCTCGTCATTCAAGACGACCGAGAACGATGTCCTGGAGGACCTGTTGAAGAAGCTTCCGGGCGTGGAGGTCTCCGAGGATGGAACCGTCACTGCGAATGGCCAGACAATCAGCAAGATAACAATTGACGGCAAGACATTCTTCCTTGACGACCCACAGCTTGCGTCCAAGAATATTCCCGCGAAGATCATCGACAAGGTGAAGGTCGTGGAGAAGAAGTCCGAGCAGGCTGAGTTCACCGGCATCGATGACGGCAACGATGAGACGATAATCGACCTCTCCATTCAGAAAGGAATGATGAACGGCCTCTTCGGTAATGTTATGGCCGGAGCGGGACACGATGTCCGCAAGCAGGTCTCTGGCTCGGAACTCTCATCCGGAAACGGTGACTGGCGTTACCAAGGAGCCGGTTTCCTGGGACGTTTCACGGATAAGAACCAACTCAGCGTGGTGATCAACGGCAACAACACCAACAACCGTGGATTCAATGATCTGGCCGGAAGTATGATGCAGGGAATGCGCGGAGGTGGCGGTGGAATGGGCCGCGGCAGTCGTGGCTGGGGACCAGGCAACGGAATCACGACTTCCTGGATGGGTGGTCTGAACGGCAACACTTCCCTGTTCTACGGCAAGATGGATCTGGGCGGCAATTACCTCTACAATAACAACGAGACTTATGTGGAGGAAGAAAGCCGGAAGATCACCTATCTTGACGACCACAATCTTATCTACAACAACAAGGGATCCAACACGACCAACTCCGACGGCCATCGTTTCGGAGTCCGTCTTGAGCATAAGTTCTCGGAGAACACCTCGATTCTTTTCCAGCCTCAGGTCAGCTTCGGTAATGGAGACTTCAACGAAATCTCGGAGTTTTCCACTTTGACCGAGAGAAACGGTGTGGCATCGCGGACCAACGAAGGCTTCACGAGCAACACGGGCTCGAACCAGAACTGGAAGACCAACGGCTTCTTCCTCTTCCGGCAGAAACTCGGCAAGGCTGGCAGAACCCTCTCTTTCAACGCGCGTTACAACTTCAGCGGGAATGACATGGATGGATTCAACCAGTCTCTTACAAGGACTTTCGATGAGTTCGAGACCGCTTCGGATTCCATCATCAACCAGCGTTACAACCAAGAGCAGAACTCTCAGTCATTGAGTGGACGATTGACCTATACCGAACCTCTCGGCAAGGGATTCTTCGTAGAGGCCAACTATGAGGCATCGTGGAACCGGAGCACTTCCACAAAGAACACTTACGACAGCGGGGTGGTTTCGGACTTCGGGGCCTCAAATCTCGTCTATAATCCTAATGGGGAAGTACTTAATGATGTGTATTCCAGTGAGATTGTCAACCGCTATGTCAACCAGACCATCGGCGCCAACTTCGTCTATCAGAAAGACAAGCTTCGCGCTCAGGCCGGTGTGAGCGCCAACCCGACCGATACCCATAATGAGACCACCGGCTTTGACACCTATGACAACCACGTTTTGAACTGGGCTCCTCAGGCCATGCTGTGGTACGACATAGATGACAACACCAATGTGCGTGGGTTCTATTTCGGCCGCTCGCAGCAACCGTCGGTAAGCCAACTCATGAGGGTTCCTGACAACACAAATCCGTTGAGTGTCTCTTTCGGTAACATGTACCTTGAACCGTATTTCAACCATAGTTTCAGGAGTGATTTCCGTCATACCAACAAGAAAAATTTCCTTTCTGTTAACGCTGGTCTCGACGGTGGAATAGTTAAGAATCCGATTGTGAACGCGCAGTGGTACGGGACAAACGGAGCGCAATATTCCATTCCTGTCAATGGCAATGACTCCTACAACGGCAGTTTCCGAATCATGTTGAACTCGCCTATAGCGAAGTCCAACTTCAGTGTGTTCCTGATGTCCAGGGCAAGTTATTCCAAGTCATCGTCTTATGTGGGTTCTTCCTCATTCGACATGGGCAAATACTACGAAGGTGACAATTATGATGCGGAGAATTTCCTCGCCGACAAGTTCCTTGAGGATTTCCACACGCTGGATTTCACTTTGAACAAGCTTCAGACAGTCGGTCTCATGGAGAGACTTCGTCTTACTTACCGCAATGACGTTGTGGAACTTACCGCCGGTGGCCGCACCAGGATGTCAAAGTCCTGGTACACGATCGCCAACCAGTCCACGAATATGACGTGGAGCAATCAGGTTTCCGCCTCGATGAACTGGACAGTCCCTGGCGGCCTCGGAATCGTGGCTGATGGTAACTACAACTGGTACAACGGCTACACCACCGATCAGGGAACCCAACTGATTCTGAACGCCAAGATCACCAAGATGCTGTTCAAGGACAAATTCACCCTTGCCCTGAACGCCTATGACATTCTTGATCAGGCCAAGAATCTCTCGGTGTCAGATTCTTCGAACTATCACACGGAGACTTTGAACAACACCCTCGGCCGCTACATCGTGGTCTCCCTGACCTACCGCTTCGGCAACTTCGGTGGCAAAGGCGGCCGTCGTATGGGCCCAGGAATGGGCCGCGGCCCGATGGGCCCACCTCCAAGAATGTAGCCCTATGAATATAATTGAATGTTCAAAATTTTCAATCATAACTGAAATTTTTTCATAGTTATAGTCTTTTTTCAACTATAAGTGAAAAATACGTTGAATCAAGGGGTCTGACAGAGTAAGATGCTGTAGATTCCCTATGGCCGGAATAAAAATAAAATTATTGCTGTCCGCTAAAAGTTAGCGAGCAACGAGATATCCATCCGCAGTGCT